>Ga0172379_10009946_pt1 | contig 11628 bp, 10 predicted proteins | sample GrowelOW334metaG_FD_119756 | JGI IMG/M metagenome (GOLD analysis project Ga0172379, IMG submission 119756) | Groundwater microbial communities from an aquifer near a municipal landfill in Southern Ontario, Canada - Groundwater well OW334 metaG | ecosystem: Environmental > Aquatic > Deep... | reverse complement strand
ATCGAGACAACCATCATGCTTAAACCGGAAAGTGAATGGCGGCCTGGGATGACACCGCAGAAACTTATCGATGAGATGGACCGAGCCATTCAATTTCCGGGTCTGACCAATGCCTGGACTATGCCCATAAAAACCCGTATCGACATGCTCAGCACCGGGATAAAGACACCGGTTGGAATCAAAATTTCCGGGCCTGATCTCCAGACTCTCGAACATATCGGGATGGAGGTGGAAGCGGTCATCCGTACCGTCCCCGGAACACTCAGCGCCTTTGCCGAGAGATCGGTCGGCGGGAATTATCTGGATATAGATATAGACCGTCAGGAAGCTGCGCGTTACGGTATGACTGTGGGTGATGTGCAGCAGGTCATCGAGACTGCAGTCGGAGGAATGAGCCTTACCACCACTGTTGAAGGTTTGGAACGATACCCGGTCAATCTCCGCTACAGCCGCGAGCTGCGGGACAACATCGAATCTCTGAAACAGGCGCTTGTGTCGGCTCCGGGCGGTATTCAGATTCCACTGGGGCAGGTGGCGACTATTACTCCGAAAAAGGGGCCGATGGTCGTCCGTACGGAGGATACCCGTCCGAATGCATGGGTTTATGTGGATATCAGAAATGTGGATGTCGGAACCTATGTCAAAAACGCCCGGCGCGCTGTCGCAGAAAAAGTCAAACTTCCGGTTGGGTACACCCTGGTCTGGAGCGGCGAATTCGAATATATCCAGCGTGCGCAGAAACGCCTTATGCTGATCATTCCCCTGACACTGTTCATCATCTTTCTTATCATCTATCTCAACACTCGGTCGATAATCAAAACCGCCATCGTCTTCCTCGCGGTGCCGTTTTCTTTGGTTGGGGCGGTCTGGTTTCTCTATCTGTTGGGATACAATCTCAGCATCGCGGTCTGGGTCGGCATTATTGCTCTTGCGGGGCTGGATGCCGAAACGGGAGTAGTAATGCTCCTCTATCTAGAAAATGCTTACAATAACATGCGGGAAAAGGGAAGGATGCGTAATTTTTCAGATCTCCGTGAAGCCATCGATATTGGCGCGGTCAGAAGGGTTCGCCCCAAGATAATGACAGCGGCGGTGATCATAGCCGGCCTTCTCCCCATCATGTGGAGCCACGGCGCCGGCGCCGATGTTATGAAACGAATCGCTGCACCTATGGTAGGCGGGGTTTTCACATCTGTGCTCATGGAATTGATGGTTTATCCGGTTATTTACTACCTGTGGAGATCAAAGGGTCTGCAAAAGGAATCAACAGAAATTATTCCCAAAATCGAGAGTGTTTGAAGCAAATATCTCGGAATGGATTAATAAAACTAGTGTCTGAAATGATTTGTCAAATTATATTTAGGAAACTGAAAAGAATGTTCATGTGATGGTATAAAAAAGTGATGTTATCAGCAGCAAGGAGAAACCGCATGTATCGGACAGTTCCCATTTTGGCAGGATTCGCTTTTCTACTCACTTCCGCAGTCATGGCTCAAACCGATTCCACCTGGGTGCGGAAGTATGATTGTCATCTGAAAACAGGATCGATCGTTATCAACGGTGTGGCTGATGAAATTGCCTGGCAGCTTGCGCCGGAAGTGGGGGAATTCACCCGGTTCCAGAAGAAAGATGATCTCAAAGTCAACCATCGCACCACCGCTAAAATGCTCTGGGACGAAGACAATCTGTATCTGCTTGTTGCAGCGGAAGATCCGGATATTTGGAGCACGATGACCGTTGGTGACAAGGAATGTCTGTGCCTCGAAGAAACAGTCGAAGTTTTTATCGATCCTGACGGCGACGGTTACGATTATGCCGAACTCCATTTCAACTGTCTGAACACGGTCAACGATATCTGGATTCCCCAGAATACTTTCAAATACCGTGACGGAAAACCGGTGGACTGGAAAGATCTTTTCTCATGGCAATTAACAAGAATGCAGCATGGGGTAATGAATTATGGAACGGTGAACGATAAGAGCGATGTGGATAAGGGAACTGTATTTGAAATAGCTATCCCCTGGGAGGGTTTGGGGAAAATCGCGGGAAAGGCGAATATCCCACCTAAACCGGGAGATGTCTGGCGGATCAACATCAACCGTTACGAGCGTTCCAGGACCGGAGACGATGATGTGGAATTATCGGGATGGGCGCCGCTTGACCTTTCATCCTATCATGTCCCCGAAAAATTTGGGTATGTGAAGTTTATCGACAAACAGTAAAAACCATTTCTCGCAAAGTCCGCAGAGAAATAAAGTGAAAAAATACTATAAGACATGATTTACAAGATTTACAAGATCATATATTTTCTTTTAAAATTCTATCCTGTTAATCATGGTAATCCTGTCTAATAATTCTTTTTTTTCTTCGGGAACTTGGCGTGAGAATAAATCAAAGATTTCGATAAAGGACTCATTATGCAGTCATTGATGATAAGCGTTTCCGGGGTTCGGGGCATCTACGGCAAAGGGCTGGATGAGACGGTCGCGGAACGGTTTTCGTATGCATTCGGAACCCTCTACAGAGGTACTGTCGTAGTTGGAAGAGATTCCAGAGTGAGCGGAAAGGCTCTTTTACAGGCAGTCATATCCGGACTTTGCAAAGCTGGCGTTGATGTGATAGATCTGGGCATTGCTTCGACGCCGACAACCGAGATGGCGGTCACTGCCAAACATGGCGCAGGCGGTATTATCATTACCGCCAGCCACAATCCCCGTGAATGGAACGGGCTCAAATTTCTCGGATCGGACGGCGTTTTCCTTGATGCAACGGAAGGCGCACGGCTGATGAATATCTACAATTCGGCCGGCGAGCTTTCCTCAAAACCGCTCAAGGGAACATCGGCATTCTGGGATGGCGCCGATCAACACCATATAACATCAATTCTGGCGCTGGATATAATCGACAGGGACCGCATTGCTTCCCGAAAATTCACCGTGTGCCTCGATACGGTCAACGGGGCGGGCGGTTCTATCTGCGAAAGCCTTCTGAAAAGCCTCGGATGCACGGTCTTTGCGATTAATTCCGAGCCTACCGGGATTTTTCCCCACGGCGCGGAACCGGTACCCGAAAATATCGGAGCGCTCTGCAGCCTGGTAAAGGATAAGAAAGCGGATATCGGTTTCGCGGTCGATCCCGATGTGGACCGTCTGTCTCTTGTCGATGAGACCGGAAAAGCCATAGGAGAAGAATATACTCTGGCGCTTGCGGCTGATTACCTCTTCGGACGCTCGACTGCAAAAGCTGCCTGCAATCTTTCCACCTCGCGGATGATCGATGACGCCGCAGAACGTCACGGCGCACACGTTTACCGCTCCCTTGTAGGGGAGATCAATGTGGTAAAAAAAATGCGCGAGGTCGGCGCCGAAATAGGAGGAGAAGGCAACGGCGGAGTTATATATCCCGCCCTTCATTCAGGCCGCGATGCTGTGCTCGGTATGGCGCTCCTGCTTCAATACAGTGCGGAAACAGGCCAGAAAATCAGCGCTCTTGCCGGGCGTTTTCAAAAATATATGTCAGTGAAAGAAAAAATAGACATTTCCGGCATATCCTCATGGAAAGCTCCCCTCAAAGCAGCCTTTTCCGGCGAAACCATGGACGAGAGCGACGGTGTAAAAATCATCCGCGCAAAATCATGGATTCATGTCCGCCCCTCGAACACCGAGCCGGTACTGCGGGTAATCGCCGAAGCCTCTACCAGGGAGGAATTGGACAGCATGGTGAAAAAGGTGTATGAAGCGTTGAAGTGAAAAACTCTGTGCTCTCGATTTTCCAAAAAGCTGTTTGAAAGGGGAGTTCATTTTTTTCTCTGGTGCATTCAGAAATATTCTATTCAAGCAGTTTATCCTCATATCCCGATAACTATTTTATCAATTCGATAATAAATTCTCGCTTTTCGCTTGACAAATAAAACCGCGGGTGTTATGTATTCTATCGAGAATAATTTCTCGGTATAATTTTATAACCCGGAGGCGAGAAATGGCGCGTCATACATCATCTACGTTCACCGAAGTCGAACTTGAATTCATGCACATCATCTGGACCTGCGGGGAAGTTACCACCGAGATTCTTCAGGACAGGCTCCGTGAGCAGGGGCGGGAGCTTTCCGATGGCTCCATTCGAAAGATACTCTCCATTCTGGTGCGCAAGGGGCATCTGATCCGTAAGAAAGAAGGGCGGGGATTTTCGTATCGGGCCAAACTTCCCCGAAACCAGTCGGAAACCGGTCTGGTCAGGGACCTGCTGAACCGCGCGTTCGGAGGCTCGGTTTCACTCATGGCGGCGGCGCTTCTCAAAGGGGATGAGGTCAAGCCCGGCGACATCGAGGCGATCAAAAATCTCATCGCCGAGCATGAAAGGAGAGAAGGGAAATGAACCCCTTGGAATGGCTTGTTATTCTCGATAACGCCGGTCCTTCGTTCTTGGAACTGACAGCCACGCTTCTCTGGCAGTCTGCTCTGCTTCTTTCCGCCGCATGGATTCTCACAATTATGCTCCGCCATCGAAGCGCCTCGGTTCGTCACGCGGTATGGATGATCGCTCTTTTCTGCGTTCCGCTGATCCCGCTCCTGAACTGGTCGGTCACAGAAATGGGCGTCCCGAAAGCTCCCCTGGAAGTACTTTCTGTCATTGAAAGCAGTTCACTTTCAGAAATCGAAATTCCTTCCGGTGAGGATAATGTTTACAGGGCTTCAGATGTAGTTTCTTCTCCTCAACAAGCGCTCCCGCCGATTTCAAAAAACGTCCGTCCGCATGTACGTCTCTTTTATCCCTGGGCTTATCTCCTGATCGCATATTTAATCGGCGCGGCTTTTTTCCTGGGAGTCATTCTCGCCGGAAGGCTTCGCATCCGCCGCTTGCTGAGAAAGGGGAGTGTGGTAACCGACCCTGTCATTCTCGAAACGTTCGCGCAAGCCATGTCAAAGCTCAACCTCAGAAAACATGTCAGACTCGTTGAAACCCCGGACATTACCACGCCCTTTACGGTAAACACCTTTTTCCCGGTTATACTTCTTCCTGCACAGTACAGCGAACTATTCACAAAAGATGAACTCGCCGCCGTTGCCTTTCATGAATTGGCGCATGTGCAGCGCAGAGACCCGTTTTCCCTTATGCTCGTTTCTATCATACGGGCGGTTTTCTTTTTCAATCCTCTGGTGTGGCTGGCGGCGCATCAGGTATCCCTTTTGGCGGAACTGTCCTGCGATGACCGTGTGGTGGAATTCTCCGGCGAGCCGGTTGCCTATGCGAAAACACTTGCCCGTCTGGCCGAGAAAATCACCGCCCGCGAGTTTACCTCGGAACTGGCGGCAGGTATTATCATTTCACGGAGCGCTTTCTTCCAGCGGGTTGAGTCTATTCTCTCCGACCGCCGCGCACGCATAAAAAAGCTTTCCCGGCTGGCGCTGGCAGGAACGATTTTTATCGGAGCAGTATCGCTTGCCGTCGCACTCTCATTCCCGCTTGGAAACGCCGATAATGTAAAAACCGCTGAGAAAAAACAGAAGAAGGATTACTGGCTGGAAGGTACCGTGGTTGACCCGAATGGTCTTCCTATTTCCGGCGCACACTTTTACGTACACTGGAATGAGCCAGGGCAAGGCCACCCGCCGAGAGTTAAGGGAGCAAAAACAGATAGTAAAGGCCGGTTCCTCATAGAAGGAATTCCCCTTAAAATGGTGCTGGATGATTTTTTACGGCATGATAGTTACGGCTCCTATAAATTCCCGTATCTGGAAACGAACCGTTCTTACACTTTTGTTCTAAAGAAACCCGAAGGTTCTGTTTCGGGACGAGTGATCGATGAGAAAGGCAAACCGGTTAAAGGGGTTGATGTCAGTGCTGATGGCCCCAGCATCGGGCCTTCAGGCTTCGCTCACGTTATGGTCAGAACAGACCGTAAAGGGCGGTTCCATCTGAAAAACCTTGAAAACGAGATACACACCATCCATGCCGGACACCGTAAGTATGGACAGGGGATTGCCCGCAATGTCCCGGTAAAAGCGGAGAATATCACGATAGTTCTGACCAGACAGTGGGAAACGATACTATCGTATCAGCTTCAGTCAAATGCCTATGTGGATAAAAAAAAAGGAGCAGTGTCACGAGGGAAACCCGCGCCGGAAATTGCGATCTCTCAATGGTTGACAGGAACACCGAATTCTCTTGAAAGTCTGCGGGGTAAAATTGTGATGCTCTTTTTCTGGAACAGTCAGGCCTGGGATTCTGTACGCCCGCTGGTTTTGCTCGATTCCTGGCAAAAGAAATACGCCGACAGAGGGATTGCATGCATTGCCATTCACCCTTATACCACCGATCTTCAAACGGTCCACCCGATTTTAAAAGAAAGGGCAGGTACTGTGACAGTTGCGATCGATCGGGAATCATCGGATCCGGAAGCGCAGGGAGAGACATTCGATCGGTATGGAGTTCTGGTGAATGCATACCAAAACCTGCCGAAAATTCTAATCATCGACCGTGAAGGGAAAATTGTTTATCGCGGCCCACATGGGTTTTTCAATGCATCCTATTTCAATCCTGCTGATGTCGAACGGGGGATCGAAGAAGCGATAGCATCGGCAGCTCCGCCGGTCCAGGTTGCGACGGCATCGGCGGATACGAGCGAGGATAAAATGATCACCGTTTCCGGCGCTGTAACATTCCAGGGCAAACCGGTTTCTGGAGCGGACATTTATCGGACAACCGATACATCATCTTATTACGGCACATATTCAAAGTCTACGCAAAAAATGACACGAACGGGAAAAGACGGCTCGTTCCTTTTCAAAACGCCTCTTCTTCCAAAAAATCCTCTGGGCGGCGGGATATATGTGATTGCTTCTCATCCGGATTATTCTTTTGGGGGGAAAGCGATACAGGGTGATGCAGATGTAGCGCAGCTCTCAATAAAGGTAACTAGGCCGCTCACTATATCCGGAAAGGTTCAGGACAAGAATGGCGCGCCTATCGGAGGAGCGGAAGTTCAATTGATCTCAATTGTTATTCTCAGCAAAACAAGCGGCAAAAAACCTTCTCCCGGGGAATATACTCCTGCTAATGCAAATCCTGGATTAGGCGGAATAATTGAGGTATTCGACCTCGAACCTGATATACTGGGAACAAAGGTTGTCACGAATCAGGATGGTAAATTTGCCATTCACGGAATCCCCGAGTCTTCTGAAAGCCATGTGAAAGTCACGGCCAAAGAATATGCCAAAACCGAAAAAGGTAAAATCGAAGCAGGCGCGGATGATGTGAATTTTGTTCTTGTGCAGGAAGGGAGAATTTCAGGGAGACTGACTTTTACCGATACTCAAAAACCGGCTGAAAATGTGTCTGTTTTAGCAAGAGGAATCGGTGATGCGGGAGGTGGAGCGTCGAAAACAGATAAAAACGGAAGGTTTGAGATAACCGGACTTACTCCGGGAGTATATAGTCTTTTTTCGATTTTTCATTCTTCGATGTTAACCGAAAGATTAGATGATTATGCCCCGGTGAAGAAAGAAAATATATCTGTCGAACCCGGTAAAACTGCCAATGTTGACCTTCAATTCACCCATGGAGGGATCGTTACCGGCACTGTTACCGACAAGGATACCGGCGAACCTATCACCGGCTGGGGTGTCGGAATGACAGATGCAGTGCCTTCATTTACTGATTCCAAAGGGATATTTCGTTTCCGGGTAGCTCCGGGTAAAAATACCGTGTATGCTTATTTGAATGCAAAAAAAGGTTACATTGTCAGAATGGAACAGGAAAGACCGGATAAAAACGTTGAAGTTAAAGAAGGAGAAACAATATCCGGAATCGATTTCCAATTCTCTAAAGGTATCGAGATACACGGCACGGTAAAAACTCCCGACGGCAAACCGGTTGAGGGAGTACGGATTTTAAAGGAATCATTCAGTCCTGGCGGAACTCGGGCAGTCTCAGACAGTTTGGGGCATTTTACACTTGGCAGCCTGGCTAACGGTGAAAATATCAAGGTATTTGCTGAAAAACCTGATATGCAGATGGAGGCCACGGTCGAAATTGTAGTTGATGCTGCAAAAGAACTAACCATTGTTCTTCAGCGCTTTAAAACGGGAAAGATAGAAGGCAGAGTGATCGGGGCGGACGGGAAACCTGCCGCCGGAGTTGAGATATCCCTTTTGCGCAATGTCAGGCAAATGGGGACTGATGCCCTCTCTTCAGTCGTTGCCCATTCTGACAAGGACGGGCAGTTTAAGATCGAGAAGCTCGATATGGGAGAATTGTATATAGGTGAAAGATACCAGCTTCTTGCCCAAAACGGCCAGGCGAAATCAGAGTATTTCGTCCTTACGGAAAATATGAGACCGATTGAACTCGTTCTCCCAAAGGCCGATAGCTGGCTGGAAGGAACAGTCGCCGATTCTGATGGGAATCCGGCAGTCGGAGTCAGGGTGATAGTGAACGGAGGACGTTCAGGTTTTAAGGATGCTTGGACAGATGCGAAAGGTCATTATCGCTTGGATGGACTGATTGGTGAAACCGAAAGGGTTTTCTTGAATAGCGAGACCTATGGATTTTCCCAGTTCAAAAACATATCTCTCAATCAGAAGCATGATTTTACCGTTTCCAAAAAAGAACGCTGAAGTAAAAAGGAGAAAGGAATTGGATAACGAAGAGCATTCCGGCCCCTTAACATCGCTGGAAGGTACTGACGGGAAAGTACCTGATTCAAAATATGATAACAAATACAGCAATAATTTTCAGTCTGGGCCGGGTGGAATTTTAGTCATTGCAGTGATATTAATTTTCGTTTTCGCGATTGCTCACTATTTTGGTCTTACATTTAATAATATCCATAACTATATATTTAAATAGGAAATACTTGGTGTTCGATGGCCTACCCCCTGAAAATTAATCCGGATATTATGTTAGGATATGAAAGGAAAAGGCCGAGTCTCGTGGTGGTACAGAGACTGGAGCAAGTCATCGTCGCAAAAGGAGGCGAATTGAAATGGGGGATAAAAAAAATTCCGGCCCTTTGACATCGCTGGAAGGCGCTGATGGAAAAGTGCCTGATGCTAAATATGACAAAAATAATTTTCTCCCCGGGCCGGGAGGAATATTATTGATCATTGTCGCGATATTGGCTGTAGTTTGCGGGCTTGGTGAAGCATTGAACTGGCATTGGTAAGAAGATCGAACAAGCATTCACATTTGACAGGAGGCTGCAATGGTTGAATTTTTAGAACCGGTTGCCATGAAATACATCATCATTTTTACCGTGATTGCTCTGATTGTTGTCGTGGTCGATAATGTCCTTCTCGTAAGACAAAAGAACGCGGAACGCGGGATTCCAGGAAATATTTGCCATATTGACGGTTTATTGCGGATTGTTCTTTATCTTCCTCGCGGCATGGCTGATTGTGCGAATGATATACAACAGATTTATTGGGGAACTTGAAACACTCTCAAAAGAATAAAATGATTCGCAGATCTGGCCTTTCGAACCAGACCCCTCTCCCAGTAGTGGGAGAGGGGAAAAGGGGTGAGGGCAAAAAAACCCCGATATCGGGTTTTTTTTATTACCGGAGGATTTATCGGCAATTAATTTCTTGGAGATTTTCGGGCTTATCATTAAACTATGCGGGTGCTTGAAAAGGCCTTAATAACAATAATCCGGGAGGTTCATCCATGAGACTCAAAGACAAGGTTGCGATTGTAACGGGTTCGACAAAGGGAATAGGGCAGGGAATAGCGCGGGTTTTCTCAAAGGAAGGGGCGCGTGTTGTTGTTGTCGCGCGCGGTGAGGAAGAAGGGAAAAAGATGGCCGAGGAGCTGGGCGCATCGAAAGGGATGTCTGTTTTTATAAAAACCGATGTCTGCGACAGCAAATCGATCCAGAATATGCTGCAAACGACGATCAAAACTTTCGGAAAACTGGATATCCTTGTGAACAATGCTGGCTATCATATTTCAAAAAATATTGAAGTGACAACCGAAGAAGAATGGGAATTCATTATCACTACTAACCTTCGAAGCACATTTCTATGCTCGAAGTATGCAATTCCGCATCTTCGTAAAACAAAAGGGAATATCATCAACATAAGCAGCATGGTCGGCCTTGTCGGGCAGCCGAACGCCGGGGCGTATTCCGCCACAAAGGGCGGACAGATCGCCATGAGTAAGGGAATGGCCATCGATTTTGCAAAGGACGGTATCCGGGTAAATGTCATCTGCCCGGGATGGATTCAGACTCCGCTTGTTGATGACTGGTTCAGTCAGCAGAAGGATGAAAAGGCCGCGCGCGAATATATTTTCGGCGCGCACCCGCTCGGAAGGATCGGCACAAGCGAGGAATGCGGGCTTGCGGCGCTGTATCTGGCAAGTGATGACGCCGCATTCGTGACCGGCATTACGCTGAATCTCGACGGCGGGATCACTCTGGGCTATTAGCTATGCTCATTTTTTAAAGCTTTAATATATTTTCCCACAAAGTTCATAAAAAAAGGAATATAGACAGGATTAACATGATTAACATGACAGAATTAAAATGAAAATATATAATCGTGTAAATCTTGTAAATCATGTCCAATATTGTCTCCCTTTCTTTTTTGACTCTGCGACCTTTGCGAGAAAATCTTTTTTCAAGGGCTTTTCCTTTTAAAAATAGGGAGCTTACGATGGTTATTGTTGACGCCCACATGCATTTATGGGATCATATCGATGGATTTCTCGGCGCGCCTGTCCGCTCGATAGGAAACGGCCAGGTAACCTTAGGAAGCCAGAAAATGATGGGAATGCCCCCGTATCTCCTGGACGGGCGGTGCACCTGGGAAATTGCACTGTCGGTCATGGATGCCGCCGGCGTTTATGCCGCTGTTGTCACTCAGGAATATCTCGACGGCAATCAGAACGCCTATCTTGCCGAAGCGGAAAAAAAGAATCCGGAACGGCTTTTTGTCCACGGTCTGCTCGATTTCTTCCATCCCGAAAGGCTTTCCGAGGAATTTGAGGAAGTGATGAGGGAATATGAATTCAAGGGGATAAAAGTCCCCGCGATGAACCTTCCCAAAGCCGGGCCGAGAATATTCCTGAACGACCCGAAATGCATGACGGTATTCGAGAAGATGGAAAAAAGGGGAATGGTGCTTTCCATCGATCTTCATCCCAGCGATTGTCAGGTCGAGGAAATGCGCGAGGTCGCACGGTCGTTTCCCCGTCTGACCGTTACTCTCGGTCATTTTGCCATGGCGAACCGTGAGGGATGGCTGAAACAAATGAGTCTGGCCAAAGAACCGAATGTCTATGTAGAATCCGGCGGAATAACATGGCTGTACCGTCTGGACGGCCCGCCCTTCCCCGGGGCACAGGAAGCTTTTCGGATAGCGGCGGAACATGTCGGCGCCGACAAGCTGATGTGGGGCAGCGACCACCCGCGGACGATGGTTGATTTTACCTATGAACAGGCGCTCGACTTCCTGCTCGATGGCTGTCCTTTTTTCTCCGATACTCAGAAGAAAGCGATACTCGGAGAAACCGCTCTCAGGATATATGGCATCAAAAAGCCATTACAGGAACCGTCGAGGATGAAAAAAATAACGGAAGACTGAACAACCCCGGTTGACATGCTCTTGTCGAAGGGGGGATTGAAAAGCT
>Ga0172379_10009945_pt1 | contig 11628 bp, 12 predicted proteins | sample GrowelOW334metaG_FD_119756 | JGI IMG/M metagenome (GOLD analysis project Ga0172379, IMG submission 119756) | Groundwater microbial communities from an aquifer near a municipal landfill in Southern Ontario, Canada - Groundwater well OW334 metaG | ecosystem: Environmental > Aquatic > Deep... | reverse complement strand
AGAGGATGTAATATGTGTGTAGGACATCTCGTTAGTGGTTAATGATAATAGTTGTGTATTATCCATTATACCGAACGGGATGTCTTTTTTTAACTCATGTTGCACTTGTGGGTAGAATGTAGGTTTCTTCACTTGTTTTTTCTTCAATTTATCGCTATTCTAAAGATAAGAAGAAATTAAGTTAAAATGTTATGGAAGAAAAAAAGGACAATCAAAATAAAATTGAGAATAATAACTTTTTCACTCTTTCTGAGTTTCGTCATGAAATCGGCGTTCCACTTGTTTTGGCCAAAAAATTAATTTTATGGGGTGAGATTCGGGCAGTACGAGCGGTTGATGGAACTTTGCGAATTAGCAGTTTAGAAGTAGCAATCGCTAAGAAACTACTAAAGAATAGATGGGAAAAAACAAGATATTTTTTTCGAGCTTTGGGACCAGGTCTAATTACCGGAGTTTCAGATGATGATCCATCTGGTATCGGAACATATTCTTCTGTTGGGGCTCAATTTGGCTTTTCTATCCTTTGGATGGCAGCTTGGCTTTTGCCAGTGATGTTTGCTGTGCAAGAGGTGTGTGCACGAATCGGTCTGGTGACCAATCAAGGCTTGACTGGAGTTTTAGCAAAACATTATAAAAAAAGAATTGTGGCAGTGGCTGTTTTGCTTTTGATTGTTGCGAATGTGATAAACATTGGCGCTGACTTGGGTGCGATGGCCTCAGCACTTTCTATGCTTACACATATTAATTTTTATGTGGGGGCACTTTTTTTCGCTACCCTTACTATAATTATGGAAGTTTTTATTGGCTATCATTACTATGTTAAATTTTTGAAGTGGCTCACAATTTCTGTTTTGGCATATATTATCACAGGGATAATTATCCATCCTGACTGGTTGACTGTTTTGCACTGGACATTTTTACCTAAAATTGAATTTAGTAAGGAATATGTTTTTGCTATGACGGCAGTTTTTGGCACAACAATCACTCCCTATCTATTTTTTTGGCAAGCATCCGAAGAAGTGGAAGAAAACAAAATAGCACATAAATTGTTAGGTAAGAAAAAAAATTCTTCTTTGAGTTTTAGAATTGCTCGTATGCGAACTGATGTTGGAACGGGAATGATTTTGGCGAATGTAGTTTTTTTCTTTATCGTACTGACGGCATCCAACACTTTTTTTGCCAATGGGATAACTGATATTAAATCGGCAGAACAAGCGGCTATGGCACTACGCCCACTTGCCGGAAATTATGCCTATTTGCTTTTTGCTATGGGAATAATTGGTACGGGACTCTTGGCCGTTCCAATCCTAGCTGGCTCCAGTGCCTATGCTATTGCCGAATTGCTAAAATGGCATGAAGGATTGAATTTGAAATTTAATCAAGCCAGAGGCTTCTATTTAGTAATCGCGGTGTCGATTTTTGTGGGTCTTTTGCTTAACTTTTTTCAAATAAATCCAATCACAGCACTCTATTACTCGGCGTTTATAAATGGAATCATCGCGTTGCCACTGCTTATCATTATTATGGTTGTGGGTGATGATAATAAGATTATGGGAAAAGAGACTCATCCTAAGTGGGTTAAATTTTTTGGCTGGCTGGCAATTGTTTTTATAGCTATTTTGATACTAACTTCAATTATTTTATATTTTTAATAAGTATGAAAAAGAAAAAGAAGAAAATTTTAAAATTCAAAGTTTTTTTGGATAAAAAGATAAAAAAATTTCAAGAGAAGTTTAATTTTTCGCATGAGATAAAATCAACAAAAAATAAGTATGTTTTTCAATTGAATAGGCGGGGGATTGCCATAATTTTTTTGTATTTTTTCTTATGTATATTTTTTGCTATTTTATTTTCCATTACTTACATCTATTTTTTTGCTACCCCCAAAGCCAAGGAATTGCCAAATCGGATATCAAAAGGCACGACAATTATTTATGACCGAACAGGGGAGCATATTCTCTATGAAATTTATGGCGAAGAAAATAAGAGAATTCTCTTGCATGACCAAATCCCCGATACTATTCGCGTGGCCACTGTCGTTTCCGAAGATGCCTCTTTCTATCATCATATTGGAATCGACATTCCTTCAATTTTGCGGGCTTTAGAAATTAATATAAAAAATAGGCAATTTCAACAGGGTGGATCAACAATCACCCAGCAATTAGCCAGAAATGTTTTTTTAGATCGAGACAAAAATCTAAAAAGAAAAATTTTAGAGTCAGTTATTGCTTTGAAGCTAGAACGCAAATTTGAAAAAGATGAAATTCTGGATTTTTATCTAAACCAGATTCCATATGGCTCAAATGCTTATGGCATTGAATCTGCTTCTCAAACTTTTTTTGGGAAAAATGCTATTGATTTATCTTTAGACGAAGCGGCACTTTTGGCATCACTCCCCAAGGCAACAACTTTCTATTCTCCCTATGGGAACAACCAAAGAGCTCTGATTGATAGGCAAAAAAATATTCTCAAAAAATCAGCTGAACTTGGTTTGGCGGATGAAAAAATAGTCGAGAGAGCGTTAGAAATTGACACTTTGAAAAAAATTATACCACCCAAAGACAATATCGAAGCCCCGCATTTTGTTTTTTATGTCAAGGAATTTCTAGAAAAAGAATATGAAGATTTGGATTTAGAAACGGAAGGTTTGAAAATTTATACTACACTTGATTATGATATGCAAAAAAGAGCTCAGGAGTCAGTTTCTCAAGGCGTAGAAAATAATAAGAAGTATAGAGCCAGCAATGCTTCACTGGTGGCAATTTCTCCCAAAACAGGGGAGCTTCTCGCAATGGTGGGAAGCAAGGATTATTTTGATTCATCAATTGACGGGCAAGTGAATATCGCTACCAGTCCTCGCCAACCAGGTTCGTCATTTAAGCCGTTTGCTTATGCCAAGGCTTTTGAAAAAGGTTATCAACCGGAAACATTAATTTGGGATGCGCCGACAAATTTTGGCCCAGATGGGTCAGGCAAAAATTATATGCCAAATAATTATAATGGAAATTTTAGTGGACTCGTTTCTATGCGTCAGGCCTTGTCATCATCGCTTAATATTCCCGCGGTCAAAACTCTTTATCTAGCTGGAATAAATGAAACAATAGATTTGGCTGAGCGCTTGGGAATTTCTACGTTGGAAGATAGAAATCGTTTTGGACTTTCGCTTGTTTTAGGCGGTGGAGAAGTTAAATTACTTGAAATGACTTCGGCTTTTTCAGTTTTTGCTAATGATGGAGAAAAAAGCCAACTCAAAGTTATTCAAAAAATTACTGATCGACAGGGGAATATTAAAAAAGAATATTCCAATGAAAGTGAAAATGTTTTGGATAAGGAAGTCGCTAGAAAAATAAGTTCTATTCTTTCGGACAATTCTGCTAGATCGGCTGTTTTTGGCAGTAACACCCCTTTGGCGTTTAAGGATTATGCGGTGGCGGCAAAAACCGGGACAACTCAAGAATTTCGCGATGCTTGGACGGTTGGATATACGCCTAATATCTCCGTGGGAGTTTGGGTTGGCAATAATAACAATACCCCAATGAAGTATGGATCAGACGGAATTTTTGTGGCTGCGCCTATTTGGAGGAATTTTTTGGACAAAGAATTGCCCAACTTGCCCAAGGAAGATTTTGGATCGTATGAGAAAATTGTTTCTTCAAAACCAATGATCACAGGAAATGTTTCCGGAGAAATCAAATATTTCAAAATAGCTTCTGGCAATGAAATTTCCCAAAATAAACTGAAAAAATATAAAGCTTCTGAGATACGTCAGCAAATCGAACCGGAAAAACACTCCTTGCTTTACTATGTCAACAAAGATTTTCCACTTGGCTCAGAACTTCCAAACTACAGCGACCCAATGTTTGTTCGTTGGGAAAAAGGAATAAATCAAGATTTTTCCGGAGAAATTTTTAATCTCAATATTACAGAATAAAAAACCCGCCAATTGGCGGGGCTTGGATATTTTAATTCTATACTTTTTTAATCGCGTTTATAGAAGCTTTCAATTTTTCTTTCAAATATTTTTTTGTTTCGGTGAGATGCTTTACTAGAGTTAAGTCTATGCCGTCAAGAAGAATCTGAGTTTGTTCGTTCAGTTTTTTATCCAAATGTTCCCTAACAACATATTCATTTATATTATTTTCTTCATTCATAGTTTTATTTTATATTAAGCTTCTGCAAGGGTCAATCGTTCAATTCAAAACCATGCGAATTGCCAAAGTGGATAAAACCTTGAAAATCCAAAATAGTTTTTTCGATTGTGCAGTCGGTAAAATATGCGCCGGCAATTGTCGCGCCGGTGAAGTTTGCTTTCCTGAGAATACATTTTTCAAAGCCGGCTTTTTCTAGCTTGGAGTTTTTAAAGCTAACTCCAGTTAAATCACAAAGAAAAAATATACTGCCTGATAAATCAGTTTCTTCGAATTTGCAAGAGGCGAGAGAGAATTTTTTGGCTGACGGATCATTCTTTCCTGGGCGTTTTTCAAAAACACAATTTTGCATCATAGCACCAGAAAAATCACAATCGCTGAATTTGACCGCCAAGAAATTTAGGTTGCTTAGTTTACTTTCGAGAAAAGAGCAATTGGCAAAGCCAGTGCTTTCACAATCGATGGAGGAAAGATCACAGGCAGTAAAGACGCAATTATTAAAAGTGGTGAATTTTAAATTGATTTTTGGAAAGGCGCACCCAGAGAACTGACAACCCGAAAAATGCTCCCCGCGAACCTCTTTTTCTTTAAAGATTTTGTTTTTATAGTGCATAAAAGCTGTCTTTACTTCTTTTGAATTCTGTTTATTTCTTTTTCCAAATCATCCGTGCGATTTATCGCGTCGTATATTTCTTCTATTTCTTCCTTATCAACATCATCTGAATTTGTCGCGCAGATGCGTGCCATCTGCAAATTTTCCTTCAAGCTTTCCATAGTTTTCGTCATCGCTTCAAAAACAACTTCTGGCGGAATATTTTTCTTGCCACGATACTTCAAGACCCACCACCAAAAAATCAAGCGGGTTTTTATCAACGGCCAAAAATTATATCTCATTTTTTCAAACATAATTTAATTATACTACTAAAAAATGTTGCCTGCCCGCAATGCCTTGTTGCAAAGAATAAGTTGTGGTTTTATAAAATAATTAATGTGTTTGTAATTTCTCAACTTAAATTATAGATACATTGCAAGGCAGGCGGGCTGAACATATTACTGAACAAAAAATTATTTCTTAAATCTCTAAAAGGTGCTTGACCCCTTTTCTCTTCTTTTTCCGCAAAAATTTTATTTTTGTAATGCACAGGGCTTATTATTGAGCTATGGAATTATTATTAAAAGGTAGGCGTGTTTGTCCCACTCAAACCCGTGCGCACACGCTTTATCAATCCATAACTCCTATATTTATTTTGTAAATAAATCAATAAAATACGACTCCTCTCTATCGGAGTAAGTATATTGAGGTGAATTTATAAGTGATAATGCATTGATTCTTTTGATTATTTCCTTTTCCGGATTATAAGTTGCTTTATTTTTGTAAACTCTTGATAGTACAATACACTTTTGGGGGCTTATTGGCAAAACAACCATTGTATCATTATCAAAAATTATTGGTGGAAAAAATAAAATTTTTGGTATCATATTATTATCAGAAAATAGGACTGGGTTGTCAGATATTATAAAAAAATAATTTGATGATGAAATGTCAAAAATGCTTATATTATAACTAAAAATATTTTCTGCAATATATCCTAGTAAATAATTTGATAGAATCATCGAATTATTCAATAGTTTTTCATTTTTATTATCATCATAAAAAGAAGCCCATTCGTTCAATATCTCTTTGTTTAAGTTGTAAGCATTTTTGATAAAAATATCTACTATAAACTTTCTATCTATTTTTTTACTTTTTCCACCATAAAACTTATCAGCGACATAAGATAAACTCATAGCAATAAATTCGCGAAATACTAAATTTCTAACCACAAGTGAACTTATAAAATGAGCTAGCATATTTAGCTCAAAGTTGTTAATATCACTTAAGTTATTATTAAGAAGTTTTTTAACAATAGGGCATGCTTTATTTTCAATGCATCCGTAAAAATCCTCTATTATTTGATCTTTCTTTTTTGTCTTGACATTTGTAAGGAAAAATTGACCATCTATGCACCCGGACTGCTTTTTGATAGAACACCTTATTGACTTAAATGTTGTTTTATTCCTTTTGTAAATCAAACCTTTCTTTGTTTTAAAATTTTTCAATAAAAATTGTGGAACATGATGATGCCTATTCTTTTCACTCTTTGAAATTCCACGCACAGTATCAAATTCATATCGAAGAGTGAATTTTAATGAAAAATAAAACCACCCTATTAAAGTTGGCATATCTCTAAACAATGTTTTTAATCTTTGAAAGATATTGTTTGATTTATTCATCTAGTAATTTATCAAATCTTTCCATCATTTCTTCAGCTCGTATTTCATGTTCGGTTTTATCGCCAGTATTAGAAAACAAGTTATAGGTAAGGATATTAAAGTCTCGCCAGTCAGTAACAATATTCAATAATTGTTGCCTATCGTGCTTGTATTTTTCTTTAAGCTGTACATATTTCTGTTCTATTATTTCCAATATTCCCATTCCTTTCAATGTCTGTTCCAGAAGTTCATTGAGTTTAGAAAATTCTTCGTTATCAATTCGATTTGCTCCTGCCTTAGCTGAATCAGCTTCGATAGCTTTAGCTGTTCTAATATAGTAATCATACCCAACTCGTTCAGCTTTTTTGATTTTTCGGTTCAATAAAAAATTTGTTAGTCCCATATAATTTCATTAATTTTAATTAAATATCACATCTATAACTTACCATAATTAGCCAAAAATACAAGCAAAGGGAAATTTTTTCTTGCAGTCCGTGAATGGGCGAATTTTTGTTTCTGTAAATAGATATTTTTCAAGTCTAGCTCTATTATCAATTCTTATTCTTTATTTTCCTCTTCACCTTTTTTATATGTTTTGTTACTAGAAACAGTTGTCGAGTATTCCTCGGTAACTAAATTTTCGTTTGATTTCCCATTCAAAGTTTTATTCAAGTTTTTTAGAAGTTTTTAGATAAAAGGGGGCTAACTAAAAACAAAAAAAGGCTAATCAGAGCCATTTTTTAAGGTAAGCAATTTTTCGCCTAAACTTTTTTGCGTAATTTTTGCACAATGTTGGGGAGGAAGGATTCCTGCCTACCGGCAGGCAGGCGAACCGAAGTGCCTTACCGCTTGGCAATTACATACAAAGTTGGGGAGGAAGGATTCGAACCTTCGCATGACGGAGTCAAAGTCCGTTGCCTTACCACTTGGCTACTCCCCAACACTATATATAATCTATTTAATTTTCAAAATGTACATTTAATTTTCTTTCTAAATCTCCCTTTAGTGATTTTAAATATTTCTCTCGTTGCATTGCTTCTGCTCTGCTTGCATATGTTTCTTTATAAGCCAGAACAAATGGTCTTCTGTTTCTCGTAGCAGTAACTTTGCCTGAATTATGTCTTAGAAGTCTTTTCTCAAGATTATTAGTTTGCCCAATATAAAATTTATTATCTTTAGTGCTTTTGAGAATATAAACAAAAAATAACATAATTTTTTTGTGTTGTAATTCGAACCTTCGCATGCTCCGCCAAGGCGGGGTGCCTTACCGCTTGGCTACTCCCCATCTGCTACTCTTCTACGACTTTCCCGCCCATAATTTCCAGTGCGTCAGTAAGGAGGGAGTTTTGTTCGGATTTTTTGGGTGGTTGTTCTTCTTGAGTTTTTGGGATTAAATTCTTATCAATCACAATTTCAATCCGAATAGTCGATTTTAGTATCTTACTAAAAACTTCTTCGACTGTCAATTTATTGTTGGCATCGTTTAATCTTTCGCGATAAAAGTCATAGGGTGTGGCAAGAGTGAGAACATTCTTTTTTGCCTGGGTTGGCTGGCAATTGCACAGCAAGGCAGAGAGGGAATGATTGAAGGGGCGGATATCGATAAGGAGTTTTTTCCAATTAGCTCGCACTTTTTCCATGTCCAAATCTTCACCACTATCCACAAATTTTTCTTCCACTATTAATGGTTGAATTTCTTCTTCTATTATTTCTGTTTTAGTAATTATGTTTTTACTGTCTGAATTAGTTTCTCCCTCTCCTGTCCTTTTGGACACCTGCCTGCCGGCAGGCAGGTCCTCTCCCAAAGGGAGAGGAGGAATCTTTGGAGATTCAATTTCATATTCAACTTTTTCTGCTGGAAAAGTTTGAGTGGCTTTGATGACGGCAATTTCCAAGGGAAGTTGGGGGAGGATGAAACTTGAAATTTTGCTTTGGGCTTCCATGAATAAATTTATCGCGGAAATAATTTGCGGTAATTCAGCCGTTTCGCAAAGTTTCACCATTTTTTCCAAACGCTCACTGGTCATTTCGGCGGAAAAATATTTCTTGAGACTAGGATCAATCTTCACAATCATCATCTGGCGAAGATAGTTAACTAGGGATTTGTTGAAAATTTCTAAATCATAACCATTTTCCAAAAGCTCATTGATTTTTGAAATTGCCGTGGAAGAATTTTTTTTCACAATCATCTCGGCCATTTCTTCAGCAGTTTTTTTGTCAGCGGTGCCTAAAATTTCTTCTACTTCTTTGACGGTAACATTTTTGTCTTCCAAGGAAATTATCTGTCCCAGGAGTGATTCAGCGTCACGCATCCCGCCTTCGGCGGAAATGGAAATCATCTCCAGTGCTTCTTTCTCAATTTTGACTTTTTCTGCTTTGGCAATCAGAGTTAATTTTTCGATTATATTTCCAATTGGCAAGCGAGTAAAATCAAATCTTTGGCAACGAGAAATGATAGTCTGAGGAACTTTGTGAATTTCCGTGGTAGCCAGAATGAAAACTACGTGAGCTGGTGGTTCTTCGAGGGTTTTCAAAAGTGCGTTGAAGGCTCCCGTAGAAAGCATATGGACTTCATCGATGATATAGACTTTGAATTTCAATGAGGCATTGGAGAGCGCTACAGTTTCACGAAGTTCTCGGATGTTGTCCACGCCAGTGTTGGAAGCAGCGTCAATTTCAATTATGTCTAAGGATTTTTTTTCAGTGATAATTTTGCAGGACGGACATTTTTCGCAAGTAATGGCGTCTTTCAAATCTTCGCAATTAATTGTTTTGGCTAAAATTCTTGCGATAGAAGTTTTGCCAGTCCCGCGTGGACCGGTGAAAAGATAAGCATGACCAATGCGATTATTTGTTATCGAATTAGAAAGCGTGCGTACGATATGCGCTTGCCCGATAATTTCGGAAAAATTTTTCGGTCGATATTTTCGATAAAGTGTTTCAGACATAATTATATAAATTCTAAATAAATTTTGATAAATTCAAAAGCGCCAAATGGCACCCCTATGAAATATTATAGCACTCCGAAATGCTACTGGCAATAAACAAAAAAATCGGCTGAGTACCGATTTTTCTGATTAGTATAAAAGAAGGATTATTTTTTGAAAACCAAGAATTTATAGCCTAAAAAGTTCCAAACGAGCCCAAGAATTGATCCGGCGGCTGCACCGATTAGTCCCCATTGTTCTGAGCCCATTCCAGTGAAAGGATGAATATAGTTGAAAACGAAAGAAGCTACAGCGACGTTTATGATAAAGCCAACGATACTCACTACAAAGAATTGGCCAAATTCTGATTTTTTTTGTTTGTTTTCATTAAAAGTCCAATACTTATTCCAAAAATAACTATTGATATTGGCAATGGTAAAGGAAATAGCCTTATAGAGAGAATAGGAGGTGATGATTAGAACGCCAAACCCCAAGAGAATATCCGTAGAACTAATGGCAAAATATTTTTTGAGATATATTGTCAAAATTGTGAGAACTCCAAAATCAACCAAAACATTCAAAACTCCCGTGACGCCAAATTTTGCAATTTGCCAAATGACAGGAATTTTTTTGCCGATTATGTGAGCGATAGCCAGGCCAAGAGGTGTGCCAATGAGAAAGAAGGGGAGAATGGCAATTTTCAATCGAATATAGAGATCAGGTTTAGCTACAGCTAGTACTGGCATAAAAAGAAGACCGATTAGAAGGCCCAACAACATTCCGAGCCAAAAATCTTTTTTTGGCATAGCTTGCAAGTTTGTTTTCATAAAAATCAAGAGTTTGAATTCAAATTATTATTTAATTCTTTTTTTAGTTCTTCAAGATCTGGCGCCCATTCATCGATTAGGGAAGCGCTAGTGTTTGTTGGGGTGTCATTTTTTTCAATATCATCTGCTTTTTCCTCGAATTTATTTTCTTCTTTCAAAACTTCATCAATACTTTTTTGTGAAAAATTTGATTCCTCTTTTTTCTTACTGGCAGTTTTTTGCAAAACATTTTCAATAGAACCCCAATCGGAGTCAATATTTTTTGGCAACACTAAAGTCACTTCATCTCCTGGTTCGACTTTGAAATAGGTAATAGAAGCTAAAAGAATTTTATAGGCTTTGCCTTCAGCTGCCACGAAATAGTCACCATCAGCATCAAGATTAGCCACGCCGATAACTCTTTTTCTGTCCGTTGGACCGATTTGTTTATATATAAAAGACCCGTCAGGAGTGATGGTAAGCTTCAACATATCTCCTTCGACAAGTTTTGATTTTGAAGCGTAATTGGCTGGTACGGGATATTGTTTGCCGTCAGTGCCAATCATAATTTGTCCGTCAAAAGTTCCTTCAATTATTCTGCCGTCCTCGGCGTCATCATCGCTAATTTTTTTTCTACGACCGACTTTCTTTTTACCTTCAAGCTGAAGCAACATTGACTTGGCGCCTTGCAAAGTTTTTTCCGCGCTATAAATCATTTCGCGAAGAGCCTGAACTTTTTCATTTGTTTTTTCGTCTTTTTCTTCCATTTTAATTTTTCCACTAAATTTTGAGTGGGTATTTATTTTTATATTTATATTACATTCAAATTATACAATTATATCAATAGATGTGCAAATCGAATATCTGTGGATAATTTTTTTTGGAAGATTATACGATATTCATTGTAATAATAATGCTTATTTATTTGAAATATATGTATTCTAAAAAGGGGATGAAAAAAAGATTTATCTCGCATGTCTATATGTGGATTCTTGTGATGTGTGGTGTCATTTTGGATTTTGTTTTTATTCCCTCTGGTATTTTTCTTTATAATAAAAATGTTTATGTTTATTTCTTGGCCATTTTCTTGGCTACTTTTCTTTTTCTTTTTCTGATTTATTATGTCCCCAGCGCCATTTGGGAAAGGAGAAAATTTCGACTTTATTCTGCTTCGGAAATGAGAAGAATGATTCATCTAGAAGTTTATGGCAAATGTGTTCATCCCACTTGCACTACACTGGCATTTTTAGGCTGGATATTTTTCTTCATCTTTCCAGATCTGCAAATTTTTCTCTCCGTTCTTTGGTTTAGTATAATCCTTATCTTTTGGATGAAAGTTGAGAAATCATTCTTTCTTGGTAGAAGGTCAAAATTTGAAACAGAGGAAGATTCTGGCCCGGGGTAGGGTTTTTTCAAAGCTAGGATTCTATTCTGAAGTGCAACATTGTCTTTTTTAAATTGTAGCATTTTTTTAATTTTTTTCATAAAATACTT
>Ga0172379_10009944_pt1 | contig 11629 bp, 14 predicted proteins | sample GrowelOW334metaG_FD_119756 | JGI IMG/M metagenome (GOLD analysis project Ga0172379, IMG submission 119756) | Groundwater microbial communities from an aquifer near a municipal landfill in Southern Ontario, Canada - Groundwater well OW334 metaG | ecosystem: Environmental > Aquatic > Deep... | reverse complement strand
TTTTTTGGCGTCCATAAGACCTAAGTTAGGGAGAATTTCTCGAACTGCTTTGATTACTCCTAATTTATTGTCTCCGGCGGCAGTCAAAACAACTGTAAAGCTGGTTTTTTCTTCAGCAGCAGGTGCGGTACCTCCAGAAACTGGAGCAGCGGCAACTGGCATAGCAGAAACACCAAATTTTTCTTCTAAATATTTGGCAAGTTCAGCCATCTCAACTACTGTCAAAGTTTCTATTTCGGTCGCGATTTTACTCAATTTTTCAGATAATTTTATATCAGTCATTTATGATTTCACCTCCTTAGATTTAGCATTAAGTAAGTAAACAAACTTATTAGTGTTAAATTTCAAAGCGTAAACAAACTTGCTCATTGGACTCTTCATACTTCCAATAATCTTACCCAATAATTCTTCTCGGCTAGGCAACTGGGCAATTTGAATAGTTTTTTCCGCATTGTACAAAGTCTTATCAAGTAAGGCTAATTTTAAACTTAAAGTAGCATCTTTTTTTGAAAACAGATACAAAGCTTTTAATCCTTCGTTCCAGCGATCACTTAGGGTGACTAGAGCCGTAGTTTGTTTTAAAGGAAAAAATTGTTTCTTGAAATCAACAAAAATTTTGTTTTTTAATGCGACCTTATTAATAGCTTTTTCGAACAAAGTATTTTTGATCACTTTCATTTTAGAATCACTTTTTCTTAATTCCCTACGAAGTGATTCAAGGCTCTGGTGGGTTGTTTTTCCAATCTTCACCAACAAAATATTGGGGTTTTTTTCGACTAATTGAAGTATAGAATCTACCTGAGTTTTTTTATCAGTATTTGCCATATTTTTACCATATCTTGACTTCGTCAAGAATTTTACCAGGATTTAATTTTTACCTGATGTCTAAGGTTTTTTAATTATACCATCATTCTCCCAAAAGTTCACGCATGATTTGACGTTCTTTTCTTGTTTATTTTTATCTTTTTGTTTTTTGCCAGCATTGGTAGCCTTGTATTTGACCGCAAAAGCTTGTTTCTTTTGGAATGAGTCAACTCGACCTTTTCTGTCTAAGAATTTGTGTTCACCAGTATAGAAAGGATGGCATTTATAGCAGGCTTCAACAGTAATTGTTTGTTTAGTTGATCCGGTTGTAAACGTGTTACCACAAGCGCAAACAGCTTTGGCATCATCATAATAAGTTGGATGTATCTTGGCTTTCATAAGAAAACAATTATATCAGACAAGAAGCCAAATATTCAATGGATTTTTTAGTGTCATTCCCGCGAAGGCGGGAATCCAGACTAGTTTTTTAAAAATGATAAGTTAAAAAACCTATAAAGCTGTGAAAGATTGGTTAAAAATTCCAAATTAATTTTAATGAATGGAAAAATTCTTCCTTGTTTTTCTCTAATTAATATACTTTTATGTTTTTGTTGTTTAACAGTGTTTTTAACTTCGCTTTGAAATTTAAATATATCTACATGTTTTAATATTCCTACATATCTTGCCGGCACAGCGATACCCGCTTCCTTTCCGCTCCTTTGAGTCTTAAGATATAAGCCTCGAAGAGCCCGACTTTGCCAAGATGGACTGTCCGACCAATCTGATTTATCTTGAAAAGAAACTATTTTGATTTTTTCCGGTGTAACTTCTGTTTTAAATAAACGCATTTTATAATCTTGTTGCTCTCGTTCTACAAGATCCTTGACAATAGCCTGATCACAAGCTTCTTCAATACATGTTCTCAACAAAATCTCGTAATCAATTCCCGAACGTTTGAAAGTTTCTTGCCAATAATTGTCACCTGCTAATGACGCTATTTGACGAGTTACACCCTGTAATAACGATTCCCAAAGATAAGGATTTTGGAAATCTCCTTTTTCAGAAACGGTTGGTCTTATTGAATGACGAAAAGTATATTTTTGCCTTAAGGCTTTTCCTACTGTTTCAAAATGGCTCCATATTTCTAAATCATTCTTTGTATCGCCTCCTCCTCTCATTTCTGCCTCAAAATAACATTGATTAATACAAGATGGACAGCCGTTTTCAGTTACTTTCATTGATTCGCTTCGCCACTGAAAATACTTTCCTACATCCAAATCCCCTCCCTCTAAGAATTGTTCTAGTTGAGCAGTGTCGTTGGGACGGACTTCGGAACAAACATTAAGTCTAGGTATTAAATGACCGTTAACAAATTGAACGCTGATGTGAAAAAAATCAGTTGTTTGATCGCAGATCCAGTGAGGCATATATGGAGCCATAATTAAATAAGGCATAGTTGTACGGATATGACGGTCGGCAAATAAACGTCTAGCAAGCAATCTTCTAAAAACCATTTTAACTTGATCAGTAGTCGGTTCTATAGATTCGTTATCAGCTGAAAAAGCCATTCCTTTTCCTTGAGCCAGACCAACCGCAAATAAGATATCGTGTTCGGTAATATAATCGCTTAAAGCAACAAAGGTATCGGCATTTTTTCTAGTCATGACGTGAGTAATAGTTGGAGTGATGTCTGCACTCATAGCCTCTTCTGCTTTTACTATTAAATGTTCAAGGTCGGGATTATATTTTGTTGGGTCAAAAATAGAATTGGGATGGTAGGAAAGATTAAGTGTTTGTAAACCCATCTTACCGTAAAGTTCGATTAAATCTTTAGTTATAAAACTACCATTACTTGTCAGAGAAATATTTATTTTATTATTTGTTCCCGAAGCTATTGTTAAGGCAATTTTTTCTGCCGGACTCATTGGTTGTTCTAAATCTATCAATAATCTTTTATTTTTTAATGCATAATATTTTTCTAGAGCTTTTTTTTGTTTTCTATTTATTGTTTTGTTCTCAAAAAGTTCAATAACTTTTCCCCATTTTGTATTGGATTGATGAGCCATATCTACTATCTCTCCGTTTGGGACAATACTCAACACTGCGGGTTTTAAAAGAGAAATTTGGGAAAATAATTTATCCATCATCTCAACAGGTGGATCGAGAATTGGATTATATAATTTTCCAGTTGGAACAGCGCAGAAATCACGACAAGAAGGATCACCCGCCTTATTACAACCTCCTCCACCAAACTCTACAACTACTATTGCTGGATGTCTATTTTTAGTCTGGGGTCTTTTTTCAATAAATCTTCCTATTCCTTTTATTCCTTCCAAAATTTGCATAGAAACATTATATCGATTTAAAAAAGAAAATCTATGATTAAAATTCAAAAGTTAATATTAAAAAGTGGCTTTGTCATCCCTGTAATTCAGTAATTCCGGAGTTTTGATGGCAATGTAAATTGTGGCGATGATCGTGGCAATTCCGCCGAACGCAACCGAAAGAGGCGTACCTAAATAATTGGCGGCGAATCCCGCTTCAATTTCTCCCAATTGCGGTCCTCCGGTATAAAAAGCGACATTGATCGCGGTCATCCTTCCTCTCAAATGATCTGGAGTCGTCATCTGGCGGATCACATTTCTTAAAACGGCGCTAATCATATCCCCACTTCCGGATAGAGCCATAAAGATTATTGATAGATAAAAATTCCTTGAGATAGCGAAAAAATATATATTAATTCCATAAAAGATAATTGAATAAACAAGTATCTTGCCTTTATTTTTGTTATGAGAAAAAAATGGGAAAACTAAACCAGCCAAAATTGCTCCAATTGAAGGAGCCGCATACAAAAGACCCATTTCTTTTGGTCCGATTTTTAAAATATCAACAGCAAAAATAGGCATCAGCGTCATTGAGGATCCAAAGAACGACGCAAAAAAATCAATAAACATACACGATCTAATTAAAGGTGCCTTAAAAACATATTTAATTCCGGTAATTATTTCCGGTAAATTGAATTTCGGTTTTTGATCATTTTTTGGCAGCGGTTTCATCATAATCAAAGCGATTATCACGGCAAAAAAAGAAACAGTATTGATAATATAAACGGTTTTAACTTCATAAAAAGCGATAACAAAACCAGCTAACGCCGGTCCGATAAAATTAGCCGATTGGTAAAAAATATTCATAATATTCACGGCTAGCGGAAAATCTTTTTTTTCTACAATGGTTGGGCTGATTGATTGACGCGCGGGAGTCTCGAAAGAATATAAACCTGCTTCTAAGCCTACCAAAATATATATCATGAGAGGTGTGATTTTCCCTGAGGCTGTTAAAATCGCTAAAAGTCCAGCATTGACAATCGAAAAAATCTGAACAACAAATATAATCTTTTTACGATTATAAATATCGGCAAAAATACCCGAAAAAAGTGATAGGAATATTACCGGCAAAAACTTGAACAATCCTAAAATCCCCAAAGAAAGTGGTGATTTTGTAAGTTGGTATAGTTGCCAGTTGACAGCAACTTCTTGCATAAAGGTACCAGTTCGGGAGACGGTCATGCCAAACTGCATCAAAAGAAAATCACGGTTTTTAAATAAGTTTTTTAAGGAATCTTTATTCATTGTAACGCAAAAACTTTGTCCCATTTACCTTCTTCGATGATATCTTCGAGATTATGGAAGCTTTTTCCAATCCGGTGGTCAGTGAGGCGATTTTGGGGGAAATTATAAGTACGGATTTTTTCTGCCCGATCCCCTATTCCAACATTTGTGACATAAGAAGTTCTCATTCCTTTTTTCTTTTCCTCTTCCAGTTGATAAAGTTTGGCGTTTAAAAGATCCAGGGCAATTTTCCGGTTGGCTTCTTGAAATCTTTCCCGGCTAGCGGTAACCACAATTCCGGTTGGACGATGAGTCAAACGAACGGCAGTTGATACTTTATTGACATTTTGTCCGCCATGTCCACCAGACCTGTAAAACTGCCAATCAAGTTCACTTTGGTTGATTCGGACGTCCGACTGAATGATCTGTGGTAAAACTACGATAATACAAGTTGATGTATGAATTCTGCCTTTTCTTTCGGTGTCTGGAATCCGCTGGACCCTATGAACACCGGTTTCATTTTTAAATAATTTAAAAGCTTCCGGCCCGTTGATTTTAATTGTTTTTTCGTCCAGATTGGCATACTTAAATCCCCTTTTTTGGGCAAATAGTAAATATGAAGCCAATAATTCTTCCATCCAAAGCTTGGACTCATCTCCCCCAACTCCAGGAAGGGCTTCGATGATAGCGACGTTTGGGTTGATTAGCATACTAATGATTTAACTGTTTAATTAATTCTTCTATTATTAATGTTTTCTGTTCCCCCGTCTTCATATCCTTCAAAACCAACTTTCCGTTTGATACTTCTTCAGGTCCAATTATGATTACGTAAGGAATGTTTTTCTTGTTTGCGTATTTTAACTGTTTGTCTAGCTTTTCATTGATGACCGGATAAAGGATGGTCGAAATATTATTTTTCCTTAACTCATCGGCAACTATTAAAGAATTATTAAAAAGATCTTTGTCAAAGATTGTCACAAGAACTTTCGCGATGGTTGAGGAAAAATTGATCATTTTTCGAGATTTGATGACTTCAACCAATCTTTCAATACCAAAGGATCCGCCAGTGGCAGCGACCTCTTTTCCAACAAACTTACCAATAATATTGTCATATCGTCCACAACCGGCAACTGAGCCAACTTCGCCCTCTAAAATTTCAAATTCCCAGACAGGTCCAGTGTAGTAAGCAAGCCCCCGGGCTATAAAAGGCGTGAATCGGTAGAATTTTTCATCGAGCTTTATAGTCCTAAAATAATTAAATATCGTTTCAAGTTCATCAATTGCTTCTATGGCAACGGGAATATCTTTAAGTTGTTTTTTTAATTTTCCTAACAATTCATTGGTTTTGCCGGTTAACGTAATAACATCTAATATTTTTTCAGAGACTTCCGGGCTTATTTTTCTTTTTTCAATTAATTCTTTTTTTACAAGGTCCCGACCAATTTTTGGCAGTTTGTCAACAGAAATACAAATTGGAATAAATTCTTTTTCGGAAGCTCCGGCAAACTGAATAATACCGCTCAGTAATTTTCGATTGTTGATATTGGCACGAAATTCTTTAAAACCTATATTGGTCAAAGCCTCAATCCCCATCTGAATGAATTCAGCGTCACAAATGACAGAGCTACTACCTATCGTGTCAGCGTCACATTGGGTAAATTCTCTAAAGCGGCCTTTTTGAGGTTTTTCGCTTCTCCAAACATTTTGTATTTGATATCTCTTGTATGGAAAGACAATGTTATTTATGTTTTCGGCGACTGTTCGACACATTGGTGTCATAACATCATATTTAAGCATAATATCTCGTCCACCTTGATCTTTGAATCGATAAAATAACTTTTCCGCTTCGTCCCCCAATTCACCCACAAATATATTACTATTTTCCAAAGCAGGAGTTTCTAGCGGTTCGTAACCATATTTTTCAAAGACTTTTTTAAATGTATTGATAACATATTCCCGAATTTTTACATCTTCAGCAAAATAATCTCTGAATCCAGCCAATTTTTGAACTTTAATTTGAGTTGACATAATTGTTATTATACAAATTTATAATTGATTATTTAAATCAAACGGTCCTTCGTAAATAATTTTAACTTTCTCTGACAGATAGGACTCAAATTGATTTTTAATTTTTTTTACAGTAACGTATAAAGAATCACCACTTGGTTGCGCTACTTCCTGATTATTAATTGACTGATTGTTCATAATTGATGAATATATTCCTGTAGCTATGGTAGCGCTTCCACAAGATGTTTCTGCACTAATTTCGTATTTAACTCCTTTCTTAAAATATACAAATGGCTTTATTTTTATAAAATTATTTTCATTTTTAGTGAATACAACAGCGACGGCTAATGATCTTTCTAGATTATTATTTTCGATAATTTTTAAAGCCATATTTTTCAAATAAGCCACGTTTTTATTGAAATTATTTGAAACCAATATTTGAGTAATACCCTGTAAAGGAATTATTGGAAAACCTTCTTTAGACTGTTTTAATTTGCTAGACAGTTTAAAAAGTGGCATTTGTCCGTTTATATAACCATTATTATTTATAAAAATTTTTAATAACTGTTTTGAGCCGGAAACTTGAAATTGACGCTTTTCTTTATTTTTTAATTTTATTTTTCCTAAACACATAGCAGCGTTTCCAGAAAATTCTCCACCAGATAAGGTTAAAGAATTTTTACTGATAAACGCAACTTGCTCAATTTGTTTGTCCGCAGTTTTGTTTTTGTTATACAAATTAATAATTCTTTCGGCCACTAATGAATAATCTTGTTTTGGAATAACATCCTCAATAATTGCGTTGATATTTCCGCTTGGGTAACAGATATAGAGTTTTTTAATTTTATTTATCATATTTTTTAAAAAAATTTATAATTTGACCAAAAAAAATCCCGCCGGTGGGCGGGTGCGTTGTCTTTATTTACAACAAAATCATCTCCCGCCGTTAAGCTGGGTGATGGTATGAATTTTTCAAAACATTTATTTTCATAATTATATTATATCATCTTTCAAACAAGTATTTATTCTTTATTCATTTACACTACTCCCTAATATTACGGAGTAGTGTAAAAAAAATTATAATCCCCTTTCTTTTTTACGTTCTAATGCGTTTCTCATTTCCCAAGCAGCTGACCAGTTTATTCCAATTTTTCCTGGATAATAAATTTGACTAAATATTTCTTCAAAAAATAACCAAACTTTTTCACTTTTAATCACCTTTTTTATAACAGGCACAATACCTTTGCTATCTTCCATTAAAAGTCTATATTTACTAACAGTTCCGTTAGAGACTTTTAAGACCTTGCAAATAGTTAGATAATCAATATCTTTTAAAAGTAGGTAAATAATCGCGATTCGTTTAATCAACATTATTCTTTCTGCGGGTGTTAATAAATCAATTAAAATATGATTAAATTCTGCCTTACTTTCGGTTTCTCCAATTACTTTATAAAATATTGAAAATATTTTATTGTAATCTTCTTCCCTTATCTTGAAATATGAAATTCTAACCATACTACTCCGTAATATTACACAGTAGTATTTGTAAGTCTACCGCTTATAACCTACAAAAGTATGTTTTTATGTTGTTGTGAAAGTAAAAAAACAACAATAGATACGTCAATCAATTAGGCACGAAGATATTTAAATAATTTTAAGTCAAATAAATCATTTACTGATAAACAATTGTTTCGAGTTTTTCGATTCGATTACCGTGATCTTCTATCAGATCTCTATATCCAATAACAACTTCGATATCTTCTCGAAGTTTGATAATCTCACTTAGGATGCTATCTTTAAAATTGATTAAATCATCTTTAGTTGCGTAATTTTTCAAGTCATCTTTGGTTGCAAATCTTTTTAAATCATCTTTGGTAGCAAAACTTTTTGCATCATCTCTTGTCACAAAAGTTGAGAATCTTTTTTCAAATGCTTTTTCAATTTTTTTGACATCTGCATCAGTAATCATAGGTTTTAATTTAAACAAATTAATAATATATTTTCAATCATAAAATACTATTAAGTATTTATCAGTCGTTTATAACCTACAAAAGTATATGTTTGGATTAATTAAGCGAGATGATGACAGTTTTTATTTCTTTATTTCTCCAAATTTTTAGATTAATTTTTTCTCCTGACCTTTTTACGGAAACTAAATTAATTAAAGTTTGCTTATCAGCCCCGCCAATTTTATTACCATCAACTTCAGTAATAATATCTTCTTCTTGAAGATTGGCTTTTTCGACAGGTGATCCTTGAATTATTTGAGTGATATAGGCACCTTCAACAAGTTTATTTTGTAGAGCTGTTTGCGCATCTATCATCCGGTAATGTATTCCTATGATCGGCGGATTGCTTACTTGCGAAATATCTACGGTTGGTTCGTTTGTAACCCGCTTTTCTATTGAAGGTGTTGGATTTGGAGAAAAATAAGTTAATAATCCAAATCTTTGGGCAACAACAATAATTATGATTATTATTAACAAAGCGATCAAAAGTTTTTTCATAGTTATTTGGATAAAAGCTCAATAGCTTTTCCAAGTTGTTTGTCAGAATCTTTGGTTATCGTATTTCCCTGAGCGACTTCATTCGCAATCACGTATTTTGGTTCAATTCCTTTTCCGTTGATCCAATCTCCGTTAGGCAGGACCCATTTGGCGACAGTTACGTGTAGTCCTGCGCCTTCACTGAGGTCAAGAGCTTCCTGGACTGAACCTTTCCCAAAACTTTTCTCTCCAACAAGTTGGGCTCTATTGTTATCTCGAAGTGCTCCAGCCAAAATCTCTGAAGCAGAGGCCGAGCCTTTGTTTATTAATACTATTATCGGTATTTCCTGTAATACGCCACCTCTTGAAACGCGATATTCTTTATTGCCGTATAAGGTGGCTTCTTGCTTGACGACCAACTTTCCTAAAGGCAAAAATTCCGAGGCAAGGTAAACCGAGCTATCCAAATATCCACCTGGATTATCACGTAGATCTAAAACCAAACCGGCAACTCGTTTACTTGACCATTTGTCTTTGATTTCTCCAACGGCCTTGTTCCATTCGTCGTTTGTGTTATCCCCAAATTGATTGACCTTGAGGACAGCAATATTTTTTTCATAAGAAACTTCAATAGACGCAACAATAATTTGCTGTCTGATAATCGTTATCTCAATCTCTTTATTGTTTCTTTCTAAAGTTAATTTAACCTTGGTATTTTTTGTGCCTCGAATTTTAGAAACAGCTTGGGAAAGAGTCCAATTATTCGTAGAAACGCCATCAACTTTGTTAATGTAATCCCCGGGCTTAACTCCGGCAGTTTCAGCTGGAGATTTTTTTAACGGTGCAATAATAATTATACGATTATCTTTTAATCCAAGTTGAGCTCCTATACCTTCAAACTTACCACCCAAATCGTCTTTAGCCTGCTTATTTTCGTCTGGCGTCAAAAAAAAGGTGTAGGGATCTTCAACTGACGCAACCATTCCTTTAATGGCTCCCAAATACATTTTTTTTGGATCGACTTTTTTTTGGTCTACATAACTATCTTGCAATTTGTTCCATGTTTCCCAAAAAAGATTGAAATTAACGTTCGGTTGCAGAGCGTTGTAAGTTCTGGACTGCTGTAGCGAACCAAAACGACTTTTATATTCTCCGATCTTATAACCACTCCCGAAAATAAGAACGATAAATGACAATGACAATAGGATATTGGTTAGTTTATTATTTTTCATTGATAGAGATAAATAGTACTAGAGTTACTGAGTATAGTACAATAGGTAAATTTTGTCTTGATAATTTTTTTGTAGTCATTGATATTTTTTAGTTGAGCAAACGGAATCTCTGACTCTTCGATCAATTTAGATAAGCTCAAAAAGCCTTGGCACCCAAGTGCTTCTGCCTTAGCTTTATAGTAAGAGGTTATGTTCTCACAAATGACAACGCTGTTAAAAACGTTTTCCGAATTAAAGTCAGAATTTTCTTCAGAATAAAAAGCTTTACCACCAAAATTTTTATTAACGTTCTTTAGAGGAAAGGCTTCACCTTTATTTACTTCAATAGTTAATTCATTCTTTTTAATTTTATTTACTTTACCTTTAAAAAAAGTATTTATTGTATTTTCGGTTTCCGTTTTGCTGAGTATTGTGATTGAACCATCAGAATGGTTGATTTCTTTTATCAGACCGGAATACTTGGAAACGATCTTTTTTGTGGTAAACAAGCCTTTATTAATAGCGATAGTTTCATTTTTTTCAATTGATTCGCCGACAAACTTTTTTAAATAGTGAAAAATTTTTTGTGGAGAAACACTTAAATTCTTTGCAATAGAGATAATTACTTCTTCCTCAACTTTTTTTTGTAAAAACGGAGTATCAAAATCTACGGTTTGACCTTCTTTCAATAAGCAATGATCAGAAACATCAAAAGGAATAGTTATGCCCATAATTACTCATTATATGAAGAAAAAAGGCTCAACGCAAACCCTGATAAGATACGTAAGGAATAAGAGCTAGGTAACGGGCATATTTTAACTCCTTGGTTAAAATTCTTTGATGTTTAGCACAAACATTGGTTTTTTCACGGTTTAAGATCTTCTTTCTCGGAGTCAAAAATTTTTGCAAATTATCAACTTCTTTAAAACTAGGATTCGCTTTAAACTGACAAAAAAAACATTTATTCATATTTTTGGTAAATTTTTAAAATGGTATATCATCTGGGTTAACGGTTTCTTCTTTGGGTGCTTCCGATTTAGTTTCATCGGCTTTTGCCGGCACATTTTCGCTCACGGTTCCCGTTTCAACTTTTTTATCTGTTTCAACGCCTTCGGTCATTTTTCTACCTTCTCCGAAAACGATAAAATCATCAAGGACTATTTCGGCGATCGTTCTCAAAACGCCGTCTTTTCCGGTAAAAGTCCTATATGTCATCCGTCCTTCGGCAAATACTTTTCTGCCTTTATTCAATAGCTTTCCGCAAAGTTCAGCTAGTTTCTGCCAGGCAACCACCCGATGATATTGAACCTCTTCCTTTGTTTGACCATCATTTGTGGTCCAACTTCGATTGGTGGCAATACTAAAAGTACAAACTGCGGTTCCTGCCGGTGTATATTTTAATTCTGGATCCCTAGTGAGATTTCCAATTAAAACAATTCGGTTCAACGATCGGCTCGCCATAGTATTACTCGCGGACTAATAACAAATACCTTAAGACTTTTTCGTTTAAATT
>Ga0172379_10009943_pt1 | contig 11629 bp, 12 predicted proteins | sample GrowelOW334metaG_FD_119756 | JGI IMG/M metagenome (GOLD analysis project Ga0172379, IMG submission 119756) | Groundwater microbial communities from an aquifer near a municipal landfill in Southern Ontario, Canada - Groundwater well OW334 metaG | ecosystem: Environmental > Aquatic > Deep... | reverse complement strand
ATTTGTATTCGAAAAAAGGTTGCCAAAAAACACAATATTTGTTACAATGTAAGCTTACGAATTAAGAGCTTTAGAAACAAATAACTTGGACGAACGAATAAATGGTCAAATAAGAGCGCCGCAACTTCGGGTCATCGGACCTGATGGTTCGCTTCTTGGGGTAATTTCCCGTGAAGAGGCTATGACGCGGGCGGAACAAGCCGGACTCGATCTGGTGGAAATTTCCCCGAATGCGGTCCCCCCTGTTGCAAAAATCCTGGATTATGGTAAATTCGTCTACGAGAAGAGCAAAAAGGAAAAAGCGACCAAGCAGCACGCTCACGCCGTCGAATTGAAAAGTCTGCAGGTCACCATTGGCACAGGAGAGCATGATCTCGAGCTTAAGGCGAAAAACGCCTCAACGTGGCTCAAGGAGGGTCACAGGGTCAAGATCAACCTCTTTCTCAAGGGACGCGCAAAATACCTGAACGAAGCTTTCCTCAAGGAGAGAATGGACCGGCTTTTGCATTTTGTTTCCGAAGAGTATAAAGTAATGGATGGTCCCAAAAAAGGCCCGAAAGGACTGACGATTGTTATCGAAAAAGCTACCAAAAAATAATTTAATAGCACGTATATGAAAACGAACAAATCATTCACGAAAAGATTGCGCGTCACCAAGACCGGAAAAGTACTTGGACGCAAAGGCGGACTGAATCACTTCAATTCCCGCGAACAACGCGTCAAACAGCTCGGCAAACGAAAAACCCGAGAGTTTAATATGACGAACAAAGCGAAAAGCAGATTTTTAATAAACGCAAAATAATATAATCACGTCAGGATTCTGACACCATACTACAATGACTAGAGTTAAACGAGGCACAACCGCCAATAAAACGCGTAAAAATGTTCTTGCCCAGACCAAAGGGTATCGTTTTGGACGCAGCACAAAAGAACGCCAGGCTTATGAAGCCATCGTTCATGCAGGAACCCACGCTTTCGCGCATCGCCGCGACAAAAAAGGCGATTACCGCCGCTTATGGAATGTGAAGATCAACGCCGGAGTACGAAGCCTCGAAAATACCACGATCCCCTCTTTCAGCAAACTAATCGGAGCTCTCAAGAAAAAGAACATTGTCTTAAACCGAAAAATGTTAGCCGAGTTAGCAGAATTCCACCCCGAAGTGTTCGCAACAGTGATTTCAGAAGCCGCGAAATAAATATTTTAAAAAAGCCCCCGATCTTCATCGGGGGCTTTTGCATTTAATTATTTTTTGAAAAAGTTTTTGATAACGGCATTCTCCGCAGGGCAGTACCCTGTTCGTTCTGCGTCGAGTTCGGCGAGGGAGGATGTTTTATGCATGAGACACGACGGATCTTCCGACGAAGGAGAAAGGCCGAAACCGACGCTGGTTCCGAGGATATGGAGCGCCACTTTTTGCGCGCGGGCAATCACGATAGGCTGACTCGTCGGTGATATATCGGTATCGGATGTTTTTCTGAGACAGGAAAGGGACATGAGGGCGGTATTCGTACCGATCCGGTCAATGTACCAAACCGAATTAAGACTTTTATCGAGAGAAGAATAAAGGTCGGTATCTAAAACATAAATGAAACGTGATTTTGCGCCGTACTTATCCGAGGCCCCTTTCACGCTTTCGAAAACGGGAATCGCGTCGAGCTGACGGCGCGTCAGATCGTAGAGAGGCGGACGCTCGGGAAGGGCGGGGCCGGATAAAAGCGTTGTTGTTTTTACCCCCGTCGCTTTTTCCACAGAAGAACGAATCGCTTCTAAATATTCTTTATTGATAGCACCATACGAACCGATAAATATTTCCGAAACCGGTTCTTTGAGTGAAAAACCGGAAAATTGTTTTGTCTTCCATTCGGAAGAGGAAAGAAATGTACCCGGCTTTTGTGCGACGACGCTTTTGTTCGCATCTTTTATTTTCATGGTCACAAGATATCCGTGCACGGCGAAACGAACCTCTCGAACGGATTTGTCTTTGGTTCCGACCCAAACATTGAGTTTGCCTTCTTTGAGAATCGTATCGAAAGCCGGCGACACATCTTTTGGATGAGAAGTTTCCACCTGTGAATGACGGAGAGCAAAATGAAGTACCGGAACATCTCCACCGAGCTGTTTTTCTACGTTGCCGTCTATGATAAGGTATCCACCGCCTTCTCTGAATACTTCAAAAACCTCCGACAAAGCAAGCGACTTCTGCAGTATCTCAAATTGTTCGAGTCCGCTTTCCGTGTTTGAGATTTGCATCCAGTCTTCGGGAAATTTTAGTGAACTGACCCCGTTTATATCATTCAAATGAAATTTTACAAAAGAGCTATCGGGAAAAAATAAAGTTTCAACTTCCAGCCTTGGGGTAATTTTCCCGGGAGTAAGAGGAAAAGAAAACGAACCGCTTCCGCTTTTGTTTTTTACATCGAAACTGACCGTGCCGGTTATAATTGCGCTTGTCGACGCGTTCCCTTCCGGCTGAATGCGGACATCGGCGGTGTAATATTGTATCGGCGAAGTGACATCCGCAACTTTTTGCAATGTTTTGGAGCTGTTGATCGTCAGTGATCCAAAAAGCGAAAAATACATGAACGAAGCCCCGACAGAAAGCAGGAGTGTGCAGATGGCCATAATAAGAGCGAGGTCCGCCCCTCCACTTTGCGATACTTTTTTAAGATCGTTTCTTCTCATGATTTTTATGATCCCGCCGAGGTTTCAAAGAATATGCTCGTGGGGAAAAGGATGTATACCATTAGTATACACTGGATTTCGATTTTTGTTTTGTATAACCATGTCGATAACTTTTTCCACGAGGCGTTTCGGATCGGAATCAAATACGATATTTTTATTCGTGCGGTGACTTTCGTTCATAATGAATTTGATCACCTCGTCGGTCATCCAACCCCCTTCAAGCACACCGACAGGTTTTCCGTCTTCATAAGCAACGGTAAATTCATTTATGGTGCCGATCCTTCCGCAACCGACAAAAACAGCATCGGACGAGCGGGTGAGCAGTAAATTTCGCCCCGAATACCCAAAGCCAGTGTAAATAACGACGTCCATGTAGTCGAGAGGCAGCCGATACGCCTCAGTATGCTCTTTTTCGGTCGATGCGGGAGATAATCCGATCGAGAGCCCGCCAGCTTCCTTCGCACCCATAGCGGCCCACAGGGGGAATCCTGTCGAAGCTCCGGTCACAAGGGTCGCCCCATGACGAGCGATCTCCCTCCCCAGCTGCTCAGCGACAGCCAGTGCCCCCTGCCCGCAGTGCCCAGTCGCCGCAGCACCGGAAACGCAGAGTTTTATTTTATTATATGCGTGTCTACTTTTATTCATATTTTATTAAACTAGTAGAAAAATAATAAAATAAAAAGATTAAAGGTCAGCGTTTTGAATCTTCCTATTTTCTTATTTTTCTATTTTCTTATTTATTATTTTTAAAATTCAAGCGTCACACTTTCCCCGAGCCCGGGAACGACAGCATTCAATCCGAGGTACTCATGAAGTCTTTGCGCCAAAAAAGTGCTGGATTTCGGCTCGCCCATCACTACGAAAACTTTTTGCACGGTATCTTTCATGTCGTCAACAAAATCAAACAATCCATTCGTATCGCGATGCGCTGAATAGCCGTGTATCGTAACAACATGAGCCTTAACGCGGATATCTTCGCCGATGATCCGGATATTTTTCTCGCCGTTCTCAAGGAGTCGTCCTGGAGTTCCCACCGCCTGATAGCCGACAAAAAGAAGCGTGGTTTTGGGGTCGGACAGATATTCTTTTTCGTGATGAAGGATCCTTCCGCCGTTCGACATGCCCGAACCGGCAAGAATGATCTTCGGGGGATGAACCCCCATGATCGCTTTGGAATCCTCCACTTTTTCCGTAAATCGAAGGCGCGGGAACCGAAAAATATCGTCGCCTCCGTGAATGACAGCCTGCGCGTTCGCATTAAAATATTTTTCGTTCTTTTTGTAAATTTCCGTCACCTTAATTCCGAGCGGCGAATCGAGAAACACGGGAACTTCGGGAAGTTTTCCGCTTTCCACCAGTTCATTGATCTCGAACAAAATATCTTGCGTACGCTCGAGAGAAAAAACGGGAATAAGCAAAACTCCTTTCTTTTTCACCGCATCCTGTATCGCATCCGCCAAAAGCATTTGTCTTTCGTCGCGCGCTTCGTGTTCTCTGTCACCGTACACGCTTTCCATCAAAAGATAATCGATATCGGGAACGAATTCCGTATCCCGAAGCAAAGGAGAGGGAGAATTGCCGAGGTCCCCGGTAAAAAGCATTTTTTTCTTACCATACCGCACTTCCACCATCGCCGACCCGAGTATGTGCCCCGCATCATGAAAAACAATAACAAGGTCATCAGAAACATGAATTTCTTTCCGGTAATCAACACCCTGCCAAAGCGAAAGAGCCTGCCGTATATCAACCGCATCGTATAAGGGTTCTACTCCTCGTTTTTTCTCTTCATGGATCATGACACCGAGGGCATCTTCAAGCATCGGTTCCGCAAGTTCGCGTGTCGGCGGAGTGGAATATATTTTTCCGCGAAACCCGTTTTTTACCAAAAAAGGAATGCGCCCGATATGGTCAATGTGGGCATGCGTCACGAAAAGAACGTCTACCGACGCGGGGTCGTACGCAAACGGTTGCCTGTTCAGAGATTCGTTTTCCTCATTTCCTTGCGTAAGTCCGCAATCGATAAGAATTTTTTTTCCCGAGGCGGTCTCAAACAAAAAATTCGCCCCCGTAGGACCACCCGTTCCACCAGCAAATGTTAGTTTGGCTTTCATAAATAAATTAATAGAAAAATAAGAAAATAGGAAAATATGAAAATTCAAAACGACGACGTCGTAATTTTTCTATTTTCTTATTTTTCTATTTTCCTATTTACATTATACACCACCATAAAAATAAACACAGCCAAAATACTCCCCACCCCGTCGAAAAAAAGATCGCTCGCGGTATTTGTCATATCGTGAATTTTAAACGTGATGAATTTGTCCAAACTGAATTCAAACAATTCCCAACCGATGCCGACGACGTACACAGAGGCAACGGAAAAAAGCGAAACGGCGACCTTGCTCAAAACAACTTTCTCCGCACCTTCATTCCGAAAATACCGAAGCCAAAGAGCCACAGAACCAACCCAAATTCCGCCAAGCGTATGCATAACGATATCAAACCACCAAAAATAAAAATACCAATGGAATTGGTACGCATAAAAATTCAACACCGCAATCGCGATAATAAGAAAAACAAGAAAAATTGAATAAATTTTGCGAATCATGGAGTTCTTTCATTATACAAGAAATCCACATTTTCCGAAACCACACAAAAAAAGACCCCAATAAATGGGGCCTTTTTGAGTCACTGAGAAATTCTTAGCAATTTGCTAGGTGGGTGGATTCCGTGGTACGCCACGACGTATCGCGAGTTGTCCTCCCTTCTCTTATAATTTAACCTAAGAATTATACTGTGGCTCGTTTACAGTATATTCCCACCGCAAATGTAATGCAAAAAAATATCCACAGTGAAATAGTTTTTCCCTTGACGCATGTCCGACAAATTTAAAACATGAATTGCAATAAAAAGTTTTCCGTTGACAAGAAACGACCTATGCATTTACACACAGGCCGTTAATCCTTAAATCCTTTATTCCAAAATTCCATCGAGGTTGATATCGTACAAAATTTCTTCGTTCAACAATCGATAATTCAGTTGTTCGTCTTTCTTAAACCAAATTTTAATTTCCCTTTCCGCTTCTTCCGGTTTGTCGGAGCAATGAATGAGATTTCTGACAGCACGATTGTCGACGTTCGCCATGCGATAGGAATCAATAGTGAGATCTCCGCGGATTGTCCCCACGTCTGATGTCGTCGGCTCCGTTCCTCCGGCGAGTTTGCGTACCACACCGATTGCCTCATTTCCCTGCCAGATCATCACCACGACCGGTCCGCTCGTAATAAAATCAGCAAGCGCTCGCACAATGTCGCGCCCGTATTCCACAGCGGTTTTTTTCGGGCGTTTCCCTGCCGCTTTCATTGCCGCCACGGTTCTCGACCCTTTATCTTCGCACCACGTATCGTCTTTAAAATAATGTCCCATCGCCTGCTCACGCGTCGCCACCATAATTTTGAGCGCGATCAATTTAAGCCCCGTTCGCTCAATACGTTGAACCACCTCCCCAATCAACCCGCGCTGAATCGCATCAGGTTTCAAAAGTACAAACGTACGCTCTTTTTTCGGATGTATCGTTTCCATTTTATTCTTTATTTAGAAGTTTATAATATTGCCCCAGTATACCAAAAAACAAGGCCTATGCAACAAAAAACCTCTACCAAGAACGGCAGAGGTTTAACTTCATTATTGAGTAATTATTTCTTATACTTCGCTAAAATCTCCGCTTCTATCTGCGCTCGATCTCTTCCGTATTTTAGGTATGAAAGCTCTTTAATGAGCGGGATCATTTCTTTATTTCCCGCGGGCGGATACGGTTCTTTAATATTGAATGGTTTGCCGGGCTGACCGCCGATCAGGAGTTTCATATAGGCGTTCAGGTTTTCAAGTTTGATGATGTCGCTTTGCGTGAAAATCGGGTCGAATTGTTTCTGCAGAAATTCCGCGTCTTCGGTACCGACGCGAAATACCGCCATGGAGCCGACGTTTCCAAAAACCGAGTCGCGAATATTCTCTTGAAGCTGTGCGATGAATTGATGAGCTATATTGAGCGACAAGCGATATTTTCTTGCTTCGGAGAGAATCGTCGAAATGGAATCAGTCGTGACATTTTGGAACTCATCGATGTAAAGATAAAAATCATTCGGCTTCTCTTTTCCCGTCATATCCACACGAGAAAGCGCCGCCATTAAAATTTTTCCGACAATAACCAGACCGAGCAGACTGGAATTGATGTCACCAAGTCTTCCCTTTGCGAGATTCACGAGCAAGATTTTCTTTTCATCCATCACTTTGCGGAAATTGAAAGCGGATTTTTCCTGCGCGATAATCGGACGCATAATATCGTTCGAAATGAACACATCGAATTTATTGGTGATGTACGGTACATAGTTTGCAAGCGATTGTTCGCCCGTTGTTTTTTCGGCGTTCTGCCAAAATTGTGAGATAATCGGATTTTTACAATGCGAAAGTTTTAGCTCGCGAAAGGCTTTATCTCCCATCACGCGACCGATCTCCATCAGTGTGGCGCCGGATTCGGGATGTTCGAGAACAAGAAGCGCGGAATTGCGGAAATATTGTTCAAACGCCGGACCTCCCGCGACTTTCATGTCGAATAATTTATTAAAAATGGCGAGCATTTCGTTGACGACGAACGTTTTTTGTTCAGGGAAACGCTCATCAAATTCGAGCATATTGAGTCCCATCGGACGCGCCATATAGCTCGGGTCGAAATAGATCACGTCGTCGATCCTTTCTTTTGGAATGTTCGCAAGCAGATCTTCAATATCCGTTCCGTGTGGGTCGATCATACACACGCCGTCGCCGTTTTGAATATCCTGAATGATCATGTTTTTGAGCATGACAGTTTTACCGGTACCGGTCTGTCCGATAACGTAGAAGTGACGAACACGATCTTCTTTTGCGAAATGAATTTCTTTTTGCGAACCACGATAATCATTGATACCGAGCAATACGCCTTCGTCTCCGATGTTTATCGGTGCCGGCGCAATTCCCGCGCGCGCTTCTTTGAGTTGCGGCATAGCGACGTTTCCGGCGGGGAAATGCATAATGGTCGTCAATTCCTGTAGATTCAGAGGGAAACTTGCATCGGTTTCAAAAAGACGGAAACTGAAAGCATGAAGAATATGCGAGAGCTTTTCTCCAGACATTTCTTTCCATTTTATTCCGTTGCCTTTCGGATCGTTGAATTGATTGAACGAAGATTCAAGTTCATGCAAAATACTCTCAGCGCGTTCACGACTGGATGCCGAAGCGATGATCCGAATATTCGTATCGAGAATAGGCAGAGCCATTTTTTCCTCCATCATTTTCACTACATTCTCGTCGAGATGTTCTTTTTCTTTCTCCTGTTTCTTTTTTTCTTCCAGAGGAACCATTTCTTGTTTCCAAAAATCCCTTCCGGTATTCCAGATATCTCCGAAAATATTTTTTGGAAAATCGGTGGCTTCCTTTACCTTTACTCCGTCTTTTATTTTTTTGAGAGCATTCTTGTATTGTTTGCTGTAAACGTCGCCAACAGGAGAAACAAGAAGCTGAATGGCCGCGCCTTCTCCTATTCGATTCATTTTGGAAAAAACATTCAGTAAGATGTTCAACGGATCGTAATCGAATTCCTCGTATGTTTTTACGGGAAAGACGATGTTTCCGGCGGGTACGGCATACGCAGCGACAGAAATTCCGTCATTATTGAAAATGTTGTAATCATTTTTTGCTTCCACTACATGCGCCGTCGGAAAAATTCCGAGCACTTGTTTTTCAAAGAGATCTTTTTTCGTATCAGGAACGGAGACATAGAAAATAACTTCGTCTCTATCGTGCTCCAAAGCAACCTCAAGAGAATAATAATTTCGATCCGCATGTTTGTTTTTTTCGAGATCGACGGAGATCATACCGGCATAAAACTGTTCCATTCCGGAGATGAGCTCTTTTAGTGCTTTGTTTTTGTCTTCTTTTTCCGCAAGAGGCAGAGACACCTCATAGAGCGTCATGTGGAGCTCTTCAAACAAACGCTCGGTTCCCCGCTTTTTTAAATTTTCATCTTCGACAACTTTAATATACTGAACAAGGACGCGGTGGAAATCGTCTTCGAGATGCGGGTTGTGAAGACCGGAAACTACGGAAAGCGCGTTCAATATCCCGCGCTCCTGCAAAACGCCAAGAAGTTCTTCCATTTGAGAATCGTGAGTCTCCGGGGCAAGGTCAAGCACGATAGATTCCACCTCTTCGTCTTCCATTCGATGCCCTTCGGCAAGCGCTTCGGATGGAATAATATTTTTATATTGCGAAATATTTTCACTGATGAGTTTTTCCTCATTCGTTTCAATTCCGAGCTGGGTGAGTTTTTCTTGCTGCTCTTTTACCGCGGCACGCAAAAAGTTAAGCTCTTCCTCCGGATTTTTAAATTGAGGGTGCGTATTAAAATGGTCTTCCATACCCTCTATTATACAACTTTTTGGCATTTCGGACGAATCCAAAGAACTGTGTAAAAAAATTACCTAGGGCAGTCCTAGGTAAAATTTATTTCGTGAGAACTTCCGCTCCGTCTTTTGTAATGGCGACGGTGTGCTCGAAGTGTGCGGAGAGCGAGCGGTCGGCGGTGCGATAGGTATAGCCGTCTTTATCGAGAACGATTCCGCGCTTCCCTTCATTCAGCATCGGCTCGATAGCAATGACCATTCCAGGCTTAATTTTCGCGCCTACTCCTTTTTTTGTTCCATAGTTGGGAATATACGGATCTTCATGAACCTGTTTACCGACGCCGTGCCCTCCGAGTTCTCTCACAATCCCATATTTGAACGGTTTGGCGAATTTTTCGATAGCAAATCCGATGTCGCCGATGTGTCCGCCAAGCCGTATTGCTGAAATGCCGATCTCAAGCGCTTTTTTTGTCGTATCCATGAGCTTCTGTGCCTTTTCGCTGACTTGCCCCACCCCGACAGTACGGGCGCTATCCGTAATGAGCCCGCCGTGAATAATTCCCATATCAAGACCGATAATATCGCCTTCCTGCAAAATTCGCTCGTGTTTCGGGAGTCCGTGCACGATTTCATCATTTACAGAAAGACAAATCGTCCCCGGATAGGGAAAATCAGCACCGTATGGCTGATAATTAAGAAATGCAGGTGTGTCGCCCATCTCAAGAACTGTTGAATGTGCAATAGCATCGAGCTCTTTCGTACTGACCCCCGGACGTACCGCCGCTTCAACCACGTCCAGAACATGCGCAAGGCGTTTTCCACCCTCGCGAAGTATCTCTATCTCTTTTTGGGATTTAATAATAATTGACATATAGGTATTTCGATCTATGAATCGGCTATTTTTTTCAATATTTCCTGGTGTACCGCTTCGATCGGTTGATCGCCGTTTATATCGAGCAGGGTTCCGTATTTCTTAAAAACTTCGACAGCCGGCACAACCTCATCTTTATACACCTGAAGCCGGTGCTTGATCGTTTCTTCGTTGTCGTCCGCACGTTTTTCGATTCCGCCTCGTTTAATAAGACGTGATTTTACTTCATCATCATGGACATCAAGATAGATCGCTTTGTATGGTCGTTCAAGCCATGTCATAACATCGTGAAAAAGTTCAGCCTCGGGGGCTTTTCTTGCCGCACCTTCGTACACAATGCCTTCAGTTTCCGGAAGATAGATTACCGCTTCTTGAAAAAGAAAAGCGGCGAACCAGTACGGCATTAAGCTTCCGTGGTCCATAATGGCGGCAATTCTTCGTCCGAGCGGAGTATCGGCTTTTTGCAATTCGCGAAATTTGTCGCCGGTAGAGAACGTTTTAAAGCCACCCGCTTCCGAAAGGAGTTTTGTTTGTACACCCTTCCCGCTTCCGGGTTTCCCGACCATCACGAATGTTTTATATTTTTCGAAAATATTGTTTTCCATAATTTTTGAATTTTTTATTCACTAGGCGGTTCAAACCTTGTTCAATAACGTGAGAAAGGGTTTATTCTACACGGTAACGCTCTCTGTGGCAAGGGTCGGTGTTTGCAAACGGAGCTTGAGGTCGTTCAACACATTCATGAAGGAAATAAAGGCATCGTACGGAGAATCGTAGGGATTGAAATACTTATGCACGTCTCCATCATTGAACCATTTCGTACACATATAATAAAGATGATCTGAAGTCTGCAGTCTACGCCAATCTGAAATCAGTGTTTCGTCATTTGTTTCAAGTACTTTTGGCTCAAGCTCATAGAGTTTGTGCGCCGCTTCCCATTGCATCGAATTGGAAAGCCATGCGGAAAGGTCACGCTCGACGTCCGCCCACGACATGAAATTGTGAACGTCCAATTCTGCAACCGCCGGATATTTGAGAGCCGCTTCGGTCGGTGTCATGAAATTATTGTCCGGATTTTTGAGAATCTCTCCCGGCATATGCCGAAGGAAATTAAAAATTCCCGTGTCTTCCCATTGGTGCTCCCCGAACGTCTCGTAATCCATGAAAAGATTCACGACATTTCCGTTGCCGTTTACTTGCGAAACCCAATTCGCGAATTTTGGCGCAGTGAGCGGATGTTCATTCCATTCTTTGGAAGAAAACCGGAATGCGATATCATCGGAAAGTTTGTAATTTTTGAGCAGCAGTTTTATTTGTTTCGTTCCTTTTGGGCGATAGAGGAAATTCGGGCTTCTCCACCCGAGCACATGATCGGCGCCCTCCGCAAGGATCGCTTTGTATCCCATTCCCTCGATAAAATTCCCGAGCTCGTTGTTGTAAATAAGTTCTGTGTTGCGAAAGGCGGTCGGTTCCACTCCGAAAAGTTTTTTCACTTTCTCACGATGCATTTCAACCTGTTTTCGAAATTCATCTTTCGAGTACAAGAAAGAAAGCGAATGATAATAGGTTTCATCAAGAATTTCCACGCGCCCCGTTTTTACCAGTTTTTGAAATGACTCGAGAGTTTCGGGGGAATAT
>Ga0172379_10009942_pt1 | contig 11630 bp, 7 predicted proteins | sample GrowelOW334metaG_FD_119756 | JGI IMG/M metagenome (GOLD analysis project Ga0172379, IMG submission 119756) | Groundwater microbial communities from an aquifer near a municipal landfill in Southern Ontario, Canada - Groundwater well OW334 metaG | ecosystem: Environmental > Aquatic > Deep... | reverse complement strand
TCAGCGGAGGCTGGAACAGGAACCGAAACCGAGTCCGCGCAGATCGGCCAGCTGATGTTTGTCTTCCGCCTCATAGAGCTTCCAGATCACCTGAAGTCCCTCCAGGCTGGTTACCGGATCGGTCAGCGGCTGTGTGCCGTTGATGATGCAATCAACGAAATGACGGGTTTCCGCTTCCGTATTTTTCAGTCCCTGTACGGACATTATAAGTTCCGGGGCATTTCCGGTGATGCTGTCGCCCAGTTTCGTATTTCGGTGGCAGTAGAGTTTGCCTTCATGAAGTGCCGCCTCCAGCATGCCGCCGTCGCAATGGGCGTGAAAGGCATAGCCCAGGCGGGTGCCGCGCGCTCCCCAGGTGCCGAAATGGTAACCGAGAGTCCCGTTCTCAAATTCTATGGAGACATTGCTGGTGCCTTCCCGTTCCATCCACGGGGTGCCACGGTTGGTGCCGATATGCGAACCGCGAACCGGGTTGCTGTTTACGAAGTCAAGCATTAGATCGATATAGTGGCAGCCGTGGCTGAAGAACTGTCCGCCGCCCAGTGTGTCTGCCTTGCACATCCAGCTGTTCTTGTCGCGTTCTGTGTGCTGTTCGGTCCAGATTGAAAGCTGAAAGAGTTCGCCGCAATATTTCTGATTTATCAATTCCTTCATCTTGTTCAGCAGCGGATGGAAGCGCATGCAGTATGCGACCATCAGGATTTTGCCGGCGGCTTTGGAGGTCTTGATAAGATTGATGCACTCGGCCTCCTTGTTTGCCAGCGGCTTTTCCATCAGGACATGTTTGCCGGCCCTGAGACATTCGATGCCCACTTGGTGATGCAGATGATGCGGAAGGGAAATCATCACTGCGTCAACATGCGGCAGAATGTCATGGTAATCGGTGGCGCAGATCGGTTTGGATGACAGTTTGTCACCCAGTTCGCGGGCGCGGCCGAGTTCGATATCCGCAAGTCCGGTAATGGTCAGGACATCCTGCAGCGGTTCAAATCTGGAACTGTGCTGAGCAGTGATGTTGCCGCAGCCGATAATGCCGAATCTTATTTTCTTCATTTTTCCGACCCCTTTATTGATTGCATGTTTTCCGATTAATATCCGTCTCTGATAAAATCTTACAATTTTCCGGACAGTTTGCAATAGGACAAGGATTGGATGATATATTTATAAAATTGTACAATTTCACAATAGGGGGTGAATTTGAACGGAGGCAAAGTAATCAGGTACGAACACGGGCTCACACAGGAAAGGCCGTTGAGCGTCATGCATATCCTGCAGGGAGAAGAACGGAATATCCCAATGGTTCCGGATACTCATTACGCATGTCATCTGGGCATTGTCGTCAAAGGATGTACCAGGGGGCGGTTTGACGGCAACGATGTCAGCCTGTCAGGTGGAGATATCTGGGTTACGCCGCCATGGCAGCTGCACGGTACGCTTTACCGGAAGAGCGGGACGGAACTGCTGCTGTTCAATTTTCTCTATGACCAGCTTGGTTTTGCCGACAACGGCATAAACCCGAACTGGGAGTCCGTGCTTCTCCGTGGCGCCACCAAACCGCCTTTTGACAGGCGGGGCGAAGTGTTGCAAATTGCGTCTGATGTTATTGCGATGCCGCCGGGATCCCCGCTGACCCTGTCACGCCGGTGGTTGAAACTGCATGAACTGCTGTTGCTGCTGTTGGAGGCGCACCCTGAATCAACCCGGGGGGGGCGTGCCAATGATTTTTCCCGGATCTATCCCGCCATTGAACTGGTGCGCAAAAGGGTGGACGACTATGTTTCCGCTGAACAGGGGGCGGCGGCCTGCCGTCTCGGCAAGAGTCGTTTTGATCAGCTGTTCAGGAAGATCATGGGGATGCCCTACGGTAAATTTGTCCTGTGTTCGAAGATCAGCGGAGCGGCGGCGGATATCCGCAACACCGCGCTCAGCTTGAAAGACATTGCCGCAGAGCGGGGTTTTTACGATGAAAGTCACTTTATCCGGGTGTTCCGGCGGCGCTTCGAATGCAGTCCGGGAGAATACCGGCGGCGGATTTTGAAAACAGGAGCTGTGATTTAGTGTACTCCGGTATCTCCCAACGACCCCTAACTCATCTTTTTCAATGCCGCGAGGTCGAGTTTTCCGCTGCCCAGCAGGGTGAATTTCTCGATCCTCCTGAAGTTTTCGGCCTTCGGGATCCAGAGGTTCGGGAGGCCGGCCTCCCTCAGTTTTACGACAATTTTTTCCGGAGGGAATTTCATTTCCGTATAGAAGACAATCAGTTTTTCGCCCTTTGATTCGTCGGGGGCGCTGGACACGGCAACTGTGCGGGTGTCGGTTTCAAGAAGTTCCTGAATGGCGTTTTCAACAAGCTCGTGCGGAACCATCTCTCCTCCGATTTTGCTGAATCGCGACAGTCTGCCTGTTATCGTGATTCTGTCGTCGGGGTCTACTTTCGCTATGTCGCCGGTGTTGTACCAGCCGTCCCTTATGACCTCTGCGGTCTTTTCAGGATCATTCAAATATCCCTGCATCACCGTGGGTCCTTTGACCAGCAGGAGCCCTTCCGTGTCGGGGGGGAGGTCTTTTCGCGTTTCAGGATCCACTATTTTCACGCATATGCCGGGCATCGGCATTCCGACGCTTCCAAGCTTTCCCGCTTCCGTGCCGAGACTCAGTATCGAGTTTGAAATATTGATTGAAACAACAGGGGCGAGTTCGGTGCATCCGTATCCTTCAAGCGGCATGAGTCCTGTCATTTCCTTGAACTTGCCGGCGATATCCGTCCTGAGTTTTTCAGCGCCTACAATCACAAGCCGAAGAGACTTGAACTGTTCCCTGGTGCATCTTTTCATATACATCTGAAGGAAAGTGGGGGTTGCGAGAAGAACCCTGATCTTGTGTTCCTGGATTGCTATTCCTGTTGCGGCGGCGTCAAGCGGGTTTGGTGTGTAGACGACTTTGGTTCCGGTCATCAGGGGCACCCAGAAACAGGTCGTCATCCCGAATGAATGGAAAAGGGGGAGATTGCCGAGCAGGCTGTCCTTGTTCTTGTCCCACCCCATTATGCTGTAGAAGGAATAGACGTTGCTGTTGATGTTGTGATGTGAAAGCATGACGCCTTTCGGAGAGCCGGTGGAGCCGCTTGAGAAGAGCAGGACGGCCGTTGCAAAGACATTCCTGTGTGTTTCCGGGGCAAGCAGGTTCATGAGTTCCTGATGGGGCATGACGGCCGCCAGGAACCCCCACAGGTAAATCCTCGATTTCGGAATTGTCTTCGCAATGTCCTCGAGGAACACCATTTCGGGCCGCTGTCCTATCCCGGCTTTCTGGAGGAATATCCGGCTGGTCAGGATGCAGCTGAGGTTCGCTTTTTTTACGGCCTCGTCCATGTTTTTTGCGGATGCGGTGTAATTCAGCATTGCGGGAACCTTGTCGGCCATCATTACTGCGAGGGTTGCGACTGCGGTGGCGACAGTGTTGGGAAGGAGTATGCCGACATATTTCCTGTCCTCCGGACAGAGTCTGCGGATTTCGCGGCTCAGTATTGCGCCCCTCGTGACGACGTTGAAATTGCTCATGCCCCTGCCGTTGGAATCGAAAAGGACCTTTTTGAAGGGGTGGCGTCTTGCGAATTTCGCAAACTGATAGTGTACCGGACGTTCTTCGGGACGCGGTTTGCTCTCGGTTTCGGCGGCGAGTTCGGACAGAATCTGCCTCAGCTCGAAGGCGTTCAGGTTTTTCGAGACGGGTCTGCCTATTGTAACGGATGCGGGATGCGGGAATTCCATGGGCATCCTGATTTTTATCTTCCCGTAATAATAGCTGAAAATGCTCCCCCACAGCATTCCGAGCCTGACAGGGATCACCGGAACATCAAGCTCTTCGGGAATCATCCTGGAGAATCCGTGCTTGAACTCGTCCATTACCCCGTTGCGTGTGATTTTGCCTTCGGGGAATATGCAGACGACATCGCCGTTCCTGAGCGCCTCCCTGGTCCTGTTGAAAGTCTCGATGATCTTCTTCGGTTTGTCGGGTGGGGGGACTTCGATGAACCCCGACCAGCTGAAGAGTTTTGTCAGTATTGGAATCTTGTAGTAATCCTCGTACATCAGGAAACGCACGAACCTTGAGGAGCATGCGGTTATCAGGAGGCCGTCAACAAACGAGACGTGGTTCGCGACCAGCAGGGCCGGCCCGTGCTCCGGTATGTTGTCTTCCCCTTCGAGCCTGATCCTGTAAACGGTATGGGTGAGGAGCACCACGACGAATCTTACCATGAATTCCGGCAGGAGCCAGCAGGCATATGCGGAAACCGCGACCGTCAGGAAGCTCAGGGATATGAATATGGAGACCGGTTTCAGATTGAAGAAATACTGCTGCATTGCCGCCAGGAGGGAGGCGCCTTCTCCGGCGCTCCCGGCGCCTGTCCCCGAACAGCAGACAAGGATGAGGATTCCCGCAAGGATAATGGCGGAAAAGGCTATTACGTTCGCATTCGCGAGTATTGTCCCGCGGTTTGCCGCAGACGTCTTGTTTTGAATATACGCTCTCAGGGGAACCATGAAAAGCCCGCCGGACAATCCCAGGAATATGAGATGAAGCGTCATCCACGGGTAGAATGAAAAGCTCAGGAATTCAGGAAGGACGGGGCAGTTGATTTTCACGTGCAGGGCGTGATGTATTGATTCAAGCAGGGCCTGTGTGCCGACGGGAGAACCGGTGCAGAGGACTGTGAGGACAAGGAAGACGACTATGCCCAGAGCTCCGAAGGGGACAAGCCCCAGCTCGACTTTTTTCCCCGACATCCTTCCGGCGGCATAACAGCCGATGCCGATGCCGAGGGCAAGTGTCAGCTGTATGATGCCCTGTTCGATTTCATTGTTCAGATTGAGATTGTACTTTGCGAACACCAGCAGGAGCAGTTGGATTGCCGTTCCAATTCCGACGAAGAAAGAGTCCCCGAGGACTGAAAGGAAAACGGCCCGGTTCGCCTTTACGATTTTAAAGCCTTTTGCATATTCGCCGAACCATTTCCACGTCCATGGGGCCTTCGCGTTCGCGGCCATCCCGGGCAGTATTTTCAATGACATTATGAGGGCGGTGATGGAAAGGCAGGAGAAAAAAAGCCCGCATTTGTAGAGTTCGTCCCCGGAAAGCTTCTTCACGACTATTCCGATGCTCATCCCGAGTATGACGGCGAGCATTGTGACCATTTCCTTGACGCCGTTGACGTGGGAGATTTCCTTTTCGGAGAAGGTTTCTGGAAGGATTCCGTTGAGGGCGGGACTGAAGAAGGTGCTCTGGGCGGCCAGGAGGAACATCACCAGTATCAGGGGCCCCGTCCCCCAGTCTGCGAATTTCGCAAGGCATACGGTGCCGCACAGCATTATGGCAAGCTCCACGAGTTTTATTATCACTATCACGTTTCTTTTTGAGAAGCGGTCCGAGAAATAGCCGGCTGGGCTCGGGAAAAGTATGAAGGGAAGAGCGTAGAATATTGTCAGGATGGCAAGGAATGCGGTGTTGGTGGAATATTCCTCGGAGGCGCCGACGGCTGCGAAAATCGCAACTATCTTGAACGCGTGGTCGTTGAAGACGCCGAAGAACTGGGCGGCGGCCATTGGCCAGAATTTTTTCCAGACACCAAGTTGAGATGACATGTGTTTGCCTCTGTTTTGGATTGCGAAGCCGATTGCAAAACCTCTGTGTTGCAGGAATTCCGGCCCCTTTTGCGATTTTCCCTGCGGTATTGTTTGAATAAGATAATTCTAAAAACAGATTATAGAAGTCGGCCAACCGTTTTTTTTATGGAAGATCGGTATTTTTAACTTCTTGAATTTTGGGACTAACGGGAGTATTATTCCCGCGAAAAAAAACACTTGCGAATAAGAGGTTTGGAAAATGAAAGTTTCAGTTCTCGGAATGATACTTGCAGGGGGAGAAGGTTCAAGGCTCCATCCCCTGACGATTGAAAGGGCGAAACCGGCCGTTCCGTTCGGCGGAAAATACAGGATCATAGATTTCGTTCTCAGCAACTTCCTCAACAGCGGAATACACAGCGTGTTCGTGCTTACGCAGTTCCGCTCGCAGAGCCTGATGGAACACATCATCAACGGCTGGAACATAGCCGGCACGCACGGCAAGGGCCGTTTCATAATTCCCGTTCCCGCCCAGATGCGGACTGACGACAAACGCTGGTTCATGGGGACTGCCGACGCCATTTACCAGAGCATTCACCTGATTGAAGATTTTGCTCCGGACGTTGTGGCCGTGTTCGGCGGCGACCACATCTACAGGATGGACGTGAGCCAGATGGTTGATTTTCACTGCAACTCGAATGCGATAGCCACCATTTCCGCCATTCCTGTCCCCATAGAGGAGGCGTCGAGTTTCGGAGTGATGCAGGTTGACAAGGACTGGAGGATTGTCGGATTCCAGGAAAAGCCTAAGAACCCGACCCCCATGCCCGGAGATCCGACAAAAGCCCTTGTGTCAATGGGGAATTACACATTCAACTCAAGGGAGCTTCTCGGTCTTCTCAGGAAGGATGCGAAAGACAAGTCCAGCAGCCACGACTTTGGAAAAGACGTGCTTCCCTCACTCGTCAGCAGCGGCCGGCTGTTCGCATATAATTTCTATCTCAACAATGTCCCCGGACAGAAGGACGCTTCGCATTACTGGCGCGATGTCGGGACGCTGCAGTCGTATTTCTGGGCCAACATGGATCTGAGAATGCCCGAGCCCCAGCTTGATCTCTACAACACCAAGTGGCCGGTTTACAATTATCATCTGAGCCTGCCCCCCGCGAAGTTCGTACACAATGAGGAAGTCAGCCCCTCAGGGCTTCCGAGAATAGGGAAAGCGGTTAATTCCATTGTCTGTGACGGATGTATTGTTTCCGGTTGCACCGTAAGCAATTCCGTTCTCTTCAACAGGGTACATGTCCACAGCTACGCCACGGTTCATAACAGCATTCTTCTTAACGATGTTGAAATCGGGGAGAGATGCCTGGTGAGAAACGCAATCATTGACAAACATGTGATTCTGCCTCCGGGCGCGACTGTCGGATACGACAGGAAAGAAGACGAGGGCAAATATTTTGTAACCGATCTTGATGTTGAAAAAGGCACCTGGCTGACTGTAATCCAGAAACAGCGGAGTGTCGAAAAGCTTCCGCCGATCGGATTGTGATTGTAAACCAAAAATCAAAATTGAAAACGAGGTAATTCATGTCCGGACACAGCAAGTGGGCAAACATCAAGCACAGAAAAGGCGCAGCCGACATCAAAAAGGGGAAAGTTTTTTCCCGGCTTGGCAAGGAAATAATGGTTTCAGTGAAGTGTGGCGGGAAAGATCCGGCTACGAACACGAGACTCAGAACCGCTTTGACAGCCGCCAGAGATTCGAACATGCCTAAGGACAATATTGAAAGGGCGATAAAAAAAGGTGCGGGCGAGACGGGCGAAACCATAAATTATGAAAATATCCTCTATGAGGGATGGTCGAACGGAGTTGCGGTTCTCGCGGAATGCCTGACCGAGAATAAAAACAGGACCGCCAGCGAAATAAGGATGGTTTTCGACAGGAACAACGGAACCCTTGCCGGCGGAGGATCCGTCATCCGCATGTTTCACAGGAAAGCCCGTTTTGTGGTCAAAGGTGAAAACGCCGACGAGGACAAGCTTATGAATGTCGTCCTAGACGCCGGCGCCGAAGACATAGAAGTCGAAGACGGTGTCGCTGAAATTTGGGGGCCTCAGGAAGCCTATGATTCCATTTCCAAGGCGCTTGCAAATGCGAAGATCGCAATCGAGGAGTCCGGGATTGTCCAGAAACCTGAAATCCTTGTCGAGGTGAAGGATTCCAATATCGCACGACAGGTCATGGGGCTTGTCGAGAAACTCGAGGAAAACGAAGACATCCAGGCGGTCTACTCGAACTTCGACATCTCCGATGAAGTCCTCGAAAAAGCCATGGCGGAGCAGGGGAAGTAGCACTATATAAAGGTAAAGCTTTTGGAAGAAAGATGGGCTGACTGCCTGCGTGAGCGCGGGCAGTCCCGAGTTCCACCACGGTTATTTGCTTCAGTGCGTTTGCAGCCCTGTCCTGCGGGATGCTCCCCTGTTATGATAAAGAAGATTCTTTTTCTTATCCAGGAAGTGCCAGCCTTCCTAGGCCGATACAGGCATCTTCCATGTCCTCAGGGGACTCTTTTTCAGGAAAGGGGATTTATTGGGGATTCTCTTCTCCGTACAGCAAATATGTCAAGATAAGCAATATCGCTGGTGTCGTGTGAAGAATTAACCTGTCAAGAGTCATTGCCAAGAGCCATCCCAGGGAATATGGGTAAATAACATATATGAAGACATAAAGCGATGTATGCAGAATAAACAAAAGAAACAAAATCGCCACTGTTTTGTTTTTCAAGTGTTTCCAGCCCGCAAAACCAAATACGACTGTCATCGCCCATAAAATCCCCCAGTTCTGGACATTTGAATATTCACTGAAGAAAGCCGGTATGATGATTTTAAGTCTCGCAATATTTTCCGCGAAATGTGCAAGATTGACAGTTGCCAATGAGTTTTCATGTATTTTGGGGATGTTGCATGAAAAGATAAACCACGGCAAGCATGGGATTGTCAAAAGCGAAATATAAGTGAAAAAGAATTTAATGTTTCTATTTGGTATTGAGCAGAAGATGATAAGGGTAAAAGCATTTATGAGTGCAAGTGGAAGTCCTTCGTTTTTCGTAAGAATGCACAAGGAAGAGTAAAAAGCGGAAAGAATCAAGTCATATGTGTTTTTCCTCCCAATGAAAATGATCAAGTGCAATATTGAGCCTGCGTAGAAAAAGGTTAAAACCATATCCGCAGTCCCGGTTCCGCTCCATCTGACAAGGGCCGGGATGCTTGCGAATAACGCCGTTAAAAGCAATGATTTTTCCAGGTCGAGCCTGCGTCTGGCGGCTGAGAATATCAAGCCGACAAACAGGAGGTAGATAAGAGGGTAAATGATTTTTCCGTAACTGTCATCTGCGTAGCCGAGCATCGAATATACTCCGCTGATCAACATTGGAACAAGAAGCGGATAATCAAGATGGCTGTATCCCATATTGGGATTATGAAAATAATTTGATCCGAATCCTTCATGGAACAGGACTTTCGCCTTTAGCATCCATATCCCAAACGCGTCTCCATTGTAAACGGGCATTAACAGGGAGTCGCCCGTGACAATGAGAAACATTATCAGTATGACTGTTACTGAAAACAATGCCAAGAAATCTTTTTTGTTAAAGGTTAACTGGAAAGGCGTTTTTTTCATCTGGAGGAAAAGAATCGAAAAAAGGATGACGAATATCCCTATTGTGAACATTGAAAGGAACACAAGCCTTGCCTTTTCCGGAAAATGCCTGTGCGAGGGATCGGGCGTACTTATTTCCTTGACTTCTGTAAGAATCTCTCCGTCCTGGAGGAGTTTATATTTTATCGAATAGTTGAATTTATTTCCCTTAAGCCATTCATCGTCGGCTTTAACGGGATTCAGCAGGAATTCTGTCCCCCTGTTTATGATGAGATCGGGATTGCCAGTATGGATTTCCCCCGGATAATATTGGTATACCGACCTGTAATACTTGAAAGGAGCGAAATCCCATGTGAGATTATCTTTAATGTTGAACCCTTCGAATTCAAGAAAGATTTTGCCTTCATGAAAATCCGCCATCAATGAATCTACCAATGCGATTTTCGTAAGTTTACTTGAACCGTTCCCGAAAAGATTGCCATAAACTTCCGAAGCGACAGATCCGTTGCGAAGATTCAAATAAAGATTGAAAATTATTCCTGTTAGGAGGAGCAATATTGTTATTTTATTTTTATATTGATTTCTTTTCATTGAAAACATTCATTGTTTGTTTCATGCACAGCGGATAAATTTTTCATGTCATATATTGTCATTCCGGTCAATGGAAGTTAAGACGGCAATCCGTTTCGTGTCAGAACCTATATTTGCGAAATTCGCACGCCTTACGCCGGGAATCCAGATGATTTCTCCATTTTCAGTGCATACGACGGGTGTTTCCTTTTTCCGGTCTGCGGGAATTTTTCCTGATTCAAAAAGTTTTTTAAGGTGCACCCGGGCAGTTTTGCCGAACGGAACCATCACATCTCCCTTACGGCAGTTCCTGACTGTAAGCTCGGGGGGTAGTAATCCGGCGTCAAGGTAAACAATATTTTCACCACGTGTAAATTCTGGAATTGTTTTTCCGGAAATTGTTTTGGATTTGAGTTTTAAACTGCGCCAGCGCAATTCCACGGCTGATTCCCATTTCCAGCATAGTTGAGGTTCCCCTGTGGATTTTGCCGCACGTTTGCAGAAAGAGATATTCTCTTTTTTTATACATAAAAAAAGAGATCTCCCGTGAAGCGGCAATAGAACCGATTGTTTATCTGAAGACTTCCGTGAAAACAATCTGTTCAGTTCGGTATTGAGGCGGGACATGAATTCGCTGTCCGGGATAAAATCGGATTTTATTTTTCCCGAAATCCAGTATCTCAGGAATCTCACAAGAATGGCCGGATGCATGGATTTGAGATATGCGGTGTCTATGGATTCCCTGTTTTTGACGGATTGAAATATTCCTGAGGCGACCGCCTCAATGAAATCGGCATCCTGTTCAAGGGCATGGGCTGACTTCAGTACGGAGGAGTCGGCATTTGGGAACTTCTCTGAAATCAGAGGGATGATTTTGTTCCTGAAAAAATTTCTCCGGTATCTATTCTCAGCGTTGCTGCTGTCTGTCCTCCAGTCAGTTACATCATGGGTTCTGAGGAAATCTTCAATTTCTTTTCTTTTATACGGGAGGACGGGTCTGATAAAAGTGACAGTTCCGATTTTCTGGATTTCCCGAAGTGAGGTGAGTCCGGAAACATTTGAACCGCGAAGGAGCCTGAGGAAAATATTTTCAATCTTGTCATTGGCGTTGTGCGCCAGGGCTACAAGGGATGATTTATTGCCGGCCAGAATCTCCCATTCCCTAAGGCGGAGTCTGCGGGCGGCGGATTCGGTGCTTTCCCCGGGATGTCTTGCGGCGTTGACGTTAAGACTGATCTTCATGTAGTCAATATTGCGGATTTCGCAGAATTCCCTGCACCAGTTTGCGTCGCAAATGCTTTCGTTTCCGCGAAGGCCATGTTCAAAGTGGATGGCTTTCAGTTTAAATCCGCGTTTGTCAGCCTCTTCTGCAAGCAGGAGGAGCAGGGCGGTGGAATCCGCGCCACCACTGAAGCCTGCAAAAACCTTTTTGGATTCCAGCGGTTTGTTTCTTTCAAAAAAATCGGATATGGTCATCAATATGCTTTTCCTGAAGTGTTTTGGATTTTCAAGGCCTTTTGCACGGCAATAATGAGTAGCGAGCCAACGCAAATCAGCAATGGCAGGAGGCTTGCGGCACTATGGGGGAAAATGAATTCGCCGGCATTGAAAGAGTTTGATTTTGCCTGAGTTGAGTGTGGCGGGAAAACCCTGTAAAACCATCCTTCGTAAATCCCCAGTGCACTAACTGAAACACGTCCATCGAAAGCGGCTGTCGGAAACGGATTGGGCTCGCCCCGTGCGATGGATGATTCCAGCCGGGCGCGCATTACATCATT
>Ga0172379_10009941_pt1 | contig 11631 bp, 15 predicted proteins | sample GrowelOW334metaG_FD_119756 | JGI IMG/M metagenome (GOLD analysis project Ga0172379, IMG submission 119756) | Groundwater microbial communities from an aquifer near a municipal landfill in Southern Ontario, Canada - Groundwater well OW334 metaG | ecosystem: Environmental > Aquatic > Deep... | reverse complement strand
TGCTTCGATCAGGACCTGACCCATTTCGCATCTGCAAGATCAAAACAGGCAAAGCGTCAACGTCCGAATAAAGACCTTTTGACATTTAATCACTTACCTTCTTGCAGTCTGCATAAAGCTCACTTGCAAATAGCGGAGAGCTATCCCGCTGACCTAGTCTACAAAAATATTAGAAGAAGAGTGTTTTTAAGGGTTTTGCCCTGAACCAAAATATCGGTAATTCCTATTTTCATCTATATATGCTCTTTTCAGATGTTTACAATGTTTCGCCATACAAATATCTTCAGAAAGGTTTATACCGCAGTGGAAAGAAAAAGTACATATTGGATAATACCTTCCCATTTCATCTTTTTGCGGTTTTAATCTAAACACCTTTGTGTTTTCAATTTCTTCTTCAAGTTCTCCATGTTTTTTTCGAACTCTTTTGCTAGTCATTTAATTTTACCAATATCATTGATTATATCTTCAGAAACAGCTTTTGCTTCTAAACTTTTAGTCTTATTAATCACTTCTTCTAACAGACAACTAATCTCATCTACTCTTTCAAGTATTTTTCCAGAATCTTCAATTATTTCGTATATAAGGGAAGAATTATTTTTAGCTTTTCCTTCTAGGATTAATCCTAACACAATATCTAAAGTGTCTATTAAATGTTTGTGGGCTTCTTCAATATAACTGCTTTCAACTTCTCTTCCAACACAAAAAATATCATGTGCTAAAGCATAAGCCGGTTTTCTTTCTTCTTCAGAAATCCATCTAGCCCCTTTTAATTCTTTCAATCTCATACTTACATATTCATAAGGTTGGTCTTCTTTATCGGGAATTTCCATAATTTTATTAATAATTATTTAAGTTTTAAGCATATTGACAATTTATTATATACTTATAAAAACTCAATTTTAAAGAAACCCAGAACTCACTTATCTTCTTGCTCTTACTGCAATCAATGCAATTCCAACCAATGCTATTAAGAATGTTAATAATGCCGCAACTCCAATTGTAGAATTCTGTTTTGCATCGTTACTGCTAATTACTCCACCTGTTAATGTTGTGAAGAATCTTCCTAATCTTGCAAAGAATCCTTCTTGTGTTGGAGTCTTTAAATTAATTGGATTAGGTTCATTAGTGACTGCAGGAGGATTAACAATTGGACCTTCTATTAAAGTAGTCATTCCGGTCCTACTACTTCTACTAGAGCTTGGAGTTGTGTCTTCTCCAACCATAAATGTTGAAAAGTGAGGTGTTGTTGCAGTATATTCATATTCTGCTCCATTATCTGCTACAAAAGTTGTTACAAGCTTTTCCCATCTTGAAGTAGTTGGTTCCCAAACATACAAGCTTACTTTATTTGAATGACTTACTTTTGACTTATCAATTGAAAAAGAAATTTGGGCATTAACTGCAGGTTGTTGGTCTGTATCTATTATTAAATATTTTAATCCACTTACCTGACTTAAAACATTTACTATTACAGGTTTATCGTCAGAAACTTGAATTGCAACAATGGTTCCTGTTGGAAGTCCAACAATAGATTTAATTATTTCTTTAATCCCAAAATCAGAGGGAATATATGTATTGCTTGTTGTTGTTTCTTCAACTTCATTCACTATTCCACTTAAAACAAGAGTTATTGTTTTTGTTGTAGGAGTAGTATCTCCAGTCAAAGGGGTAATTGTTACAGGTATCTTGTAAGTTCCATCTTGGAATGCTAAAGTAGTAAGGTCTACACTTGTACTATAACCTGTATTTTCTAATATTGCATTAGTGAAATCTACTGAATTAACATTATATCCTAAATTTTGTAAAACAGGAAGATAATCATCAAGTGAGACAATTGGAAGAAGTTCCTGTGAAATCATGTCTTGAAGATTCATAGAGTTAACTCCTCTTGTTATAGCTTCTCCTATTTTATTTTTATAATAACTTTGAACAGCACCAAATCCCCCATCGTATCCGAATGTGTAAGTATTTCCGTTTTTAACAAAGTAAGAATTTCCTTGTGCTGGAATTCCAAGAGAATTTTGTTGTGATAGTGTTGTTAAAATAGAATTATCCGCGTTTACGCCAGAAGTTGTGAAAGAATAACCCATATAAGAAAAAAGATTGTCCAAAATGAGAGAAGTAACAGAATTTTGTTGAATTTGAACATTAGAGAATACAGGGTAAGTAGCTCCATCGCTTAAATCTGCTCGTAGAGTGAGAATTCCGTTCAATAATCCAGAAATAGAAACTCCATTTATTGTTACCCCATTAGGCAATGGGATATTCTGATTATCAAAACTTAACCCAGCAGTATTCATTGAAAAAATACTTGTAGTTGAATCTTGAGTCATAGTAACTGTTAAATCACTATGTGACATAAATTCCTGCAGGGGAGTTGCACTCACAAGTCCAATTAATAGAACTGCTGAAACCACGAACAAAAATATCTTATTCATTTTACTATATTTTTAATATTTTATACCTATTTAAATTTATTCGTTGACTACAACTGAAGTAGAATTTAATGTTACATGAAATGGAGTTCCATTTATAGAATAATTTGCTCTTGCCTGTAAAATATAAGTTCCACTTTCATTAAGCGTTTCACCGGGGTCAGATATGCTCTTTGAAATTCCCTGTGGAAAGAGAGAAGGAACAACATCCCAATTGCCAGTTAATTTTGATTCTATATATACATTAGAAATCACGGTTGTTGCAGTTGTATCTTGATAACTTAATTTTATGGTTCCCATAGGATGCATTCTAATCAAAAAATCATAAGGGAATTTTTTATTGAAAACTAATGTTCCATCCTCTTTAATTAGTCGATATTCTAAACTTGGACTGGCGTTTGAATTAGTTATGGTTATTTCATTAGCAGTATTATCTTGAACTTCTACAAAAAAATTAAAGTTATTTCCAATATGATAATGATTTTCATTTTGGGGGTAAGTAAAATTAATGTTTGCAGTTAAATCCTCTCTTTCAAGAGCATCAGCACTACTGCTCGTTCTTGTTCCTTCGCCTTTGTCGTCTGTTACAGTTAAATAAGCTGTGAGGTTTCCAACATCGTTATATGTTCTTGTAAAATTATCAAAAGGAGTTGATGATGTAACTGTTTCGCTTGTTTCTGCAGATTCTGTTTTGAATATTAAGTTTAATACATAATCCTTTATTGTTCCATCTAAGTCTGTCCAGTCTGGAGTAGAAATGATTGCAGTAAAAGGATATTCTCCAGAAGGCGGATTTATTAATAACTTTCCTCCAGTAGGAGGTAGATTTCCAGGAATTGGTTTAACAACCTTCACTTCGAGATTTCTTTTAACTCTCACACCATTTGATTTGGCATATGCATAAACTCTTGAGTTTCCTTCAGAAAATGTTTCTGTTGTTGACATTGATTGAGGAATGAATTTATCTATTGTTCCTTCGTCTCCAAAGTCAATTTCAAAGCCATATTCAGTAATCGCATCTCCATCTGGGTCTTTTAATTTAATAGATAAATTTGATAATAAAGGTGTATATCCAGAAGAAGGGTCAGCTGAAAGGGCTATTTCAACAGGGCGGTCTGTATTTGGGATTATCTTATCTGGCAATTTTGGATTAAAGAAATTAGTGAATAAGTCACAACTAGTCATAAATACTAACGGCAAAACTGCAATAAATCTTCTTAGCGGTTTCATATTTTTCTTACAATAGTCTCGTTTTAAAAGGTTTCTCTCAAGCAATTTTTAATAAATCAAGTTAATATTTATATAATTGTCAAAACTATCCTTTTAGTGAAAGATGGATAAGGTAATAAAATCTAAAGATGAAAAAAGAGCTAAAGCACTAATTGATTTAGCAAGAAATCGTTATTTAACAATCAATGAATTAAAAGAACCTTACAAATTAACCGAAGAATATTACGAAATAATTAGAGAATTATTGACTGCTTTTATGTATAACTCGGGATTTAAAAATAATAATCAATTAACAGAATTTGCAAAAGAGAACATAAAAACTTTAACCCCCTCTGAAATATCTTTAATTGAAGAATTAAAAATAAAAAGAGATAATCTTGTTTATTCTGGTGAAATAGTAGGAGCGGATTTTTTAAAATCAAGAAAAAGTGCAATTGATTGGATAATAGAAAAGCTTCTTAGATGCTAATTATTCTTCATTAAAATATTATTTGCTAAATGCAAAAATTCTCTTTAGTTTAATGTTATTTGTAATCTCTTTCATTGCCTTTGTAAAAATAAGTTCATTCTTCGGGAGAGTTTCTAGAACCCCTGGATAAATTATTTTCCCCCCATATTTTCTCAAAAGCCCGTAATTACCTCCTCTCCCATTTAATAAATAGTTAAAACGGACTTTTTCTTTTTTCTTAAGATCTTTAAGCACATAAGATATTTGAAGGTTTGGAATTATACCAAATCTTTCTGCAAAATTTTCTCCAGTAATTATGCTTTTCCCATAAAATAAAATTCCTTGTCTAGCAAAATTGCTTTCTAAGAAAAGTGAATTAATATCAAAAGATTCTATGTGAACTGGAAATTCAGTTAGTTTTTCAATCTGTCTTTTTATTTCCTGCCTTTCTTCAAGTTGAATCTTTATAGAAACTTCCTTAAAGATAACCGCAATATCCATGTCTTTAGGATTGCTTTCTTCTAAAACAGAAGAACCAAATTGAACAATATCAATTACGTTATTCTTATAATTTAATTTCAGCTTCTTTTGCCATAATTTCTGCATCTTCTTTTATAACCTCCGCAAGTTCTTTAGTCATCAATTGTACATAACTATCTTGATAAAATGGAAAATCTTTATCCACTAAATTATACCCTTTAGAGAATGTTTCCTTCAATATTTTGAATCTATGCGTATGAGAAGAAGGGGTTTCTCCAGTTTTCTTTAAAAGGTATAAATCACATAAAGAAATCAAACATTTAAAGAAAAGAACAACTGCAGAGTTATTCCTCTGTTTATCTAACTCTTCTTTTCCAGAATTATAGTACTCTTTTGCATTATTAATCAATATATCTTCTTTATTCATACCAAATAAGAAAAGGTTTTTGGATTTTATAAGTCTTTCTTACCTGGAAACATATTCACACCTGACAAGAAAAATAGTTCAAAAAATAAGCTTTTTCTTACCATGTAAGAAAAACATTCAATAATTTTTCCACAAAACCAATCTCCCTTCTTCATCTCTTAAAAACAAAGTATCTCCTGTTGAGGTCCAAACATAATCTTTGTCTTTCCAATATAATATATCTTCGGTATTTGTTTTATTTCCCACAATTATACTCACTTTACTATTGCCGTCTAATACGAAATTTTGAAAGACAAATTTTTTCCTTCCTTCATCTTTTATTTCCCAGTTTGTTAAATCGCATTTAAAATTGCAATTATTATCCAAAACAACTATTTGATTTTTAACGTCTAAATTTTTTAATTCAATGCAAATAGTACATTCATCATTTGATTTTTCACATAAATTTTTTTCAGAAGCAATACATTCTTTCCATGCAGTTCTTAATTTGCTTGAATACTCATCGTTGTCATAAATATACGCATTAGCAAAGCCATTTCTAATAAGTTCTATATTAATATTTTTCCCGTTGAGGATAACATACGCTAATGTTCTTTTGTATTTGTCATATCTTTCTTTTCCATATTCAATTCTTATTGTTTTATTCAAAATCAATTCCGAAAGAAAATTTCTTGCTTCATTAGAATATTGCTCCCCTTTTTCTGGAGTATTTATTCCAAGCAATCTTATATGGGTGTTATTCTCAACAACAATAGTATCTCCGTCGATAATTCTTTCAACTTGCTTATATTCGTAATCTTTTAAGAACTCTGTAATTTTCCCATCTATTATTCTATAGTTTATCGCAAATAACAAAAAAATCAAGAAGGTTAATAAAATAATCTGTTGTCTTTTATTCATATCTTTTTATACCGCAATCAATTTAAATAAATTTTTGCAATTTTTATTATGAACGGAGTTGTTTTGCTTGCTGATCCAAAATCGGCCTCATGGAAATTTGCAGAAAAAATAAAGGAATACATAAATTCTCAATATCATTTTAATGTCCCCCTTAGAGAGCTTTCTATAAAACTTTTTAGAAATGGGGAGATTGATATGGAAGTTCCTCAGAATGTAAGGGGAAAAGATGTTTATTTTATCCATGATTCGAACAAAAATCCACAGGAATGGTGGGTTGAATTATTGCAATTAAAAGATTTACTTCTTAGTTCTTCTGCGGAGACAGTCAGTTTTGTTCTTCCTAATATGTTATACAGCAGAAAAGATTGGAAAGATCGTTCTCATGTTCCAATTTCAGCAAGGGTATTAGCTTCAAGTATTTCTCCAGGATTAAAAAGGATAATCACCATGGATTTGCATTCCGCTTCTATCCAAGGATTTTACCCAGAATCAATGCCCTTAGACAATCTCCCAAGTTATCCAACAGTAATAAGTCACATTCAGAACAATCAATCATCTTTTGGAGAGTTAAAAAAAATAGTAATAGTGACTCCAGATGTCGGGGGAGCAAAGAGGGCAGCAAATTTTGCAAAGAATGCTGGTTCAGAATATCCAATTGCAATCGTTGATAAAAGACGCGATCCAATTACTGGAAAAGCGCAAAGTATAAATCTTGTAGGAGATGTTGAAAATAAAGATTGTCTCATCTTTGATGATCTTATTGATTCTGGCGGAACCTTGTGCGATGCAGTTTCTTTATTAAAGGATAAAGGAGCAAGAAAAGTTTATTGTTATGCTACTCATGGTTTATTCACAAAAGGATCAGATGAATTATGTTGTTCATTTGACAAAGTGATGACAAGTAATACTTATTATCGGGAAGATTTCCCTCCTGTTGAAATAATTGACGTTAGCCCAATCTTTGCAGAAGCGATTTACAGAGCACAAACAGGCGGTTCTATTTCTGAACTTTTTGAAATTAAAGAAAAATAACTAATCTTCTGAAAGCTTCAGGAGAGGATTGAACTCTCGACCCCTGGTTTACGAAACCAGTACTCTGCCAACTGAGCTACTGAAGCTTTAAAAAAGAGAAATTCTAAAGGTTTTTATATAGTTTCTTTTTGATATTATCAGCCTTGAGCAGAAATGTAAAGGGAAGGTCAAGCGAACGAAACCGATAATGTGTCGTCGTATGCGGGTGTGCCAGAGTGGTCAAATGGGCAGGACTTAAGATCCTGTGGCTTAGTGCCTACGAAGGTTCGAACCCTTCCATCCGCATGTAAAAGATGGATAATGCGTTGATAAAAATTCATATCTGAAGCTTTAAAGTTTTTCTTCAATACTAGAGTTACTATTTCCAGTACAATGATTATCTAAAATAGTTTGCTTATACAATGCTCTTTCGAAAATTAAACACCTTTCTTTTCCAAGCACTCTCAATATTCCCCTATCACAATATCTTCTAGGACAAGAGAGTTCCCATTCACAATAAGTAACATCCATCACGATTAAAGGCAAGTCGGGAACAGAATTTTCTCTTTCAACTAATGGTTCATCCATTAATTATTGAATCATTAAAGATTAATAAGTTTAATTATGATAAGACTATTGTTTTTCAGAATTTGTTTTAATCTTTACTCCAAGCTCTTCCAGTCTTTTCATGTGTGCTTGCATTACTGATTCTGTTTGCTGAATCATTCTTACTAATTCATTTCTTTCATTAAGAAGTGTGTTTAGTGCTCCTTGATGAAATCCAATCTCCATTTCTTTAGGAACTTCCTGCTTTTTTGTTCCCTTATTTTCAAGAGCTTTTTCAAGATTGTCTTTTTTTATTTCCATTAGAATTCAAGAAAAAAAGGGTTAATAAGTGTTGCTATCTATACTTCCATGACTGAAATGAATGGCGATGCCTTTTTTGGTGAGTTCTATTTGGTATCTCTCTAGAAAAAGCAAATTTTATTTTTTGTTCTCTTTCAATTCTTTTTGTTTCAATTGCTTCCCTATTAATTCTAGTTTGCAATCCTCTTTGGGAAATTTTTGTCTGTCGGTTATAGCCATTCCTATTAGGATGTTCTCTTAGTAGATATTCCTTAGTTGTGCACGGATGTGAGCAAGGAAGTCCTCTTGGAAAACTATCTCTAAGAATTGTTTTGTAATGATTTCTTTCTTCTGTTCTTCTAAAATAAGAAAATGCTTTTTCAAAAGCACTATAATCGGTTATCCCAAACGCCGAAAACAAATCAATGTAATAAAAAATATTATTCAATGAATTCATAAGCTTAATTATAAAATTACTCTTTTAAAGATTTATATTCTTTTTTTAAAAGAATCTCCCTTTTCACTACTTTTTTTCAGCTGAAAAAAATAAGAAACATCTGCAATGTCCCTCTAATTCTATTTCTCCTCTATGGAAGACACAAGGACAAATAATTTCGCTATCTTTTTTCTTATCTCCAGTTACAAGTCTACAAGGACAATAAAGTTCTCCTTTATCTTTCTGGTTTTTGAAAAGTCCTTTCATAATTAACTCGACTTTTTCTTTGTCGGGGTTTAACATTATTCCAGCTTTTTTAGCATATGCTTCTGCATCTTTTCTAAAATCTTTTGTGTCTTTAGATTTGAATTCATCCCAAATTTTCATAAGATATAAAAACAAACATAGATTATAAAGTTTATGAAGGAGATAATTATTAAAATTTTAAAAAAAGAGGGAGTTAGATTACGAGACAATGAGATTGAATCTTTAATTGAAATTCCTCCGTCTTCAGAGTTAGGAGATTATTCTTTTCCTTGCTTTGTGCTTTCTAAAACAGAAAAAAAAGCCCCAGATAAAATTGCAGAACATTTTGCAGGAAAAATGAAGCTTCCAAGAGAAATTGAAAAAGTGGAAAATAAAGGACCTTATCTGAATTTTTTTGTAAACAAAAAACTTCTTGCTGAAGAAATAATAAAAATAAACTCAAATTTTGGGAAATCTGGAATTGGAAAAAATAAAAAGATTGTAGTAGATTTTTCTGCCCCAAATGTGGGAAAGCCAATGCATATAGGACATATTCGTTCAACAATTATTGGAGACTCAATAATGAGAATTCATAATTTTCTAGGATATAATACAATTGGAATAAATTATCTCGGAGACATAGGACTTCATATAGGAAAATTAATTGTTGCCTATGAATTATGGTTGGATAAGTCTGCTCTGCAAAAAGAGCCAATCCAAGAATTGTTAAGATTATATGTTAAATTTTGCTCAAAAGAAAAATCAGAAGTCACAGAAGGAATAGAAGAAGAATTCCAAGACAACGAATGGACAACAAAGGCAAAAGAAAAACTTAAACTGCTTGAATTGGGAGATAAAAAAACAGAAAAAATATGGAATGAAATTAGAAAAGCATCTGGAAAAGGTTTTGATAAAGTTTATGATATGCTAAACATAGATTTCACAGAAACAGTCGGGCAAAGTCAATTTTCAGAAATTGGAAAAAAGATAATAACAAACGCCCTTGCCAAAGGAATAGCCAAGACAGAAAAAGACGGAGCTGTTTATGTAGAGATTAATAATCAGAAAAAATTTATTCTTCGCTCAAATAAAACCGCTTCTTACATAACTTATGATTTGGGTGCTGCTGTTGAAAGAAATAAAAAATATAAATTTGATAAAATGATTTATGTGACCGATTTTCGCCAGAAAGAGCATTTTGCTCAATTATTCAAAATTCTTGAATTGTTTGGTTATGATTTCTCAAATAAACTTATTCATCTTCCCTTTGGAACAGTAAGATTTGGAAATGAAATAATTGCTACACGAAAAGGAGATATAATCTTATTAGAAGATGTTCTTAAAAAAACAATAGCCAAAGCAGAGGAAGAAATTAAAAAAAGAAAAACCAAAGGGGATGCTGAAAAAGTGGGGGTTGGTGCAGTGAAATATATTGTTTTGAAGTCTGCTCCGGCAAGTGATGTACAATTTTCATGGGAGCAGGCGTTGAATTTTGAAGGAGATTCTGGTCCATACATTCAGTATAGTTATGCAAGAGCTTCTTCAATAATAAGAAAAACAAAAAACTTCAATAAATCAAAAGTAAAAGTTGAAAATCTATCTCCAAGTGAAATAAATTTAATAAAAAAAATTTATAATTTCCCAGAAGTAGTTCAAAAATCTCAAAAATATCTTAATCCAAGTTTAATTGCAAATTATTCTTTCGAACTTGCACAAGCATTTAATGAATTCTATCATTCATGTCCTGTTATCGGAGATAAATCAGAAGCATTTAGACTGCTTCTTGTAAATTCGTTTAGAACAACAATGAAAAACTCACTTTATCTTTTAGGGATAGAAGTATTGGAAGAAATGTAAAGTTATTTCCCCATCAGTTCATTTTTTTCACTTCTTGAATTAGGGCATCAATATTCTCAAAATTATTAACGTGTTTTCCATCATGTAATTTTTTTATATATGAAGCAGCCCCTCCAGAGTAACCCAATCCAAAAACGGGTTTCTTTTTTAATAGAAAAAGCCACACTTCGTCTAGTGTTCCCCATCCGCCGTTTAAAACAACTGCACAGTCACAAATCTCAGCAAGTTTTTCTCTTCTTTCTAACATGTCCTCTCCTTCAATTCTTATTTCTAATCCTTTGTTAATCTCTCTAGCATAATCAAAATACTCTAATGGTGGCCAAATGAGAATTTCTGGATAGATTAACATAAATTGATCGTCTGATATTTTTCTCTCCTTACAATAATTTATCACTCCTCTATACACATCTAACCCCACTCCACGCACTCCCCCTGTAACAATCATATCATCTTTTTTGATTGATTCTCTTAATTTATATCCGACTAACCTCCCCATTGAAGAAGAATATCCTTTTGTGGGACGCGAAGCTCCAATAACCGCAATTAAACGGTTTCTTTTATTTTCCATATAATTTTTCGTAAGCTTTTCTAGCAGCTTCTTCAATCCCTCCGCCAATATAAATCCCGAAATTATCATAAACTGCCTTAAATCTTTTTGCATCCCCATCATCATCAAAATATGCAGATTGATGGAATCCCCAAGATTCTCTGTTTGCTATAGAATGATTTTCTCCAGGGATAACAGAGTTTACGAAAATAATTGCTGGGTTTTTTATTTCTTTCAATTCTTCTTCGGTTACAGAATTTACTTTTTCTCTACAATTATCTCCATGGTTATACAAAAATAATTCTAATCCAGAAGGGTTCCAATATCTAAACATAAAAGGTGAAGATTTTCTTAAGGATGTTGCGGTCTGACTTGATATCCTAGATAGTTCAAGATTATAACCAGACGATTGCCTAAGTTCGTCTAAATGATTGTTGGAAACTCCAAGCAAATCAAAGGGTTCTGGAATATTTCCTCCCCCGATTAAATCATTTATCAAAATAGTATAATTAAGGTATCCCTGCTGGCTGTCTGGATATTTAAAATTAGCAGAATTGCCATAATTGTTTACATTTTTAGTTCCATCAATAACAACCACCCTACTCAAATTTGGGTCTGTTAAAACTTCTAAAGGGAAGCAAGAATTCACTAAGACTGTTGATTTATTATGGGCGTCAGAGGAACCAACTTTTGAAAAGAAAAGCCTGAACTTCTCTCTTCTAAGAAGGTGTATCACAGGGGTGATTGCTGTTAAACCATAACTTAAAT
>Ga0172379_10009940_pt1 | contig 11632 bp, 13 predicted proteins | sample GrowelOW334metaG_FD_119756 | JGI IMG/M metagenome (GOLD analysis project Ga0172379, IMG submission 119756) | Groundwater microbial communities from an aquifer near a municipal landfill in Southern Ontario, Canada - Groundwater well OW334 metaG | ecosystem: Environmental > Aquatic > Deep... | reverse complement strand
TTTCAATAATTCTATTGACGCTGTAAGCGACCGTGATTTCGTTGCCGAGTATGTCTTTGCTGCCTCAATGTGTTCTGTGCACTTGAGTCAGATGGCTGAGACTTTCGTAATTTGGGCCACCAGAGAATTTGGATTTGTCACTTTTAGCGATGCAGTTACCACTGCTTCGAGTCTGATGCCACAGAAGAAAAATCCCGACCCAGTCGAGATTGTGCGCGGTAAGGCTGGTGGAATGATGGGTGAATTGATCAATATTCTTTCCACCTTGAAAGGTCTGCCGCTCGGTTACAACCGCGATTTGCAAGAAACCAAACCGCCGGCGATCAAGGTAAGCAAAGAACTTGCTGGTTGCTTGAATGTGATGGCGGTGGCGGTCAATAGTATGACTGTTAACAGTGCCACCACACTCAAAGCGGCTTCTGACCCCGATATGATCACAACTGATTTGGTTGAGTATCTCGTCAATAAAGCAGTACCGTTCCGAAAAGCCCACGAAGAAGTTTCGGCACTCGTGGCTTTCTCCCGTGAGAAAAACGTGCCTCTTTCGACTTTGACATTAGAAGAGATGCAGGGCTTCAGTAAAGAATACACAGAGGATGCCTTAGCGTTGTTTGATCCCGTTGTATCGGTTAAGGCCAAGACTTCGCACGGAAGTACCGGTACTGCTAAGGTGAAGGCAGTAATTGAACTTTTTCCAGGCTTTTGACGTATTACCTTTTATGGGTGCTTTTGGCCCCTTAGTTAATGGGAGGATTGCGTCTGTGAATAGAGCTGCCACGTCTATATTGGTCGTTTTGCTCTTGCTCTTAGGTATGGTTGCCATTGAGCCCGCTGAAGCCCGTCGCGGGGGACACCGCAGAGTCGGAGGAAGGATTGGCGGTAGAAGTGTCATGAGAGGCGCTGGGCGCATGTCTAGAGGTGTCACGCGTGGGCTCTTGGGCGGCAGGCGTGGGCATGGAGGTCGTGGCCGCCGAAACAGAAACAATATGCAGGGCCAGAATACCGATCCCAATGGTTTGTATAACAATGGAGCCAATGGGGCTTATCACAATGGCGCCTATAATAATGGCGCAAACACTGGCAATCACTTCGGTAACTAAGTATTTCGCAAAATGGTAAACCCTGAAACTGGCACTGCAACCAGTTTGTTGGCGTTTGTTCCGCACAACTTTCGCTAACCTGCCTAATTATTTTGTGTGCTCGGTTGAGGCTCTCGTACAGCGGGGAGTCCTTAGTTACCAATGGAGCACAAAGAGATGAATCGCAAAGTTTCCGGATTGGTGTCCAGGCAAAGTCAACGGCTGTTTGCCACAGCTCTGTCATGTTCAATGATCTTGGGAGCATTGCAATTGCCTGCTCTCAGTTCCGAATTGAAATTGAAAACCCCTACAAATAGATCAGCAACCAAGCAGGTCAGGCCAAACGTTACCTGGCAGCCAGACACTCTTCTTATCTGCCCTGATATGAAAGCCGAGAGTGATGAGGTTAAAGAAGCTCTAGAAGATGTCCACGGAACTGTTATCGCTACTCTTGGTGACGGCCGCCTGAGAATGCTCGTGGTCAAGACTGAGAAAGGGCATTTCTTGGACACCGAGAAGAAGTTAACCGGTGATAAAAAGCACTTTGCCGCAGTGGGCCGCAACTATCGCTTCAGCGCCAATATGGTTCCAAACGATCCGAACTTTGCTACATCGTGGCATTTGACAGCGATGAACTGTCCTAAGGCTTGGGACAAAGGGCGGGGCGGTGCCAAAATAGCTGTACTTGACTCTGGCTGTCAAGGTGGAGTGGCTGACTTGAATGGCAAAGTAGAAAAAGGTTTTGATGCCAACACCGCAGCAGCTAAGACTCTGGGTGGAATTTTAATGGCAACTGGTAGTCTGCCAGGAGTGACCGACCTTGCCGGTGCAATCGCTGCTGAAGCGTCTTCGGGAGCTAACACCGACCGTCACGGCCACGGAACTTGGGTGGCCTCTTGCGCTGTCGGCACCATGAATAACTCGCAGGTTGGCGCTGGAATTGCACCATCTGGAACTGTATATCCTATTCGCATTGCTGACGCTGCTCCCGGTTCACCGGCCATGACTGATGATTTGTCCATCGCCTGCGCCATGTTCAAAGTGTTCACCTCTGGTGCCAGAATCGTAAACCTCAGCTACGGTGGACCTTATTACGGCTTCCACAATGCCGCACTGCATGCACCGTTGCACAAGATTTTCGCAGAGTACTACTACGCTCGCCAAGGGCTACTCTTCCTCTCAGCTGGCAATGACGGAATCTTCGATGGTACACCCAACTGCCCTTACATCAATTTCGTTTCAGCCATCGACTCAAGCGGCAGTCTCGCCGACTTCTCTAACTTTGGTACCTCTGTTGATTTCACTGCACCGGGCAAAGGAATTGTAGTGACAGCAATCGACGGTACTTCCACAAGCGTTAACGGAACATCGTTCTCTTGCCCTATTGTGGCTGCCGTTGCCTCCTTGATTCTGAGTAGAAATCCAGTTTTGCCCAACGTCGCAGTTGAGCAAATACTCAAAGCAAGTTGTGTTAACTCGGTACCTGGCTGGAACCCCTACTTCGGTTGGGGTATGCCAGACGCTAAGAAAGCAGTAGATTTGGCAACCGGTGGTATCTAACTAACGCGATACAGCCAAAGAAGAGGATCCTCATAGGGTCCTCTTCTTTAGGAAAGAGGATTGAACGATGAAACTGAGTGGCTTGAAAAATATGATTGGCGGGAAACGAATCAATAACTGGAAGAGGGTTCACCTTACCGCCACGCTGTCGTTGATGATGGCGTTTTCGTTTGCACCGCAGGTAATGGCGGATATGGTCTCCTCGCCCTACGATTGGGTAGTGGAGTTGGAGACTAAAGGCCTAGACAGACAGTTTCAGTACGAAGGTTCTAGTCTGAAGAAAATTGAGAAGGTGCAAGTAGCTTACTATGCGCCCAATAAAGAAGATGAGAAGAAGGCATACGAGTATCTTTGGTTCAATAACGGTAAAGCCTATGGTATGGAAAAGCAGCGCAAATTTGATTTGCCCCAAGGCGAAGGCGTTTGTCTCAAGGTTAAGCACAAGGGTGGCAGTGTCACTAGTGAAGAGCGCAAGGCCGCTGCTAATGCCATTTTGCGCTTGGCGATTGATACTTTCTTGAACAAAAATCCAATTGTGCAAGTGCGCTTACCCAATGACTCTTATCCAGAGATAGTCAACGAGTTGATGAATCGAGGCCTACAGCAAGCGCCTCCAAACAGTAATGATTTTGAAGAAGGCTTCAGCGCCGATCTCATTCTCAATATTTGTTCAGAGCAAGATGGCATGAAGACTGTGCTTTATCGGTAATTAGCAATGTTTGACTTTGGCATGGGTTGTGAAAACAAGCCTTTTTAACTGGTTCAATGGCTCATCCATCCACCATTGACGCAGTCGAATGTAAGACCGTGCGTAGAGTATTTCGGCCGTTCGTTAAGGCGCTGTTGCTGGCATCACATATGTGAAAGGCACACTGTGCTTGGATGATAGTGCAATGCCACCATCACCAACGATTTTGCCAACTATAAATGGTGGATAGACATCAACCGTTGTTTTGACGCTCACTTCACCGTCAATGGCGCCACCGGACTCGGCTGGTGGAACATCTTTTACTGATTCAACCGCTTCGATGTTTTGTCGTATTTTGGCTGGAACATTGGTGGCATAGATTTTCTTGATGACCGACTGTGCCCGCAGGTATGGTGATTTGTCTGAGGAAATGGTTCGATTGTCGGCTGTTGTTAGTTCAGAGGGTGCGCCAGAAGCAGCTGCACGGGCAGCATCACGGCAGGCCGCATCGTTCATACCTGCGCCAATCGCCACAAATCCAAGGTCAATCAATACGAGACCTACTGGCACCAGGCAGACAAGTGCGACTACAAGTTCAACTATTCCTTGACCCTGGCTGCAACGCCCTGCTGGTAGTTTTATTGTGCGAGTAGGCAAGGAAATTCTTTTAGTTTGTAGGTTGGCTCTTGGCATTTTTCGCATCCTTGCTTGTCTAGCTGTGGGCTTCCGGCAATGGAATTGGCCCTGCGGCCTTTACTAGAGATACTGACCATCAAAGCCTATTAATTAGGGGGCGAAAGAGCATTGCCCTGTCACATTTCATCGGTAGTACATGTAACTTCAAATTTACTCTGAATTTTGGGCAAAAATGAATGCTTCCGCCCTAAATCCCCAAAAGCAACAGTATTGCACTTACCAGCAGATAGGTGTTTAGCATGAATGGCGCACTAAATTTCCAATCCCGAGGCCGTCAATCAAAGCGCAGAAGCTCTAGTGGTCATGCTATTACCGAATTCGCCGTTGGCTTGATTGTTCTCATTGGTTTTGTATTCGCGCCGCTTTTCAATATTGCCATTATTCCTATTCGTTATCTAATTGTTGAAGGAGCGATGACAGAGATGTCACACCGGGTCGTTCTCTGCGAGAAGCGCACAGAGGCCTACGATATGTTTACTAAAGACCCATGGTTCACTTCAATTTTAGAGAAGTGCTCGGTCACTATTGCTAATCCAAAATTGAAGCTAACGATTATTTCAAAAGATGGATCGAGTCAAATCGCAGTGCCCAATGGTGTTTCCATTCCGGCAGAATGGCTGCCAGACGGTAGCTTCCAACCGAGTTTATATAGTATGGAGCTGTCTGCTGATTGTTCGATCGCTCCGTTATTCAGTTCGGCAGCTGGTTTGCCCGGATTTACCAGTCCAATTACTTTGCATTTGCATACCTCATCACCATGGGAAAACTTCAGCAGGAATCCTATTACTTCTCAGTATTTCGTAAACGAATAGACTCTAACAGCGATTAGAGCTAGAAGGAAAGGCGATGAGTGTACTCAATAACATTCAGAGAAATAGCAAGATTCACAACCGTTGCAATCGGCGGCAACTGAGGCAGAGCAGCGGTTCTGTCTTGATTCTTGCCATGGTAGTTATCGGCCTTTTGGCTGTCTCTTTGTTGATCGGGTACAGCTATGGTGGGCTTTTCTTTGAGCATAACCGACTGCAAGCATCTGCTAACGAAATGGCTCTAGCAGCCGCTCGTAAGCTCAACGATAAAGATCGCATCGGGCAAATGAATAACATGATTGCCAGAAATCGCCAGATTGTATTTTCAGGAAGACAACAATTAGATGAATGCAAAGAGAAGTATCCTGGCATCGCTTGGCTCGCTGAAGACCTCTTAGACGAATCGCGTGATTCAGCCAAGACTCTTGAGGCACAACGCAAGCAGCTATCGATAGTGGCCAAGAAAGAAGCCCGAGTGGCCATGGAGAAGAAGTTTGAAGAAATCAACAAGACCTACGCCATGTATCTTCCTTGGATGAAGGTTGAAGAACCACTGTTGGCTGGTTGGCAGTGTGGTCGCGTCGTCAACACTGAATCGAATGTCGAAGTGCTGAAGAATATTCCTGAACTAGAATCATTTGATCTAGAACAGAATTATGCCTCCACCGCAGGTATGAAGCTTTACAAACACGATATTGACGCTAAATTGCCTAGTGATGATAGTGATTTGACTTTTAAGATCAGCGCCTTGTCAGCACCGGTGATGAAGACGGTTGCTCCAGCTCGAATTATTTTGAATGCAAATTATGACACCGTAATTGGTGACAATTTACCATCGGCTTGTCGTGTCAAAGTCTGGTTGCCGATCGGCACAGGGCTCGGTCCAAATGCTTCATCTAAGATGAGTTGCATCGGCGCTGCTAGTGCCACAGGTGGGTCGACGCAGCAGTAGGCAGTGGAAGGATTATTCTATAATTCTTCGTGCATGCGATAAATGAGTGCGGTACCAGCCCTTAAATTCACGCACTTGCACGCTGCCATCGTGCGAGTCTATGACGTGGCCTTCGTCAATGAAAATCACCACATGTGAAACTTCCGAGCGGTCATTTTTGAGAATGTAGAGCAAATCTCCTGCCATAAATTGTTCGCCTGGGTTTAGACGTCTTCCCGGTGCGTTGGGGCCGTCTGCCTGCTTGTGCACATCACTATTGAATTTCATCCCGAGGCCGTAATTGTAGACCCACGATGTGAAGTTGGAACAGTCTAAACCTGGCCCTTCTGCTGGTGACCAGGCGGGAATATGATGATGTTTGTAAGGAAGGCCGATGTACTTTTCAGCCACTGCGACTACGCGTGCACGTTGCCACTGAATTGGGTCACAGCCACCAGGAATAACAGGTGGAGGATAGGCCTCTGTCCGTGGCCCCCAAGAGTCAAAGCGGCCGTTCTCGTACCATTTTGATTTTGACACTCGCGATTCGGGCATAGCGTCGCGTTCTGCGAAGTCTGCAGTTAGTGAACTAGGGTCAATGGTGGCGGCAAATGCTAGGTTGCACGTCAAAATGCTAGCTAATATCGCAACACTTGTGAAAGGCACAGCTTTTTTGCACTGGCTAGTTTCGCACTTGGTTCCGCCATCACACGTTTCATGCATCAATTTTTTACCAGCTCTCAGCGCGTTTACAGCGCCAATATACCCGAGCTGCAGATTTCAAATTATCGAGCTGGATAGTTTAATTTGTTCACTAGGCTGCTTTCTTTCTTTTCCATTTCTTCGTAGACGATTTCGACCAATCTGTTGCTTAACAACTCAATCTCAGATTCTGACAACCAGCGCACTTCTGTTGAATTTTGCGAGGCAATTTCAACTTCTGTGAGGCGGGTAATTACAATACTCATTTTAGGACTCCAACGTTCGTAACTACGTTATAGTCCTATTTTGGGAAAGAAAAGGTTAAGGCTTAACTAATCGATCCAATTGGCCTGCCTGGAGATTAAATTAGCCCTCTCAACTTGTGTGCCCTTCAATCTGTAGCGATTGAATGGAGAGAATATTGAAGCGTTCCCAGCCGCTGTCAGGGAATATTTGAAAGGCCCGCAAAGTCTTGACCCCGCTCTCATCGTCTATGTAAAGGTCAGACGGAGCTACCCTTCTGTGAGAGTTCTCGTAGGTGAAAGTGACGTTTACCTCTTCCTCGATTGCGAATTTAAGCAGGTGAAACTTGGCTTCTTCTTGGTCAAAGGTTTTAAATGATATTCCAGACTGAATGTCGATCAATTGAATCTTGAATTTGTCAGCTAGTTCAGGCTCTGTCATTCTTATGTAGCCGAGCATCCCGTGGAGTTGATTGAGGAATTCTTGTGGGTTAGTGCCCTCACGTTCACAGTGATCTTCAATGCCGAATCGAGCACAGTAATATAGCTGCTGACGAATTTTGCGCACCAATTTCTTTGGTGGGCTCAGTTTCTTGTTTACTATTATTCCTGTCACTTTTTGTCGATTTGCAGGAAGGCCGACCTTGAGCTTGTTCTTGTTGGCTGTGAAGCCGTGGGTTTTGACGGCTAGGTAAAACTCAGGCAGCAGCAGTGCCAATTTGGAGTCACCAGATAGAGTGATATCATCAACGTAGCGGCTGAAGCCAAATGTGGCCAAATTTTGATTGCAGATTTCTAGTATCGATTGATCGAGTGGAAGTGCTGCAATGTTGGCCTAAGTAGGGCTGGTCGGCGCACCTTGCGGCAAGAAATTTCCGTATGTAGTGAGTTTTGTCAGAATATCTGCAGTGTATTCGTCACAGTTGAACCGCTCTTGATAGATGCTCCTTACCAGTTCTACGCCTACCGATCCGAAAAAATCTTTGATATCGAGAGTCAGCACCAAGGCTTTATTAACATGCGGCTCTGCATTTGTCACGATTGAACGTCCGCGAACACAGCCATGAACATGCGCTGGCATCTCAAATTCCCAAAGCAATGCTTCAAGGATTGCCCGCTGGATTCGCTTTAGTTCGTTCTTGGGGGAGCAGATGGTTCTTAGGCCGCCTGCCCGTTTTGGCAAATCAAAAATCATGTATTGGGTCGAAGCTGCATTGGCCGCTTCAAACAAAAACTGGGGCGTTAGCCCCAGTTGCTTGCCGATATCATCAATGTTCAACTTTGAAGTTTGATGACTCATAATTGATTACGCGTCGCTGCTTTTTGTTTTCTCGGTAATCGACTAGCGACTCGCCAGTCATATTTCATAATCTGTTTGCATTGTAGAAACAGCTGACATCACTGTCAAGGATTTTGCGACTGTCGATCGTTGTAGACTACAGTGCCTTATGTATTGCTAGAGTGCCCAATGACCGAAGATGAATTTTGGAAGATTGTTGATTCGGCATTGATCGACCCTTCGACGCCGTATTTTCTCGAAGAGCACTATTTGAGTTACTGGAATGCCCTGGATGCATTGCCAGATGTGAAGCTTTCGCAATTTGTTTTGATGCATGAGCAAGTCAAGCAGGCGGCGCTAGAAAATTCTCCGATGCTGGCTGCTTTCCTTCTGCACCAACGCTTCAGTGATGCTGAAATTCAAAACTTTCTGGCCGGTTTGATTTCACGTGGACGGGACGTCTTTGGCCGTTTTTTAAGAAGCCCAGACGAGGCGTGGCTTACAATTGATCGGCCCAATCTATTGGTCAGGTGTGAGGCATTTGGCTATGCTCCGGTCGCAATCTCTAAAGAGAAAGGCCAGAGCTAGAGTTGATTAATGCAGATGTAGCGAAAGTCGGGGTGCGTATCTGGTATCTTTGCTTCCCAATGATTCGACCCTTTGAAGGTTCATACTATGGCTCAAAAACGCTTAAACGACGCAATCGAGACTGTCGACCAGCCAACCAAGCTATGGAAATCGCGCATTAGCGCGGCCAAGGGAGCCTATCATCAGGGCGAATTTCGCCAGTGTGAGACCCTTTTGTTTAGGGCTATTGAACAAGCTAAGCAACTGAAAGACCATGTTTTCGCTGTTAATGCCTGCCATATGGGCCTAGGGGCTCTGTATATTGCCACAGGTAGGTTGAACGATGCGCAGAAGCATTTGGACCAGGCCATTCGTGCCCTTTCCGGAGCTAGCGAGCCAGCATTGCGAGAGCTTTACGCCGTGTCTTTGCGCTTTCATGCTCAAACGCACTTAGAGCTAGGCGATCACGCCAGTGCTGAGAATGAGTTGCGCCAGGCTATGCTGATTCTAGAAGACCTTAACGAAGACGGAGCTGTTCAGCTGGCTTACGTTATGAGCGATCTGGCAGTAATGTACGTATATGATGGCAAACTTGCTGATGCCAAAGACCTGCTATTTTCGTCGATGGAATTGTTGGAACTGACGCTTGGTCATGGCAGTGCTCAGTACGAGCGCGCCAGTATGATTTATAGTGTCAGTCAGCAGGAAGGCATCGAAGATATGCTGACACAGGGTGAGAATGGCATTTTTGCTTTGCAGTATCAGCTTGGCAGAAAACATCCAAATGTTGTTCGGGCATTGCGCTGGTATCTTAATAAGCTGCGCGACCTTGGCGAAGACGGCAAAATTTTAGAGGCGCAGAAACGCTTTGATGTCCATGCGGCCAAAATTATTCAGTAGTTTGCGAAACTGCCTGATTGCAATGCGCGGTTATGTTCCTCGTTTTCACATTTTAAAATGGTTTCCATGGAAACCATTTTAAAAGGCAAAAAACTGCGAGGGCATCCTTCTAATTTTTGCAACTCGTCGGATTTTTAGCCGTCAATTTTTTATGGCAGTTAATTCTTCGACAGTAGGGTCTTATTTGATGTCTTAAGACCAGCAACGATGTGATTTAACTCTTCAGTAATAGTGTTCAGCGTAATGTCGCCATGATTGCATTTGGGCAGTTCGACATAACTTAGCGCCTGTCTATTCTGCGGATGATTGAGCTTGTAGGTTGCCGCCAATTTTCTGCTGTGGGTTACGGGAATTCTTTGGTCTAGGGCTCCATGGATAATGACCACAGGCTTTGGGTCTGACGAAGCCATTAGTGGCAGACAGGTGAGGTCAGGTTGGGGAAATAGATTGGGTGGATAGAGTTTGAAATAACCGATATTTTCGCAGGCTGCTTGCGATAAGCTGGCGTAGGGTGCGACTAACAGCACGGCCGCACAATTTCTCTTTAGGGCAAGGTTTGCGGCAATGCCGGTACCCAGTGAGCTGCCCATATCGATGATTTGATTTTGCTTGAGTCCCTTTTTGTTAACAAGAAAGTCGAAAGCCGCGATTCCATCGCTTTGCATATTGGCAGTGCTAGCTTTGCCAGTGCTCTCTCCATAACCTTGATAATCGTAAATTAGGACATTGAGATTGCTACACAGTGCCGCGTGAGCCAAACCGATTTGTTGTTCCATTTGTCCTTGGCCATGGCTAATTAGCACTGTATATGGTGCTGATGGTCTGGGGAAGTAGAAGGCGCTAAGGTGACCGCCGTTGGCTATAGGAATCTCGATCTTCTTGCCAGCTACTCCGAATGGATTAAGGCCGATGTTCTTATAGCTGTTGCTGATTTTCTGAGGAAAAAGAATGTAATTGGCCAACTCTTTAGGCGAAAGTGTAATGTAGAGAGCGGCCAATGGCGCGCCAAATAATGCCGCACTAATCAATGCAATAGATACGCCGATGAATATCTTGCGCGATTTAGTCATTCACTTGCCCCGTCGCATACAGTTGCTTAAAAACTCAAAAGTAAGCAGCCAAAATTCTTGGCTGCTGTTGCCGATTCTATCCCTGCCGAAGTCAGGTTTGCTCAGTCGACCAACAGTTGGCCAACTGTTTTGGTAAAAGGGGTTATCATGGGCGCATTCGTCCATAGTTTGGTTTTAGCGATCGGTCTACAAGGAAAGTGAGTGAAGACATCAGAACCAGCACGGCAGCAGAGGCAGACAGTGGCACAGACTGTCTTGAAAGCCACTCTGTTAGTAGCAAGCTTACTGCCAATGGTGGTCGCATCTGAAGTTCAAGGCAGAGCCAATGACAAGCCTGCTGATAAGGCTAATACCCAAGCCAATACCCAGGCCAATACGAAGACTAACATCAAGGCCGATTTAGCGGGCAAAACGATTGTCATTACAGGCGCTTCTAGCGGTTTTGGTGAAGCAGCTGCGCGTTCGTTTGCCGCTCGTGGAGCCAATGTTGTTATGGCGGCTCGCCGTGGTGAGGAGCTAAATAAGATCGCGGCACAATGCGGGCCTAATATTTTGGTGGTGGCCACTGATGTTAGTAAAGCCGAACAAGTCAAAACTCTGACAGAATCAGCCTTGGCTAAGTTCCAACAAATTGATGTGTGGATAAATAACGCCGGAGTGGGAGCTTTCGGGCGCTTTACTGAAATTCCACTGGCCGATCAAGCTCGCATGATTGATATTAACTTGACCGGTGTTGTGAATGGCAGCCACTTTGCTGTTACTCAGTTTAAGAAGCAGGGTCATGGCACTTTGATAAACGTAGCTTCGATGGCTGGGAAAATTCCAATTGCCTATTATGCTACTTATAGTGCCACCAAATTTGGTGTGGTCGGTTTTGATGATGCGTTGCGAGCTGAGCTAAAGGCCGATAAGCTCAAGGATATTCACGTTTGTACTGTTAACCCACTGCCTACTAATACTCCGTTTTGGATTAATGGCGCCAATTACACCGGTCACAAAATCAACCCAGGAGTCATGCACGAACCTGACATTGTCGTCGACGCTATCAGTGATTTGGTCTTGCATCCGAGAGATGAGGTCAATGTCGGCTTGAAAGCAAAAGTGGCAGT
>Ga0172379_10009939_pt1 | contig 11633 bp, 16 predicted proteins | sample GrowelOW334metaG_FD_119756 | JGI IMG/M metagenome (GOLD analysis project Ga0172379, IMG submission 119756) | Groundwater microbial communities from an aquifer near a municipal landfill in Southern Ontario, Canada - Groundwater well OW334 metaG | ecosystem: Environmental > Aquatic > Deep... | reverse complement strand
GAGGTCGCCGACGGCTATTTGGCTCAATTTAATTTCATCTCCGAAACGCCGGTAAACTTTCGTGGAGGCTTCAGTTTTAACCATCACCCGGATAAATGTCATACCGACATAGTAGCGGATATAAAAAGTGGTGCCGGTGATCTGGAATACTTTTGCCTGGCGGATTCTCACATTGCCGTCCTTGTCTATATGGAAATCCTGAGCTGAATCGTTTTCCGGCAGGTTATAGGTAGTCGTCTGGGCGTATGTCTCGTGGCCCGAAAAGGCGAGAGCCGCTATAAAAGCTGATGCTATCAAAATCTTGGTTGATGTTTTCATATAGGTAAACATACCTGCCCGCCAAAGCCTGAGCTTCAGGCGATGGCAGGCGGGCCAATCCGCCGTGGCGGACAAATTATACGAATGATAAGAATAACTACGAATAGAATACAGAATACGTGTTGGAAGGCACTGGGTCAAGTGTGTGTAACGCGCTTATCTCTGACTTGAATAAACGGCAGTTTTCAAGTATCGTACTAGAGCGGTTGTAAGATTAAAGTTTTAAGATCAAAGCAAAACCAGACGCAGAGTAGCTATCAGTTTCACTTAAATCTTAAAATCTGACAACTTAAAACTCAACATTGCGGGGTCGGCTAAAGCTCCCTGTTTGTTCAAGAATCCGCTGCGGCGGACGATTGAATACAAACAGCAGTCCCGAGGCTTTGCGAGGGAGTAGGACACAAATAATGGAAGGTGTAGGTGTGTTAGGTTATATCAAAATAAATATTGCGGGGTCGGCTAAAGGTAGGCCAATAGACTCTGAATCTATGAATCTTGGTTCGATTCCAAGCCCCGCAGCCAGCAAAAATCCTCCAGTTTTCTTGGCCTATTTTTGCTGGCTGCGGGAGCGAGTGACCAGATTCACTCGCGGCTTGGAATCGAAGACCTTCTCCCATATTTTTGAGTGATTCTTATCAGGAAAAAATGGGAAAGGTGTACTGAAACAGTAAGTTTCGATAAATGTACTCATGGTCCAAGCCCTGGATAAATCAAAATAAAACTCTAAAAATGAAAGAGCAAGAAGATTCAAATAAGGAAGTTTTGGCTACCATAGATAGAAGATTTCAATTTTTAAGCGTAATTGCTGTGTTTCTGCCTTTTGTTTGGTCTGATTTACAAAACATCGCTCCGGCAACATCGTTATGGTTGTTAATCAACAGTAAAATATCTCCCGGTGTGATAATTTCATACACGTTTATAAATTACCTGCTATTTGAAATAGTTAGGAATTACATCGTTAGTAAAAAGTTCCTAAGGTTCATTGCTATGTCGCTAATTGCTCTTTCTTACACCCTAATTGCTGTGGTAGTTTTTGGTTCAGGGCAACCTAGCATTCCGTTATCCGGTTGGAAGTTTGTTTTTCTGGAAATGGCTTTTATAGCAGGTTCATTTTTATCGGCTATAATTTCATTTATAATTGTTTATAGCCCGGCGGTTTATTTTTTCCGTCTGGTTTTAAAAAAACTGAAAAATGGTGGCCGACCCCATTAATTATAAAATTTATCAAATAATTTTAATGCGATGGCGTTAATAAAATGTTCTGAGTGTGAAAAGGAAATATCAGACAAGGCGAGTGCTTGTCCGTCTTGCGGTAATCCAATTCATATTCAGTCGGTCATGGTCAATGAAAATAAAACAGTGGTGGAAATTGAACAGACCGACAAAAAATGGAAAAAGAAGAGGCTTTGGAGTCTAGGTTTCTTTTTGATAGGAGTTATCACCATGACTAAATCTATAGGGCTTGGTATTTTTTTCATTTTTATTGCGATTTGTATAGGAGTAGTCGCGAATATAGGGGCTTGGTGGACGAATGGGTAAATTTTTTCCGACTCACTAATCAGCTCACTGAACCTACATTGGAACAGATCTCGGATGCTATAGTAAAAGAGTCTAGAAAAAGTTGCAGGTAGGGTGAAAATATTGTATATTTCTTAAATTAAATAAGGTTTTTAACTCATGTCAAAAACTATCTCCAAACTCAATAAATTAAATAACCCTGCAAGTTTTATCCAGGTAAATACCATCAAAGGTTTTAAGTATGTTGACCGAGCAGGAGAAATTGTCAATTCCTATCATAGAAAAAATCTACCACCCCAGTTTTCTATGGCTTTAAATGGGCTCGATATTATCAAGCCTGTTGACAAAATTGAACAACTTAAAATTACCCCAGAAACATTTTGGATGAAATCAGAAGAGGTTGATTCACTAGATATGTTTTCTTCAATTTTTAAGAAGGAATTAGAGAAGGTACTAAAGATATTAGAAGTCGAAGAAGTTAGTCGAATAGGTTGGAGAAATTATTTTATTTACGAATTTGCAGATGAATCGGCGCAAAAAGAATATCTAAAAAAATTTACTGTAATCGATGCTACCAATCCTATTATGGTGCGCTTAGAAATAAAAACTGGAAAAGATTTTAGCGCTAATCTTATTCTCCGACCTGTTATAAAAAATAATACAGAAAAAACACCCGGGGTTCTTTTTGATATCGATTTATTTAAAAATGGAGATACGAAAGTAGAAGAAGTCTACTCCATTTTAAGAGTTTTTCAAAAGTATCTTGGGGATGAAAATGGATTTTTGGACCTAATAAACAAAACCTTCAAATAATATGTGGGGTGAGCTTATAAAAAAAATTGAACTGCAGTCTATATTAGTGTTATTTACAACTCTAATTTTTGGCTCATACTTACTAAGTAATTCGAATGACTTTTCAAGCCCCAGAGGAATACTCGGGACAATATCTATCGCGGTTGGTCTTTTGTACACACTAATCTCTTTTTTTTCAAACAACCTTAAGGAGAGTTACAAGGATGTAATAACAGAGTACAAAAATACAATTACCAGTTTGCGTTCTACAACCAAAGATATACAAAAATCGTACCAAGACACCATTTCATCAAAGGGTGAATCTAAGACGGTTGGAGAATATAAGACCATTTCTGAATCAGACATGGGTACTCGTGATGAATGATCTGATAGTATTTAGACTTTCACCAAAGTTGTTTCCACTTTACATGCCTATAAGTCTTCAACTTAACCTAATATAGATTTAAACAATATGTTTTTTAAAAAATGGATCATCGATATTTTACAAAATTTTCTTAGTAAACGATCTGTCTCCATTCGACCACCAGTTGTTCCTGTAAATATCATTGATTCAAAACCGATTCCTGAGCCAATACAGTTGGTTGCACCAACCCCCGATGTAATTGAGGCCAATCCTGTAGATAAACGATTTCTTGTTTGTCCAATCAAGGCGAAAGGAGATGATGGAACGTTTGTAACTTCTCGCTCGGCAAAAATCACGGCAGTTATTGACCATATGGGAACATCAATAGACTCTAGTAGTAAAAATACTTGGGGATTAAACGCCAAAGATAAAAAAACGAAAGCTTTCAACGGTGAAGTTGGAGATGGCGATAGTAGTGCCGAAAAACCATATGGGTATGCAAAGAAAGATCCTGCCCCCTTTTTTTCAGAAAAGGAAATCAACTATGTAGGTGCTCCATCAGCCAATGATAAATACGGACCAACTTTCTATCTAAATTATGATGGTCATGCGGGATATGATTTCAAGGCAAGTGAAGGAACTGAACTTATTGCTCCGGCAGATGGCTATCTTTATAAAGGGCAAGTTGATCCCATAGATGGGGTAAATAAAAATTGGGCCCTCAAGAATCTTGGTGTAAGTAGTCCAACCGCATGGGAAGGGTGGCATACTTTTTTTATAAAACACCCTAATGGTTATTCGACTTGGTTTCTGCATTGTAAAAATCTAGTTGATGAGATAGAAAATCAACTTATAACTGACTACCAAAAATGTGTTTTTGTAAAAGAGGGCCAAACTATCGCTTACTCTGGAAAATATGGAGGAGTTCCTCCGCATTTACATTTTGAGGTTAGAAATGAGCAAGGTGGAGTGGTAGATCCATACAAAGACAACCTTTGGAAAGATTATTAAAGCCTTTTTGCTGTCTTTTGCATGAATCAGTGCTAGAACTAAAAGTAATGTATTACGATCTATCTGTCATAATAGTGGTTGGGTTGGTTAATTCGTATAATAAATATTAGAGTATAAATTTATGTTGGGCAGGTTATTTCGAGAACTCGAGTACCAGTTTCATTGTTTGTTTAAGTCGAAAAAATCTATTAAAGAACCCCATTATTTTATTGATGGTGGATACATATCTCTTGGACGTAACTATGAAAAAAACCACAAGCAATCTTGTTATTTTAACGAGAGAGAAAGCTGTATTGATATGCGGGAACTAAATCTTGCCCACACTTTACTAATCGGGGTCCTAGCTTCTTTGTTGGAAAAGCACAATGGGAAAAAGGTTCCGATATCTGATGAGAAAATTAGCAGGAAGTTTGTTATCACAGCCGCATTTATCCAAGGAGTCTTTTTGTGTGAGCGAGCGATACTTCAAGGTGAATATTTACAGGCGGGTACATTATTGAGGCAGGAATATGAAGCTTTAGTCTTACTTTCCGAAATTAGAGAGAACAAGCGAAAAGATGGAATTCCTGCGAATGCAAGATATGCTCCATGGAAAGGGTCTCGATTTTACGGCGAATTATGTTCCATTGCCCATCTGTCCGATCATCGAATTTTAAATTCGTTAGTGGGTTACAATACCTCTTGGAGTAGCTATGCTGCAACAGTTCCACAGTATCAAAAAATCAATGGTTCAAAATTATACGCATGGCATACAGCTTACCTATTTGGGTTATTGGAAGAACTTCATGCTTTCTACGAAGAATTATATGGGTACAAGTGTAATCAGAGAGAGGCTGATGCTATAAATAACGCACTTAGCATTTTGGTGAAACATAAAGTTTTCAAAACGCCGAATAATTAAATATTATAAATTTGAATGGAAGAAAGTTCCAACTTCGTACCAGACGGCCACCCACCCAAATGCCCCCATCTTTCTCTCCAAGACAAAAAACCGCTAAAAATAAAAACCTATTGTTTTCACAAACAATAGGTGCTAACTCGGAGAATTACTTTTGCAGGTCGGTAATTATTCTTTCAATTTCCGGTGCGTAAAGCCCTTCAAAAAACATTCCGGCGCACTCTTCAAAATCAGTGACTCTATATCTTCCACCAGCGCATTTATCGATGACAAGTCCCTCTTTTGTTAGATAAAGAACTGCGTGGCCGAAACTTAGTTGATCAGGGGTTCCATCCTTTGGGAAATAGACTGTGAGATGCATCTCTTCTCGTAGATCAGATAGTTCTCGGCGCTCGTTTAGCCTCCTTAATAATGGAGTGAATTTTGTTATTCCTTCTCTTTTTTTTCTTTCCCATTGTTCATTAGTGAGGCACATGACTTGGCCTTTCTCAGTAGTTGTTTAGCATGTAAAAATTTCTTCGCATAGAGTATTATAACTGTGTAATAAGTCAAATTTTGTAGCATACCTTACTTGATTTTAATTGCTGAATTATCTTAATTAATTGTTAATTCAGTTCGTATACATTCCCAACGAACAGTAGATTATTCTTTTATGGGGTAATGGGGATAATGGGGACGGTCACGATTATTTACAAAAAATACATAAGATATTTTACAATTGTTTGGTTGGTTTATCGGAAATTTCCGAGCGAATTAAAGCTAATTCCGTCCGGATACAGCCCCCCCCAACCCTCAAAAATCCTCCAGTTTCCTTGGCCTATTTTTGCTGGCTGCGGGAGCGAGTGACCAGATTTATTCACAGAGCGGGCGTGCGGTTCCCAAAAGAAGTTATATAATATTATTATGAAAAATGCTCAAAAGGGCTCGTTGACTTTAATTATTATAATTATCGGAGTGGTTGTCATTGGTGCCTATCTTTTTTTCAATAGATCTTCGGGTAAGCCATCCTTGGTGGAAGTGGATGGAGCTCTCAGGATATTCCTTGTTAACGATCGATGTGAAGGGCAGGGTACGGTAAACAGCATTTCTGGACTGCGTTTGGGAGAATACGACAAGCAACTTGGAGGTTGGCCTGTTTATTCTTTATACGAAGCAAGTTGCAATTCAGTAGGATCCTCAGGAGTTAAATACACCACGGAGTATAAGAGTGGTCCGGAGCAGGCAAAGGTTCCGGTTGCTTACGCTAGAAAGAGTGGAGGTAAAACTCAGGTCTTTATACCCGACATATTCAAAATCTCCGGATTTTAAATTTCAACTTTCGGAGGGTGGAAGTTTGGTTAGAGGGTCATCAATGCAGATATTTTTTATAATTTAATATGTTAAAACCATAAACATGAAAGATGAAATACCCGGTGGATTAAGAGTCATCAGAGTCTTCGCGTTTCTTGGGGCTTTCTTTACATCATTGTTCGGGTTATTCTCCTTCGCCTTAATACTTAAGAATCCGCTCTCGCTTGCGGTATTGGTAGTGGGGCTTGTTTTTTATATAAGTTTGATATTGGCAATAAACAAACATAACAAAATTTTGTTCAGGACTGCATTGGTATCTCTTGTGTTGTTAATCATTACTTCAATTGCGTTACTTATTATCCTTCAAAGTTCTAATACGGGCATTCGGATCCTAATTGAAGTTGCCCTGCTCAGCTATCTACTAATGAAAAAGGACTACTTTTCTCTTTAAGTTTTGGTCTATGAAAGGTATATAATTGATGACGGTTCGGTGGATTAGGAGTGATAAGTGTAACCTGTCACAATATTATTAAACTAACTCGCATACATATATGATAGACGCTATAATCCCTCTCAGTTTTGGGTTGCTACTCTATTATAAACCCGAAATTTTCATTAAAAAGGATAGTGAAAATTTTGACGCGAAAAGAGTGAAATTCGTGATGGTGGGTAAGTTGCTAATTATTGCTGCAGCTTTGCTTTTTCTGGGTTCTCTTTTTATTTTAATGAGTGGCAAATAGATACAAACGTAAAACACCACTCTATAATTTTAGAGCATGATTGTTCGACCCAAGAAAAAAATTGTATTTTTGATTTCCTTGATAACGCTCTTAGTTATTGGGTTTAGCGTAAGCTTAATGCGGTCTGGCATACTCTTATTTCCTATGAGCTTACTTTGGCTTATATTCCCGTTATTTTTTATATGGCTTTGGAAAAGATTGTGTATTGATGCCAGAATTGAAATTAGAGATGGAATCTTACGTATAATCTCAGCCTGGCCTTCTAAGGTGTCGGTAACTCAGACGGCTATTAGATTTTCTAATTATAAAGTTCCAACCGCTGAAATAAAAAGCATTAGTTTGGAAAGAAGGAAAATTTCACAAAATGGTTGGAGGTTGGTAGGCAAAGGAGAACCTTTTATCTTTGTCACAAACTTGAAAGGAGAGAAGATAGACCTAAGTATTCAAGTGTTCAGTTTTGAGAAGGTAAAAACTTTTCTCACAAATAATTTCCCCCGTATCTTCGTTGCTGAGGAATTAGGAGCTTTAAAATAACATTCAAGCTAAACAGTATTTGGGTAGCGTAATTATCCTGAGTCGATCTTTCCATGGGTCGGTTTTTCATTAAAATTTTAAGATTGTAACCTGTATGTTAAGCTTACGATATGAATAAAATACTTATTTGGACATTGGTGGTTATCGCAACTCTCGTTGGCGGTTTCTTTCTTTTGAATTCTTATATATACGAAGAGAAACAGGCTACTGCGGCAAAGAGTTACAAAGATGCCGAATTTATAATTGAAGGTGAGAGAATAAAGCTTGAAAATGGTCTCGCGGAGACAGGGGGTATTTCTGATTCAAGTTCTAAAATAGTTACCCGGTATTTTGGTAATGAGATAAAAACTGATCTAAACGGTGATGGTCTGGAAGACGTGGCTTTTTTACTTATTCAAGAGCCCGGCGGGACGGGCGCTTTCTTCTATGCCGTGGCGGCGATTCAGACCGATCGGGGATATGTTGGTTCAGATGGATATTTTTTGGGCGACCGGATTGCACCCCAGAGTACCAATCTGAGTCCAAACCCTCGTCACAAATATGTAATTGTTTTCAACTACGCGGAGCGGGCTGCCGGGGAGCCTATGACCGCGGAACCTTCAGTGGGTAAAAGTGTTTACCTTAAACTTGATCCCGAGAGTATGCAGTGGGGCATAGTTGAACCTAATTTTGAAGGCGAGTCTCGCTAACTATGGTTTGGGGCTGTCAGGTTACATGTGTGCTGGGTTGGAAAGTAATTGAAAAATTTCTATCTATTCCAAACGTTTATTAAGTGTAAGCAATCCCAATACCCCCGAATTTACTTAATAAGTTCCTCCTTATGGACAATTTTGAACCTCAATCACACAGGAATCCTGAAAGTGAGCCGATACCTGAGCGCCTTAAAAAATTAGAAAACAGAGTTTCCGAGATGCACGATACGTATCGTGAGTTAATTATGCCTCTATATGATAGGAAAAATGAAATTTGGGAGAGAAATAGTTCCAGGCTTGCAAAAATAGCTTCGAAGGATCGGAGTAAAGGAGGCTGGAATACGCCAGTGGAAGAGTTTATGGCTCCGAAGGACGCGGTAGAATATCAAAGCATTACTCAACAATTAGATAATTTCAATAAGGCTGTAATAGAGCTTACGGCAGATGTCGCGGAAACGCTTCGCGATGCGGGAGGTGAAGTGCAGTGGACTAAAAGAAGTGAAATACCGCAAGTACCAACAGGCGCTCTGGAACAAGAATCTTTTGACGCATATTTTGGAAATAGTCAGGCGCATCTGGTGACGGATGATAGCGAAAGCAGGCGAACGGGTTTATCCACTTATTCAATCAGGATATTTCGGACGATTGAAGATGTGTCTTTCCCAGGAAGTACTATATTTGTATTAGGAAAAAGTGAAGGCGGGTATTCCGTGGATGAAGACACGGCTCGCGCGTTTGACAAAGACGAGCAGGAAAAAGTCATTCAGAGTATCATTGGGTTAGTAAAGCAGGTGAATGAGCAGAATGAATAAAAACTTAGGTCTAAACTTGGATTTTCTTTGTTATAATTCCACCACGTCCAAACCACGCTTTAATTTCTATGCCGCTGTCTATCTGATAGTCAAAAAAGAGAACCATGTTTTGCTTATGAGGCGGTTTAACACGGATTGGATGCCGGGGATGTACACTTTGCCTGCCGGGCACATTGATGGTAATGAGACGGCGCAAATGGCTATGTCTCGCGAAGCAAAAGAAGAAATTAATCTTACGATTTTGCCGGAAGATTTGTCGGTAGTTCACACGATGCACAGAAAATCAGATGATAGGGAGTATTTTGATATCTTCTTGGAAGCTCAAAAATATGGCGGTGAATTGAATATCAATGAAAAAGATAAGTGCGATGACTTGAATTGGTTCCCGGAGAGTTCTCTCCCAGAAAATACTCTGGACAATGTCAAAGTGGCGCTTAAACTGATTTCAGATGGTCAGCATTTTTCCACCTTAGGATTTTAGTGTATCCTTTGTTAAATGACCACGCTTGAGGATTTAGGTTACAACGATTTTTTTGAATCCAGCCGGAAAAAGATGGAACTGGATGGTTTTGCCGTTGCCCGCGTTATGGTGGAGTATAGAGGGGCTTACAAGATCAAAAATCCCACAGGTGAATACTTGGCCAAAATAACAGGCAAACAGATGTTCAACGCTTCGTCTCGGGAAGATTATCCGGTGGTGGGAGATTTCGTGGCAATGACCGATTTGGACGGAGAGCACGCCACCATCCATAATATCCTGCCCAGAAAGACAATTCTAAAAAGACAGCATAGTGACAGAAGCCGAATCGGCGGGAAAAATGAACTGCAGATTATAGCGGCCAATATTGACGTGGCGTTTATCGTTGAATCAATTGACAGAGACTTCAGTCTGAACCGTTTTGAAAGATATTTTGCCATAGCAAAAGACGGAGGAGTAAAACCGGTTTTAATTCTGAACAAAATAGATTTGATTTCAAAAGAAGAGCTTGATTTAAAGTTAGCGGAGATAGAAAACAGATTTAACGAGGCTGAAGTCATCCCGGCCAGTTCCGTCAATGAGGAAGGTCTTAAGGATTTAAGAAAATATGTAGAAAAAGGAAAGACGTACTGTTTTTTGGGTTCATCCGGAGTGGGGAAATCTTCTTTGATAAACAAGTTGCTTGGTGAGGGCATCATCAAAACCGAAGAGATCGGTCTAAGTACCGGCCGGGGCAAGCACACCACTACAGCAAGGGAAATGTATTTTTTGGAAAGTGGCGCTATCGTGATTGATAATCCGGGAGTAAGGCAAGTCGGGATGGCGGATGTCGGCGTCGGCATAGACAGTTTGTTTGACGAAATAACCGTCTTGGCCAAAGAATGCAAGTTTGACGATTGCACTCATATTCACGAGCCGGGTTGCGCGGTTTTAGAAGCGTTAAATTCTGGCAATTTGGACGCGGAAAAATATTCAAACTATATAAATCTTAAAAAAGAAGCCGAGTATTACGAGATGAACGAGCTGGAAAAAAGAGAAAAAGACCGGCAGTTCGGAAAATTTGTTAAAAATGCCAAGAAGCAATTGAAGGAGTTTGAATGCTAACTGTTAATTTATTGTACATTAAGACCCATTTGGATATTTTATGTTATAATATAGTTATTAGTCAGCCTTTTTATTAGTTAAACATACCAATATACGAATGATACTAATTATACGAATAACTACGAATATAACACCCCGCGCTTGCGCGCGGGGTCAAATCGGTGCGACCTACAGGGTTTAACGCCCTGTGGTGTCGCCCGAAATTTATTGGGTAATTTTTGTCATATGAAAAACTTTTTTAAGTACGCGGTGTTTACCTTGGTATTTGTTATTCCAATGCTCTCTTTGGCGGCGGAGTTTAGAGGCGGTGATAGCCCTTCAATAGGAAAGGAGGAAAAAATCACAGGAGATATTTATATGGGAGGTGGTAACATCACCAGCTCCGGAACTGTCGGCGGAGACCTTTTAATCGGAGGGGGAAACGTCATCGTGAGTGGAGACGTTGAGACGGATATTATGGTTGGAGGGGGGAACGTTACCATTCTTTCAAATATTGGTGATGACGCGCGGTTAATCGGAGGCACTATCATTATTAACGGAAAAATCGGAGGAGATTTGATGGTTGGCGGAGGACAGGTAACTGTCGGCGGGTCCGGAGTGGCGGGGGACGCGGCGATTGGCGGCGGTGATATTCGCATAGACGCGCCGGTGGCCGGCGATCTTTTTGTCGGCGGCGGTAATGTTTATATAAATTCCACGATCACCGGCAATGTAAAAATTCAGGCCGAGAAAATAACTCTTGGGAAGAGTGCCGTGATTGAAGGCGATCTGGATTATCAATCAAAAGGAGAAATGGTGAAAGAGGCCGGGGCGGTCGTGAAAGGAACGGTGGATTTTGAAATGCTAAAGCGGGCGAAAGGTTCTCCTAAAGTTTTCGCGGCTGTCTTTTCGTCAATGGTTTTGTGGAAATTCTTTACCTTGTTTGCTTGCGCTCTGGTGATTGGTTTGCTCTTGCGCCGTTACAGCAGGGAAATTGTTGGGCTCGCGGTAGAGCGTCCTTTGTTTGAATTGGGGAGGGGTCTTCTCACTATCGTGATTGTGCCGATTGTATCCGTACTTTTGCTAATAACTTTGATAGGGAT
>Ga0172379_10009938_pt1 | contig 11633 bp, 8 predicted proteins | sample GrowelOW334metaG_FD_119756 | JGI IMG/M metagenome (GOLD analysis project Ga0172379, IMG submission 119756) | Groundwater microbial communities from an aquifer near a municipal landfill in Southern Ontario, Canada - Groundwater well OW334 metaG | ecosystem: Environmental > Aquatic > Deep... | reverse complement strand
GAAATTCTCGGTGATGACCACCGAGAGAGGGTACACAGTAGAGCTTCCTGCAGTAACCACCGCACCCTCCACCTTGGCCGGGTTAACTCCGGGAAGCATCCTGTCAGGATCATCGGACCTGCTGTCCACCCAGCCGAACCGGGTTTGTGAGAAACCGGCGACCACCACGAGAACCAGCATCGAAACCGCCATTAATTTGCGCATTGGTATCCTCCATTGAACTTTCGTTGGGAGAAAATTACGCCTTCTCCGTTCGTCCAATGTCAGGGAATTGTCAGGAATTGGTTAAAGAGGTGGAAAAGGGCAAGAGCCATGGCTAGCGCCGGAAAAAGAGGCTGGGTCCGGGATCAAAATCGGCTGGGGGTTTTATGAACCATTTCATCAACTCTTTTTTCATGCTTTTTTTAAAAACGTTGGCCCAACACGGTTAATAAAACCGCATTGGGCCTTAATATAGCGGCAATTGGAATTGAACCAATGACCGAACGGATATGAGCCGTTTGCTCTACCATCTGAGCTATGCCGCCATGCAAACTGCCCATGAAACCTAACAAATATTACGAAGCCTGTCAACACACCCGGCTGGATCCATATCGCTAGATCAGGTTTCCGGCTTTGGCCTCGGCGAATAAGGCTCCGTTCCACCGATTCAGATTGATGTAGGAACGTTTTGTTTCAGGATCATCGATATGGCTGGCCCGTTTTTGCAGACGCTTAAAGGCGATGCTCAGAACGGTACCACGGTCTACTTCCGGAGTCCCGGCATGCCTGAGCATCAGGAACAGAGCCCTGAAATAGAGCGCGTCGTAGGGGTCGCAAGGAGATATGCGTTCTTCCTTGGCCATATGGTATAGATCGACAAGGGCTTCCCTCGGAGAACCCAACTCCGCCAAGGCGAGGCCACGGAATACTCTGGCCAGTTTCCTGCCCACCGGCTCTTCACCGGGATTGCCGATTACCCTGTCCTCAACCATGGAGAATCCACTTTTCCACGAGACGCATTCCGGATTATGGGAATGGATGGACGCCGGGAGCAGCAGATAGGCGTTCGCGCAGGCACGGGCAACTTCATGATCCTTACAAAGAAGGGCTGCCTCGGCCTTGAAAAGGAGTCCATCCTGACTCTCCGCAGCGTCCGTCGCTGCAGGAATGAGTGAGGCCCCAGGGCCTGAAATATATATCCTTACCCTATTCGTCCAGGCGTCCAGAATTCCAAGGTATTCGGTACGCCCCTCATGGACGGCATCCATCCTCAATTCATCCAGGATCCTCTCCGCATCCTGATAACATCCCGTCTCGAAACGTACCCTGGCAACCATAAACCTGGCCCAGCATTCCCATTGCTTCAGATAGGACTCCGATGCACGTTTGGAAGCCGCCAGGGCATGGCGTTCGGCCCTTGAATAATTGCCCAACAGGAAATGGGTAGCAGCCGAGTTTGCGTCCGAAAGCATGGCTTCAAAGGTATCGGCGGAGCGTTCGGCATTTTCCGCGGCAAAACCAAAATAATCCACGGCCTCGCTTACGCGCTCCTTGGCCAATTCGGTTTCGCCCAGGATACGGTACGCACGCGCGGAACCACGAAACCTTACCTCACCCTGAACCAGCATCGACGCTTCCCTCGCCGCCGATGATGCGCTTACCAAATCATTCATCCAAAAGGAATAAGATGCATTATCCAAAAGCAGGTAAGCCCGATACCTGGACGAGGGAATCTGCACCGGAAAAGGTTCCCTAAAAACCTGTCCCGCGCCGACTGCATCGCAGGATACCAACACGGTCCCCGTCCTGACCATGCGCGTCAAGGCTTCACAGCGCGATGGGCCGACTGTCCGCCCGAAACTGCCATCATCCAGTTTTGGCAAAAGGGATGAACCCGTACCGCGGACTATCTCACCAATGACCGCGTCAAGCACAAGATCATCCTGGCCTTCCCCACCCAAAGCTACCAGTGTCTCAAGGAATCCATACGAATTGTACGCATTCTTCGAGGCAACCAAACCGAGCAGTCGTTCCTGCACAAGCGAACGAACCCTTTCGGAGCGTGCCCCAAGGATCCTTTCGGCAAAGGAACAAAAATCGGGGATCAGGGGTTCAGGGTCATCGACGGATGATATGACGCCCAGTTCCACCAGCCTTTCCAGAATCAAGGGCAACGCTTCCACCGGTTTGCCCTGTCGGTTGAACGCCTCGAATACATCCGCCGATTTCAACACTCCGTGCGCGATATAGAGGCCATACGCAAGCTCCAGAAAGTCGGCTGACAGGTAGGGGTGAAGCTTTACGGGAATCCCGTCAAGGTCCTGTTCCCAACCAATGGCTGTCCTGTACGCGGCGGGAAGGGCTCCCCTCAATGATGCCACGTGCTGTATCCTCTCGATCGATGGACTGCCGGCAGTAGCCTTCGATTCTCCGGCACTTGAAATAAAAAGCTCAGCCTCTTCCCTCGACAGACCCTCGAACCGTAGTATTCGGATTCTTCCCTTATGGATTTTTCCGAATAGTTCAGGATCGTTGCCTGTCATAAGAAGGCTGAACGTATCAGCATTGGGGATATTCCGGGCGTAAAGCATGGCCAGGATGGCGACAGCCGCCGTTCCGGCATTCTGCAGGTCTTCAAGGATCAAAACCGGATGCAGGGAGCGGGCACGGCAAGCCCTCGCCCAGAACGAAAGAAAGACATCCATGTATGCGATGAACATCCTGGTACGAGGTTCCCACGGATATTCGGTAAAACGATCCATGACGAGGGAATTGACAATCCCATATCCACCGCGCAAACCTTCGCCTTCGGTTCCGGCCGTGGCCAATACCGCCTCCAGGAGTTTGGGGGATACGGCGTCTGCGAGGGGAGCAAGCCCGACAGATCCGGGCCGGAAGGTAACAGTAAAGGATGGAAACGTGTTATTCCGTTCCACCATTACCGCATGGAGAGTGGACTTCTTGCCCATAAGGGAGACACCCAGAAGGGCAGCGACAATGGCGGGATCTTCCGGGTTTTGAGGTATGATCGAGTACAATGAATGGGCAAGAATTTTGCGGTACATATATGTACCGCGAAGTTCGAGCCGGTTCTTGCGAAAAATGAATTCCCTTATGGGCAGAAAATCCGTCCCTGGTCCAAACTCCACATAATCTTCCAGCAGGGAGGCAAGCGGTGACTCACACCACACAACACTGATGTTATCAGGTTTCGACAGGATCCGCAGGCGGGTTGCCAAAGCTTTTGCCTGGAAAGGATGTTCCGAGACCAGGCAGACTACACCGAACAGGTCAGGGAGGGCCTGGGAAATCGCATCCGAAACGGCTTCCAGGGCTATCACCAGATCCATCCAGAAAGCGATTATGTTCTCATCAAAATCGGCGAACATGAAACCGCTTTCCTGGCTCACCTTCCCGCTTGAATTCCGCATCGCCCTTGCAACACCGGTTTCGACCCGATTCATGAGCTCCGGCCTGGTCCGGCGTAGTTGGGAAATGTAACGTATTCCAAGACTCACATGGATCATCGTTCTTAGATCATCGAACGGGCTAGGGCGAGAATTGAGCGCTTCCGGCTAATTTTTCCTTGGCTTTATTGATATCATAAAAAGTTATTGCATAAAAATGCATAAAACATTCATTTATCGACTTTATTGGAATATTTATGAAAGGTATTGAATATTTCTGCCATTTCGGCTAAGGTGATCATGGTTGTGGAACTATTCCGCACCTTACCGGCCCCGGGGGTTTCACCTCCTTTTCCTCCGGGGCTTTTTTGAATCCAATCCCGCATTCAGGTTAAAACAAAAAGAGCCGGAGGAACATATGCTCACCACTTCGTTGAAGGGCCGATCCCTGCTTTCCTGGCAAGATTATTCGGCCGAAGAAATCCGCTACCTACTCGAACTGTCAAAACAAGTCAAGGCCGAACGCAAAAGGGGCGATCGTTCCCAGCGATTTACCGGAAAAACCCTGGCACTCCTATTCGAGAAAAGATCCACTAGGACGCGTTGCGCCTTCGAAACCGCTTTCGGCGAGGAAGGCGGCCATCCGGTTTTCCTTTCAACCCAGGACATCCAGTTGGGCGCGAAGGAATCTGTGGAGGATACGGCCCGTGTGCTTGGCCGGATGTTTGACGCCATCGAATTCCGGGGGTTCAAGCAGGCTACCGTGGAAGCATTGGCCGCTTTTTCGGGAGTCCCCGTCTACAACGGCCTGACCGACGAATTCCATCCAACCCAGGCCTTGGCCGACCTTATGACGCTGGAAGAGACTTTTGGCCCGTCCAAGGGCAGAAAACTTTGCTTTGTGGGTGACGGTCGCAACAATGTTGCCCGCTCACTCATGCTGATCTGCACTAAAATGGGTGTGAACTTCACGGTAGTAAGCCCCGCAAACCTGCAACCGGCCCCGTCCTGGGTGGATGTGTGCGGAATTTTTGCCAGGGCATCCGGAGCCGCAATAGAGGTATCCGACAACGTGGACGCTGTGCGTGGTGCCGATGCGCTGTACACGGACGTGTGGGTGTCCATGGGCGAAGAAGCAATGAAAGCCGAACGGGTAAAACTGTTGGAGCCTTACCGGGTCGACGATGCCCTCATGCAGAAAACCGGAAAATCCGATGCCATTTTCCTGCACTGCCTGCCTGCGGTGAAGGGCGAGGAAGTGAGCGCCGCCCTTATTGACGGACCACGGAGCCGGGCTTGGGATCAGGCGGAGAACCGCAAGCATACGATAAAGGCCATCATGCTCGCGACACTGGGTCAGACTCCGGCTTAAATGAATGCCGACCCGATTTTCCCTTGCTATTGCGGAGGAGCGAGATTATACTGGCATCTGAAGTCAGCAAACGGAGGAACGATTTGAAGACGATACGTTTCTGCGTAATCGCGCTTTTCGCGATTGCGGGCGTCTTTCCGGTAATAGCCCAGGATGCAACGGGTTCCGGTTCGACCAAAGGCGAGAATTGGTCTTCGTATTATTATGTTAACGTACCCCTCGAAAAAGTGTATCCCCACCGCCTGGGTTACGTTATCAGCTACCTGAAGGGTGGATCCCAAATCGGCACCGCCTACTTGCCGATGAAGTGGTTCGACGAAGCCGGCGGAAAAGGGGATCTAGTCAACCTCGAAAGCGGCGCCAATTGGCCTTACATGACGGTCTATTACAAGGACGGGGCGTTCAGTCATGTACGGCTATTCGTCAGGAAAAATCTTAATCACCAATCTTGGGGGAACATCCCGCAGGGTGCACAGATCGACGAGAAATTCGATATCGAGGAACTGAAGCTGGAATATTGATGGAAAGTGATGTAATTACCCGTATCCGGAAGGCCATCCGCGACGAAGGCGTCGACGGATGGCTTTTTTATAATTTCCGCCACCGGGACCGGCTTGCGGATGAGATACTCGGTCTTGATCCGGGTTCCACAAGCAGCAGGCCTTGGGTATACGCAGTCCCTGCGGAAGCTTCCTGCCAACGCATCGTCCATGCCATCGAAAAGGACATCCTGAACTCACTTCCAGGAAATACCACAGTATATTCGGGGCGCGAAACCTTCATGGCTGCCCTCGAAGCCTTGGGCGGTCACCGCTGGGGCGTGCACGTTTCGGAAATTCTTCCCATCATTTCGTTCCTTGACGCGGGAAGCGCTGCCCTGATGGAAAAGGCGGGGCTGATTCTGGTTCCGGCGGATTCTTTGGTACAACGCCTTAAGGGACTGTTGGATCAGAATGAGGTGGATTCCCACGAACGCGCAGCCGCAGGCCTGTACGACCTGGTCGAAAAAACCTGGGCAAGGGTCCAAGCTGCCTGGCGATCGGGAAAGCAGATACGCGAAGGTGACATTAGGGCCTTCATGCTCGGCGGCATGAAGGCCCTTGGCCTGACCACCGACCATCCGCCAATAGTCGCCTCCGGAGCCAACGCGGGCAATCCACATTACGATTTTTCAGGCGACGGTGCCGTACTAGAGCCGGGCGCCATCGTACAATTGGACCTGTGGGCGAAGGAAAACAAGCCGGATTCGATCTATGCTGACATTTCCTGGGTAGGAGTTTTTGCCGAACACGCAAAAGCGGCCGAGGAGCGGACGTTTGCCGATCTGATAGCCGCACGGGACCTTGCCGTTGCCTTCATCTCCAGGGAGCTTGAACAGGGCAGACGCCCCACGGGCTCGGCAGTGGACGCCGAGGTACGCAAGAGCCTGATCTCGGCTGGTTACACCAGTGCCCTCCGTCATAGAACCGGCCACGGGATAGACACGGAGTGCCATGGATCCGGGGTGAACATCGACTCTGTTGAATTTCCCGATACTCGACTCCTGTTGGATGGTGCCTGTTTTTCCATCGAACCCGGTTTGTATTTTGACGATTTTGGTTTAAGGACTGAAATAGACGTTTATATCCAGAACGGAAAGGCGCGGGTGTCGGGTGCGACACCACAAAGAACCTTTCTTGACTGCCAGAGGTAACTGCATGTCCCCCCTACCCGTTCCTGCCTCCCTGCTCGAATTTTTGCGGTCCGGAAAACGTTTTATCGTGGCTGGCCACAAAGAGCCCGACGGTGATTGCGTAGGGAGCCAGCTGGCTTTGGTTTCCGTGCTCGGACGCATGGGCAAGCACGCGCTGGCCTGTTCCGCCGGTCCCTTCAAACGCCCGGAGATTGTGCCTTATGCCCCATTCTTCGTTGACAAGCCCTCTGACGGGGATCTGGAGGATGCCCGGGTTCTCATCATGGATTGCTCGAATGCGACACGAACAGGAGACCTGGAACCGTATCTGAAAGATCTGCCCTTGGGCATAATAGACCATCACGCCACCTCCGAAAACTACGGGAACGTTTCCTACGTGGATTCCGGCGCACCCTCCGTAACCTTTATGGTATTGGCCTTGGTGGAAGCCTTGGGGCTGTCTCCAACCAGGGAGGAAGCGGAGCTGTTGTTCTTCGGTCTTTGTACGGATACCGGCTTTTTCCGCCATGTGGACGAAGGCGGAGAAGCCGTATTCGAATGCGCCGCCCGCTTGGTACGCGCCGGTGCCAGTCCGAAACGCACTTTCCTCGCCATGAACGGTGGAAAAAGCCTGGGCTCCCGCGTCCTCATGGGCAAGGTCCTTTCCAGGGCGGAGGCCCACTTCGGTGGAAGGTTGCTCATATCGACCGAAACCCAGGAGGAGACCGAACTGTACGGTATGCAGGGACGCGACTCGGATGCCCTGTACCAGCTGCTCCAGTCCGTAGACGGTGTCGATGCTGTCGTCCTTATGCGGCAGGAAACCAGCGACAATTGCACGGTCGGATTCAGGTCACGGGGTTCGGTGGATGTAGCCGCGATAGCCGCGCGTTTTGGAGGTGGAGGACACAAACAGGCGGCTGGCCTGAGCGTATCAGGGAGGGTCGAGGACCTTCGAGAGCAGATTCTGGCGGCTTTCGGCGAGGTGCTTTTGTAACGGATTGTAACAGGAATCAAAAATAGACTGGGGATTTCAAGATGAAGGCACTGAAGCCAATAACTATTTCATTTAATAACAATCATTTATCAAAATTATTTATTTTTTGCTCCCTAACGGTGTCCGGTCGGCATATATCTTGCAAATATGCGGATATAAAAAGACGGAGGCTAAAATGTATTCGGATTACCAACTGGATAGCTTGTATGACCAGTTCGTCAAGGGCGAACTGGACCGCGCCGATCTTGAAAGCCGGATATACACCCACATCGCGAACAACATGCACCGCTTCAAATTCACATCCATCCGCAAAGACGAACGTTCCGAATTTCTGGCATGGGTGTACCCTCGCCTGGCAGATGCGGTGGGAACGTTCAAGGATACCGGTTCCAGCTTCGATGCCTATATCCACGACCGTGTCAATTGGGGAATCCTGGATTTTAAAATTGAGTCGGCCGAGCGCAAGACGGTGGAGAGCGCGTATTGGACCGAGCGCAGTTGTGAAGTCATTTGCGAGCCGGAAGAAGAATACTGCAGGGTTGAGGAATCCGCGGCCAGTAGACCAGCCCCTGCAATAGTCCTGAATAATCCAAAACAGGTACTGGCTCTGGCCTTGAAGTGTTGCTTTTTTGTTTCCGATGATTTCTGCGAAAAGATCGCTCCCAGTCTTAAAATCGATGCCCGGGAACTGCGTCAGAAGATGGAGAGGTTGCGCGTTGTCGCGGCCGAACGCGCCATCAGACGCAGGGTTTTGGAAGAACGTGCGGCAACGCTGTACTACCGAAGCGTGGTACTTGCAGCAAAACTTGCTTCGGCCCCTGAAGACAGCAAGCGCCGATCCCATTGCGAACTATCCCTGAACGCAACCCGTAAACGGCTGGAATCGGTACGTTCACGGATAGGAAGGATCAGATTGGATGCTTCCAATCGGGAAATCGCCGCAGAGCTGGGGGTGCCCAAGGGAACTGTCGATTCGGGTTTGTATTTCCTGCGGAGAAGGCGTGGCAATAAAGGCAGCCTACCCCCTTAACGAAAAATGACCGTAACAGGTATAGTGCGCCATGACCATTTGGATCGCCACGGCAAATCAGCACAAGAAGCGGGAATTGGCGGATATCCTGTTGCCCCATACGATACGCACACCGGATGAGGCGGGTATCGGTTTCGATCCGGAGGAGACGGGGGCAACTTTTTTGGAAAATGCCATGATAAAGGCCCGGGCACTGTACTCCCTTGTGCACGCTCCGGTCATCGCCGATGATTCCGGTCTGTGCGTTGATTTCCTGCAAGGAAGACCCGGGGTGCTTTCGGCACGCTACGGATCGAAGAATGGCAGGAAACTGGATGCAGCGGACCGGAACGCCTTGCTCCTGAAAGAAGTCGGCGAAAGCGAAAATCGTTCCGCCCATTTCGTATGCGCCATGGTGCTGTATTTCTCCCCGAATCGTTTCTACGTTGTGCAGGAAACCATGGACGGCGAGCTTATCCATGGCGAACGGGGTAAGGGCGGCTTCGGTTACGACCCCATACTCTACCTTCCGGCGAAGGGCAAAACGGTAGCGGAACTATCGGACGTGGAGAAAAACCTGATAAGCCACCGGGGAAAAGCCGGAAAAGCCATTCGTGAACTCCTGCGCCTTTCCGAAGTAACGCCCCTCTCAATCTGATAGAGGTCCCCGACTTTCAGATGGGATACGGCCACTCTGGCGCTCACCTAAAATCACCCCAAGCACTATTCTTGGCACTATTCTTAGGGTGTAATCTTTCGGTATAGTTCGGAACATGGATCCCGCAACACTTTTTTGGACTGCCTTTCTGGCTTTTCTTCCCATTTCCGAACTCCGGGGTGCGTTGCCCTTCGCCATCTCACGGGGCATGTCTCCGCTTTGGGCGTATGTGTACACCGTCGGCCTGAATGCGCTGGTTGCCCCCGCATGCTGGATTTTTCTTTCGACCTTCCATAAGTTATTTCTCCGCATGGACTGGTACCGGATATTCTTTGACAGATTCGTCGAAAAAGCCCGTATAAAAGTCCATGCAGGCGTTGAACGTTGGGGCTGGCTGGGCATAACGGCCTTCGTGGCCATACCCTTACCCATAACCGGCGCCTGGACGGGTACCCTGGGTGCTTGGGTACTGGGCATGGGCAAACGAAAAACCATGGCCGCGGTGATGCTTGGTGTCGCCGTCGCAGGCGGCATCGTCCTCGCCGTAGTGGTGCTGGGTCTCCAGGCTTTGGATCTGTTCGTGAAGCGGATTTGAGACGCCCAGCGGACAAGACCGGCGCGGTTTCCATGCATAAACTGGATTTCGAAGCGGAACTCAACGACAAGCAGATACAGGCCGTTAAAACCATCGAAGGCCCGGTACTCATCATCGCGGGTGCCGGTTCGGGCAAGACCCGGGTCATCACCTTCCGCATGGCCTACATGCTGGAAAAAGGCATTCCCCAATCGGCCATACTCGCCCTCACTTTCACCAATAAGGCTGCAAGGGAGATGGAACTCCGGGTCAAGGAGCTGACAAAACGCAAATTGCAGAACCTTACCGTCAGCACCTTCCATGCCTTTGGTGTCAAGGTGTTGCGGGAACACATAGACCGGCTGGGCTACCGTTCCAATTTTTCCATTTATGACGAAACCGACCGCAACCAACTTATTAAGGACTGCATGCGCGAATGCGGCCTTTCCACCGAAAGCCTGGACCTTTTCAAGATTGGAGCACTCTTTTCAAACGTAAAAATTGGAAGGTTCGCCTGGGGCGATGGGGCAAACGACGAATGGGAGCGGGTCTATGAGGAATATCAGGTCTGTCTGAAATTGTACAACGCCGTCGATTTTGACGATTTGCTCGTACTCCCCATCCGGATATTCGAGGAGAACCCGGATGTCCTGGACGGATACAGGGAACGTTTCAAATACCTGATGGTGGACGAATTCCAGGATACCAGCCTGACACAGTACCGCATCATGCGCCTTTTGGCTGACCGTAACGTCTGTGTGGTGGGAGACGACGACCAGTCCATCTATTCCTGGCGTGGTGCGAACTATGAAAACCTGCTGATGTTCGAGAAGGACTTTGCCGGTTTTACTGAAATCAAGCTGGAACAGAACTACCGGTCCACCTCGACCATATTGGAAGCCGCGAACGGACTCATCGCGCACAACACGAACAGGAAGGAAAAGAACCTGTGGTCCGGGAACGAGGGCGGCAAGCCAATCGAAATTTTCCACCCCGAAAATGAGTCGGACGAGGCTGATTTCATCGCGGAGCGCATAAAGAACACCATGATGAAGGAAGACCTGAAGTACGACGATTTCGGGGTGCTAATCCGTGCGAACTCCATGACCCGTAACCTGGAAGAGGCGTTCCTTTCGGAAAAAATACCCTACCGCGTATCGGGGGGAACCAGCTTCTTCCAGCGCAAGGAGATAAAGGACGTCATCTCGTACCTGCGGGTAATCGCCAACCCCGACGACGACATCAACCTGCTGCGCATAATCAACACCCCACGGAGAGGTATAGGAAAATCGTCCATCGAGCATATTGTGGAAGCCGCCAACCGCCGCAAATGTTCCATCTACGAAGCCATGACCGGCTTGCGCTTTGCCCAAGGCACGCTTTTCCCGGAAAAGGGACGCATCGACGTTGACACCTTCCTCACCCTGATCGAATATTTCCGGGGCGAGATACTGGGGAAAAAAGGCCTGTCCAAAAAAGTCCGGTCCTTGGTGGACAATATCGACTATTGGTCCTACTTGGTTACCGAATACCAGAAGAACGAGAAAGCCGCCCGCTGGAAATTCATGAATATCGAAAGCCTGCTGCAATCCATAGAAACGTGGGAAAACGATCCGGACAACTTTGACCCTACCCTTTTCCCTTGGCTGAACAGGATAAGCCTGATCACCCGGGACAACGACGACGATGACGCGGGAAAGGGTAAGGTGAACCTGATGACCATACACGCGTCCAAGGGGCTTGAATTTCCGGTAGTGTTCATCGCGGGGGCCGAGGACGGGCTCATACCCCACGCCCGAAGCCTGGAAGAGGGCGACGGCAATGTCGAGGAAGAAAGGCGCCTTTTCTATGTCGCCATCACCCGGGCCCGGGACAAGCTTTATATAACCAGTTGCAAGAAACGCAGAAAGATGCAAAGTATTGTCGATTGTGCCCCCTCGCCATTCCTGGCTGAAATTCCCG
>Ga0172379_10009937_pt1 | contig 11634 bp, 10 predicted proteins | sample GrowelOW334metaG_FD_119756 | JGI IMG/M metagenome (GOLD analysis project Ga0172379, IMG submission 119756) | Groundwater microbial communities from an aquifer near a municipal landfill in Southern Ontario, Canada - Groundwater well OW334 metaG | ecosystem: Environmental > Aquatic > Deep... | reverse complement strand
CCGTAGCCGGTGCCGATGATGTAGGTCTCCTCCAGCGCGGTGTCCAACACCGAGCGGATCGGTGCGCGGATGGCGTCGGCGCGGCCGGCGGTCTCCGGCAAGGCGACGAAGGTGCGGTCGAGGGCGGCGAGCAGATTGGCGCTGATGGCGTCGCCGTAGTCGCGGTTCTCGACCTCGATGATGGAGCGGTCGAAGACGTTGAGCAGCATGTCGTAACGGATGCCGGCTTCCTTGGCGACAAGCTCGCCAACCGCGAGGTAGCGGCTGCCGGCGATGTCGCGGAAGAAATCCGACTTGCGGCGGGCGGCCGGGGCGAACAGCTCGGGGGCCTCGGCCCGCAGGCGCTCGAACAATTCCTCCAGCGCGGTCTGCACCGCCTTGGTGGCGTCGCCGAAGCGCGTACCCTCGGCGTTGCGCGAACAGGTGGTTTCCAGGTCGGCAAGCTGCACCAGGAACTGCTCGAGCCTGAAGTCGCGCTCGAGCTGGGCAAGGAAACCTTCCAGAGCCCCGTTGAGCGCGTGGGAGCTCGAGAGCGCCTGCCTGAACAGGTAGAAGCGCGCGTTGACCAGCGCTTCCTGCTTGGCGATCTTGGCGGCGGTATCGTAGTTCGAGCGCGAATTGGTGATGCCGCGGCCGATGACGTTCTGATGCTCGTCGATCGCCACGGCTTTGGTGGTGGTGGACCCGAGGTCAATGCCGATGAAGCAACGCATAGCTGTCTCCCGGCCGCTTAGTGTGCAGTGACGACGCCGGCGACGGCGCGCTTCTGCTTGATCATCTGAAAGTACGACTCCAGCCGGTTCTTGATGTTGGCGGCGGAGAAGTAGCGCGGATCGACGAGGTCGGACTCGATGAAAGCGGCCGGCTTGCCAGTGCGCTTTTCGACTTCGCGCAGCATCAGGAGCTGGCCGGCCGAGAAGCTGTTGCAACTCTTGATCGAGTTGATCAGCAGGCCGTCGGCCTGGTATTCGTCCATGTACTTGCAGATCATGTCGATGCGCTGCGGGAAGTTCATGTTGGTGTAGCAGCCCAGGCAGTAGTCGGCGAGCGACTCCAGCGGATGGTCCGGATCGTGCCGGAAGCCGAAATCGTAGACCCCGCCGACCTTGGAATAGGTGCTCGCCACGACCACCGCGCCCTCGTCGTAAAACATCTTCCAGAAGTCGCGGAAGCTGGTCCAGTTGGGTGGGCCTTCGACCACCAGCCGGTATTTCTCTTCCGGCATCTCCCCTTCGGGGGTAATCGGGCCTCGCTTGTTGCGCACGCGCTCTTCGATCTCCTTGTGCAGCACCTCGTAGTACTGCGTCGCCTCCGGCGTGCCGCGGAACGCCGTGAAGATCGGCCCGATGTAGTACACCGCACCGAAGTAGCCGTCGATCGGCGAAGGCCGGTTCTTGGCCGATTGCAGCACCTTGACCAGGTCGTCCTCGGCCTTGGCGGATTCCCTCATGTACTGGCGTAGCCGGTCGATGTCGAACTTCACTCCCGAGACGCGCTCCATCGTCGGGATGACGGTTTCCTTGAGCTGTTTCACGACATAGTCGCGCATGCTCTGCGAGATCTTGCCGTCGCCCTGGTAGGGGGTGTGCAGCATGACGGTCTCGCAGTTGTATTTCTGCCGGATCAGTTCGAACCACTTCATGAAGGTGAAGCAGCCGGTATACGAAAGCAGCAGCAGGTCGGGCGTGGGCAGCTTCTCGCCCGTGGGACCGATCTGGCCGCCCAGCATCATGCCCAGGTCAGCCTTGACGTAGGTGCATACGTCCTCGGAGTGGCCGTCGCGCTCGGCATCCATGATGAACTTGCCGGACTTCTTCCTCATGCCGTTCTGGAGCGCATTGGTTTCGGGCAGGCTGCGGGCGAAGTCGAAGCACATGACGAGCTCGTTGAGATTGCCTGGCACGAAGGTCGCGACGACCTTCTTGCCGTTCTCGTGTGCGCTGGCGAGCTCGCTGTAGTTCCTGTTGATCATCTCCTTCTGGAGCCACATCGCGTCCTCTTTCTGGACGGTGGGCGCGGGTTTCTGGGAGGCCTGGGGGGGGGTCATTTGGATGGTCGTATTCATGCGTCGCTCCACAGTTTGATCGAGTCGGCGAAGGTACCGGCCTGCTCGCGGATCGGGGCCATCTGGCCGGTGTTTTCGGCGAACTTGAAGGCGGTGTAGGGAATCTTGTGCTGGGCGAGTATCTCCTGCAGCATCGGCCGTTCGAGCAGCGCCGGATCGCAGAACGAAGCGGCGGCGAAGATCACGCCCTCGGCGCCGCCCTGCTTGACCTGGTGCAGGAGGTACTTGCCCTTGTCCTCCTTCTTCTCGTCGTACTTCGAGGCCTGCTGCGCCGAGCGGTGCAGATACGCCTTGGAGAGTTCTTCGAGCGGGTTTCCGTTGGCCGGGACTTCGTCGAGCAGCCAGCGCATGATCAGGCCGAAATCGTCGTCGACGACATAGCAGCCGGCCATCTCGATGGACTTGATCAGACCCAGGGGCGGTTGCTCGCAAAATGAGCCGGTGATGACCACGCGCGCCTTGTCGCGCTTGGGGCGGTCCTCCCGATCCACTGCCGCGAGGTAGTCACGGACCAACTGGGTGTGCTCCTCGGGCGGCAGCACCATGCCGGCGCGGATGACGAGGTATACCTCCGAGGTCGGCGCCTGCCAGGGTTTCTGGGCACGATAAGCGTACAGATCCTGAACCGCGCGACGGTTATCGTTGTAGACGGCGATGGAGGCATTCAGGGCCGCGTCGGTGATCGGCTTGCCGGCGATCTTGGCCAGATCCTCGCGCAGCACCTGCATCTCGTGAATGTAGAACTCGCCGCCGACTTGGTCGAGGTAGTTGTGCGGCACGTCGATGTAGCGCACGTACTTGTCCTTGAAGAGGACCTGCCACATTCCCGATAGATTGCGGATGACGTCGCAGAGCGAAGGAAAGAGCAGGCCATCCAGGCAGTCCAGCCGACCGGTCAGGCCCATCTCCAGTGTCGAGCGCGGGATGCGGCAAATGTAGCTCTGGTAGTAGGCGTCGCCCTGGATCACTTCCAGTTGGTCGCCGCCACCGAAGATTCCGACCGGCAGCATGCCGGCGGCGTGCACGATCTCGCGGGGAACATACACCGGCATATAGCCGATCGCCTTGCGGCCTGGGGCCGCCGCCTTCCATTCCTTTACAGCGTTGAAGTGGAGGTCCTCGAATAACGCCTCGCAGCGCGCTATGACGTCCTTTAGTGTCGCGGCCATCTGACGGTGCTCCTCTCGTGGAAGTGGCAACTAAGTTTCTCTGGACAGCGGCTCGCAACTTGAAACTGATCCTCGTTGATGCCGTTGCCCCTTTTTGCCCTGGTACAAGACTCGAGTGGAATTATGCCGACAATTTTCAAAAAATGCAATATGTTGCATCAAATTATATTAAACGGCATTATGTTTCATGTGCGCGTCGCTGCCTGTGGGGCTTGGCGGATCGCCCGCGGAGCCGGAAACGCCCGGCCAGGCGCTTTCCTGGCGGCGAGAGCTGGGAGCAAGGGTGCAATTACTGGGGTAGTCGATGGAACCCGACTTGCGCGTGTCGCTCGCCGAAATCGGGCAATCGCCCTTCAGGAAGGGTCTATCGGAAATCGCGCTCACCAAGCCGGGACTGTTGAGCGCAAGGTGATAGCTGACGGACCGGCCAACACGCCGCTGTCCGGCAATGTCGGTCGCCGGAATACCCGTGCTCGACGGCGTGCGCCGCACCGAACCAAGAAGAAAGCCCGGCATTAGGCCGGGCTCCGCTCACCTCACCGTCTGTCCGACAGACTCCATTGCTCGCGATCAGTGATCACCACAGCGTCTCGCGCTCCGGCGACGACGTGATGTTATGGATGGACAAGTCGGCGCCGTTGAATTCGTCTTCAGGGTCGAGACGGATGCCTATCGTTTGCTTGAGCGCCCCGTACACCACGAAGCCTCCTCCCAGGGCGATCACCACGCCCAAGCCGGTGCCCAGCAACTGGGACATCAAGCTCACGCCGCCGAGACCACCGAGTGCCTTGGCGCCAAAAATGCCCGCGGCGATGCCTCCCCAAGCACCGCACAGGCCATGCAACGGCCAGACACCCAGCACATCGTCGATCTTCCAGCGATTTTGGGTCAGGGTAAACATCCAGACGAACAGGCCGCCGGCCACGCCCCCGGTAATCAGGGCGCCGAGCGGGTGCATCAAGTCGGAGCCGGCGCAGACCGCCACCAGGCCCGCCAGTGGGCCGTTATGCACGAAGCCCGGGTCGTTCTTGCCGGCGATCAGCGCCATCAAGGTGCCGCCGACCATGGCCAGCAGCGAGTTCATCGCCACCAGCCCGGAAATCTTATCCAGCGTCTGCGCACTCATGACGTTGAAACCGAACCAGCCGACCGTCAGCACCCAGGCGCCCAACGCCAGAAACGGGATGCTCGACGGCGGATGCGCCGAAATGCCGCCGTCCTTGTGGTAGCGGCCGCGACGGGCGCCGAGCAACAGCACCGCGGCCAGGCCGATCCAGCCACCGACCGCATGCACCACCACCGACCCGGCGAAGTCATGGAACTCCTCGCCGAAAGACGATTTCAACCACCCCTGGATGCCGAACGCCTGGTTCCAGGCGATCCCTTCAAATATTGGATAGATGAAACCGACCAGCAGAAAGGTCGCCGCGAGTTGCGGATAGAACCTGGCCCGCTCCGCGATGCCGCCGGAGACTATGGCCGGAATCGCCGCGGCGAAAGTCAGCAGAAAGAAGAACTTGACCAGCTCGAAACCATTCTTCTGGGCCAGCGTTTCCGCGCCGGCGAAAAAATTGACGCCATAGGCGATGCTGTAGCCGATGAAGAAGTAGGCCAGGGTCGACACCGAGAAATCCACCAGGATCTTGACCAGGGCATTGATCTGATTCTTCTTGCGGACGGTGCCAAGTTCGAGGAAGGCAAAACCGGCATGCATCGCCAGGATCATGATGGCGCCCAGCAAAATGAACAGGACATCGCTGGCGTTCTTTAGATTCTCCAATTTGGGGCTCCCTTTGCACTAATCGGTGGCATTTAGCAAATACCATTCCAGATTCCAATTTCCCTTAACAATCCTAATGTTCCGTGTTATCACAATGGCATATCGGCGATTTATGCACGATTGCTGGGCATGGCTCGGAGATAACGCACCTAATGTGTGCATTTAGGATTCGGGCGGCCTGTCGGATGCCGGAATTGGCGATCCGTCGCACCAGCATCGCCACATCTGGCTGCAATTCCCGCTCGCCCAGCCGGGATTCCATTGGAGAGATGGCAGGAGTCGTGGGCACGATTCTGATAAAGTTCGCCACTGCATTGGTTCGCCAGCTTACTCCATAGAGATACACACGATGACAGATCTTGCCCGCTTTCTCGCCCGCGCGGAAGCGCTCCTGGCGCGAGTCGAAGCCCTGCTGCCGGCACCGCCCGGCCCTCCCGACTGGCGTTCGGCAGTGGCTTTCCGCTGGCTCAAGCGCAACGGCAGTGGCCGCCTTCAGGCGATCGCCAAGCCGCATCGCATCCGGCTCAAGGATTTGTGCGGCATCGAGGAACAGAAGCGGCGCATCGAGCAGAATACCCGCCAATTCATCGCCGGCAAGAGCGCCAACAATGTCCTCCTCACGGGTGCCCGCGGCACCGGCAAATCGTCGTTGGTCAAGGGCATACTCAATCGGTATGCGGCGAAGGGCCTGCGCCTGATCGAGGTAGACAAGCACGACCTGGTCGATCTGCCAGAGATTGTTGAACTCATCGCCGACCGGCCGGAGCATTTCATCATCTTCTGCGACGACCTGTCCTTCGAGGCCAGCGAGCCGGGCTACAAAGCCCTGAAGAGCGTACTGGACGGCTCGATCGCCGGCATGCCCGAGAACCTGCTGCTGTATGCCACCTCCAACCGGCGCCACCTGATGCCGGAGTATATGGACGAGAACCTCGAAGCCAAACACAAGGACGGCGAAATTCACCCCGGCGAAACGGTCGAGGAAAAGATCTCCCTGTCCGAGCGTTTCGGCCTCTGGCTGTCGTTCTATCCTTTCGACCAGGAGCACTATCTGGCCATTTGCCAGCACTGGTTGCGCGAGTTCGGCCTGACCGCAGCGCAGGCCGAAATGGCGCGCGGGGAGGCGCTGCAATGGACGATCCTGCGCGGTTCGCGCAGCGGCCGTGTCGCGTGGCAATTCGCCCGTGACTATGCCCCGAAGGTAATCCCCAAAGGGGGCGCCCCGAGGGTGATCCCCTCTGGGGATTGCCCGAAGGTAATCCCCGCAGGGGACTATCCGAAGGAAGTGGCCTTGGGCCGCGCCCCGAGGGGCGCCCCTAAACTAGCTCCGCGTCGTGCCGCGAAACATGCGGACAAACCCATCCGCAAGACGCGCAAACCATCTTGAAGAAAATCGTTGAAGTCGCCGCCGCCGTCATACTTCGCGACGATGGCGCCTTCCTGCTCGGCCGCCGCCCGGCGGGCGGCGTTTACGCGGGTTACTGGGAATTCCCGGGAGGAAAGGTCGAAGCGGGCGAAACGCCTGTTCAGGCATTGTCGCGCGAATTGCAGGAGGAGCTCGGCATCGATGTCGAATCGGCCGATCCGTGGATCGTCCGCGAATTCACCTACGAACACGCCCACGTGCGCCTACATTTCTTCCGGGTGCGGCGCTGGTCCGGAGAACTGCGAACTCTTCAACACGATGCGCTCGCCTGGCAGTCCGCCGGCAATGTAAGCGTCACACCTCTGCTGCCGGCCAATGCGCCGGTACTGGCGGCGCTGGCCCTGCCGGATCTCTATGCCGTCACTCATGCCGCGGCAATCGGCGTTGCCCCTCAACTCGCCGCGCTACGGCTGGCTCTGGAGAGCGGCCTGCGTCTGGTGCAACTGCGCGAGCCGGGTTTGGCTGCGGCACATCGAGCCGCTTTCTACACAACCGCCGTCACCCTCTGCCAGCACTTCGGCGCCCGTGCGCTAATCAATTCCGACGCGGCGCTGGCACAACAAACCGGCGCCGATGGCCTGCATCTGACGGCGGCGCAATTGATGGTTCTGGAAAGGCGACCGGATTTTCCGCTGGTCTCCGCGTCCTGTCATAACGCTCAGGAACTGGCACAAGCAGCGCGGCATGGCTTGGATTTTGTGGTTCTCGGACCGCTCAGGGAAACCACGAGCCACCCAGGACGGGTGGGAATCGGCTGGCAAGCCTGTGCGGAACTCATCGCCGGCACGCCACTGCCGGTTTACGCCATCGGCGGGCTGACCGCGGACGACATGCAATTCGCATGGAAAGCCGGTGCCCACGGCATCGCCGCGATCCGCTCGGCGTGGCGGGAATAGTCGGAGAGATTCCCGGCTACTCGCCGACCGGCAAGGCGGTTTTATCCACCACCCGGCGCAGCACAAAACTCGAATGTACGCCGGTGACACCCTGGATACGAGTGATTCTGTTGAGCAACAATTCCTGATAAGCATCCATGTCGCTCACCACGACCTTGAGCTGGTAATCGGCATCCTGCCCGGTGATCAACAGGCATTCCAAGACCTCCGGCAGTTCGCCGACCTTCGTTTCGAAATTGGCAAAGCGCTCCGGCGTATGACGATCCATGGAAATGTGGATCAAGGCCATCAGCGACAGCCCCAAGGCCTTGGCGTCCAGCAGGGCGCGGTAGCCGACGACGACCCCGGATTCTTCCAGGCTGCGCACCCTGCGCAGGCAAGGCGAAGGCGACAAGCCGATGCGATCGGCCAAATCCTGATTGCTGATGCGCCCCTCCTGCTGCAAGACTCCTAGAATGCGGCGATCATAACGGTCAAGTTCCATGATTCACCTGTAGATGGAGTTATGTTGGTCAATTATCGCTCTAGTTGTATATATCCGGCAATGTTATGCCTCATAGAGATGATTATGCAGCACATATAGCAATAATTTGCCCCAGCATTTCCTTTAGACTTTCCTCATCTCGTTAAGCACGAGATTTTGCTCGGCAATGGTCGTCCGGCTTGACTCACAAGGTCGGGTGCGGCCCGGCCATTTGCCGGAGCAAGTCACAACTGTCATTCAAACCGGCAGGGAACGGAACATGAAGGCATTTGACCATCTCAAGTACCGGGCCACGCTGCTCCGCCACTGCCACAGCGCCAGGAGCAGGACCGCAGCATCGCGAAGGCGCCCGCTGGGTCAGCGCGAGGCGGCCACGTATCCCGCGAGCATACGTGCGGCCGTGACAACATCGAGGCGGACATCGCCACAATCGGTCACCGGCACCGGTGGCGGGGCAGTGGCCCAAGTACAACTCAATATCGACGGCCGGCGCGACACGGCGAATGCGTCGCTAAAAGCCGTTCTGTCCGCTCTGAATCGCGCTGTCGCGCAATCATTGCCGCTCGCAGGTGGCTATTCCGGATCCCGCGCGCCCGGCGGCATTTCGTCCCGTGCCGGGACGCTATATTCCTCGGCCGCCCAGGCACCCAGGTCGATCGCCTTGCAACGTTTGGAGCAAAACGGGCGATAGCGGTTTTCGGCAACCCAGGCTACGGCCTTGTTGCAGGTCGGGCAATTGACCAGAGGGGGAAGCGGGGCTGCCGAAACCACGGACTCAGAGATTGCAGAAGGTCAACTCGAAGGAAATATCCACTTCCGCGGGACGCGGACGCAGATCCCCGTCGGGTGCGGTGAAGCGTATATTCAACGCGTACTTGTTGGCGCTGATTTCCGGGATGTAGGGATCGCTGCGCTGGACCCGCAAGCGCAACATCTGGGCGGTGCGCCCGGCCAGCATCAACTGGAAGATGCCCAGCGGGGCGAGTTGCTGTTCCGGCCGGCCGGAAGCACGCAATAAGCGCAGCACGATGGTCAGCCCGGCACGGATCGGAAGTATCGGTTCCAGCCACCCGCTCAAGCCGGCGCGGCGCTGCTCGGGATCGCGATGCAGCCAGTAGTGATAGGCAGGCAGGTCAAACTCGCAGACGCCGCCGGGGATCGCGGCCCGGTTCTTGATCGACATGAGCCAGTCGTTCTCGCGCAAATACTGGCCGATCTTCCCCTGCATGGCGAGCAACTGGACACTGGCCTGCTCGATTTCGTAGAGCGCACCGAACAAGGCCTCTTCCGAGATCTCGGGATTGTTGCGGAACGACAGCAAGGTCTGGCGTTGGCGCTCGAGTTCCTGCACCAGGTCGAACTTCAAGTCGGCTCGACCGGCGACTTCGAGTATTTCGAAGAGCATCATCAGGGCGACATGATGGTCTTCCGGGGCATCGGCGGCGACGAAATGCAGTGCCTTATCGAACAGGTCCTCAAGACGCAGCAGCGTGCGAATGCGCTCGTTGAGAGGATATTCGTAGTTGATCACACGGCCGCCATTTGGGTTGATTCCTGCGATTCTGACGGATTCGTGCGCAAATCTCAACCTGTCATGGAAGTTTTCGCCGCAAGTATCAGATATTTCCGGTGCAATGCCGCAATCTGGGCCTCTAGTCCGGAAATGTCCGCGTCATTGTTCAGGATGTCGTCGGCTGCCGCCAACCGTTCGGCACGCGTTGCCTGGGCCGCCATGATGCGCAGGATCTCGTCCCTTGCCAGGCCGCTACGCGCCATCACGCGGGTAATTTGGGTGGTTTCCGCGCAGTCGACAACGGCAACCCGGGAAACCCGTTTGCGGTAGGCGCCGGACTCGACCAGCAATGGGACGACCAGCACCGCGTAGGGCGATCCGTCCGCCAGGCCGCGGTCGCAACGCAACTCGCTCTCGGCACGGATCAGCGGGTGCAGTATGGACTCCAGCCGAATCTTCGCCGCGGCATCGTTGAACACCAGGTGTCGCATGGCGGCACGGTCGAGCGCCCCGCTTTCAGCCACGACGGCGGAGCCGAAGGCGTCGCGTATCGCAGCCATGGCCGCGCCCCCAGGGGCCGTGAGCTCATGCGCAACGACATCGGTGTCGACGACCGCCACCCCGAGTTCGGCAAAGAATCCCGCCGCCGCGCTCTTGCCGCTACCGATGCCGCCGGTGAGGCCGACGATAAAATGAGCATTCGCCACGCCTATCGCCCTGCCGGGCAATCGCCGATCTTTGCAGCACCCAGGCCGACCAGCAGTTCCGCCAACTGCCTGGCCAGCACTTCGGCCGCGCCATGCGCTTCCAGTTGCGCCTTGTCGAGCGGGTTTTCCCGTACCTGCACTCTGGCCGATCGCACATTGCGCTTTGCCAGTTCCCTCAGGTACTCGTTGGCGGCCAGCTCGGTATTGAAGACGCCCAACAGGACCGCCAATTTGTCCGGTCCGTCGTCAACAATCAGGGAAAAATCGGCAATCTCCCGGTTTTTCAATTCTGCCAATTTCTTATCCGCGGCAGCCCTGTTGGCCAGCGGGGGGATCACTACCCAGTAGACATTTTTCGGGGTCTCGTTGAGCTTGATGGACAAACGCAGTTCGGGCTGCTTTTCCGTCGCCTGCGTCATTACCCGTTGGACGTCGTTCAGCGCCAGGCCGGTCACCAGCCGGCAACTCTGTTCTGTCCGGGCCGACTCGGCGGAGGGTGTCCCGATGCCGGTCCCGATGCCGACAACCCGCAACTTCTCCGGCATCAGTTGGCTGGCGAGCCGTTGCGGCTCACGGCCGTCCGTGGGCGCACCAAAATAGCCCTGGGTCCAGGTCAAGAACAGCAGATTGACCAGGATCAGGAGAAAGAAGAGTGTTCGAAGCATAGGCCAAGCATAACCCACGCCCCTCGATATGTGGAGGGGCGTGGGTATAACTCGGCGTTTAGCCGACTTTCGGCAGGTGCTTGAGCGATTCCTCGATGGCAGCGCGTGGATAGTCGAAGTCTTCGAGTTCTCCGGCGAAATAGCGATCGTAGGCCGACATGTCGAAATGGCCATGGCCGGATAGATTGAACAACAAGGTTTTGGCCTCGCCGCTGGCCTTGCAGCGCAGTGCCTCGTCGATGCAGGCACGCACGGCATGGTTGGATTCCGGCGCCGGAATGATGCCCTCGGCTCGCGCGAACATGACGCCCGCCTCGAAGGTGGCCAACTGCGGAACCGCCACCGCCTCGATCAGTTTTTCATGGAACAGCTGGGAGACCAGCGGACTTTCACCATGGTAGCGCAGGCCGCCTGCATGTATCCCCGGCGGCATGAAATCATGGCCCAGAGTGTACATCTTCATCATCGGCGTGTAGCCCGAGACATCGCCGAAATCATAGGCATACTCACCCTTGGTCAGCGACGGACAGGAGGTCGGCTCGACCGCGACCAGGCGTACTTTCTTGCCCGCCGCATTATCCGCCAGGAAGGGAAAGGCAATGCCGGCGAAGTTGGAGCCGCCGCCGCAGGGTGCGAAAATCATGTCCGGGTACTCGCCGATCTTGGCCAGCTGCTTCTTGGCCTCCAGGCCGATGACGGTCTGGTGCAGCAGCACATGGTTGAGCACCGAACCCAGGGCATACTTGGTGTCGGCGCGCGAGGCGGCTTCCTCGACCGCCTCGGAAATCGCCATGCCGAGCGACCCCTGGCTGTTCGGATCCTTGGCCAGGAAGCTGCGGCCAGACTCGGTCATGTTGGTCGGGCTGGCGAACACTTCCGCGCCCCAGGTCTTCATCATGGAGCGGCGGTAGGGCTTCTGCTCATAGCTG
>Ga0172379_10009936_pt1 | contig 11634 bp, 11 predicted proteins | sample GrowelOW334metaG_FD_119756 | JGI IMG/M metagenome (GOLD analysis project Ga0172379, IMG submission 119756) | Groundwater microbial communities from an aquifer near a municipal landfill in Southern Ontario, Canada - Groundwater well OW334 metaG | ecosystem: Environmental > Aquatic > Deep... | reverse complement strand
GCAATTATTACGAAACCGGGGATCCGCCCGCCGCCGGTCTGGCGGTGGCGCGGATGGCGGCGCATATCACCTATTTGTCGGAAGCGGGGCTGACCGAAAAGTTCGGCAGGCGCCTGCAACAACGGCCTGATCGGCCCGATGGCGCAATCAGCTTCGGCTTTGACGCCGATTTTCAGATCGAAAGCTATTTGCGGCATCAGGGCATCAGCTTTGTCGATCGCTTCGATGCCAATTCCTACCTCTATATCACGCGCGCAACCGACTATTTCGATCTCGCGAGCGAGCATGGCGGGCATTTGGCCAATGCCTTCCGCGCCACCAAAGCGCGGTTTTGCCTGATAAGTTTCGATACCGACTGGTTGTATCCGACGCCCGCCTCGCGCGCGATCGTCCATGCCCTCAACGCGGCGGGGGCACCGGTCAGCTTCGTCGAATTGTCGAGCCCTTATGGGCATGACGCCTTCCTGCTCGACGCACCCGAAATGAACCGCGTCGTCGATGGTTTTTTGAGAGCGGGCGCATGATCGATTTATCCGACGACAAGAGCCTGCTCGACGTGGCGCGGGTGCATGGCTGGCTCGCGTCGAGCTATTGGTCGCCGGGCATCGCGCGCGATCTCGTCGAACGGGCGATGGCGGGGTCGCATTGTCTGGGCGCCTATAGCCGGGACGAGCAGGTCGGCTACGCCCGTGCGATCAGCGACCGCGCAACGTTCGCCTGGTTCGCCGACGTCTGGGTCGACGGCGCTGCGCGCGGGCAGGGGCTGGGGCGACGGATGGTGCAGTGGTTTCTCGATCATCCGGAATATCAGGGGATTCGCCGGTTCGGCCTGGTCACGCGCGATGCGCACGGGGTTTACGCCGCCTTGGGGTTTCATCCGCCGCTTCGCCCGGAAACCTATATGGAGCGGCTCGATCCCGCGTATCTGGCGGTGCTGCGGTCATGAGCTTGCGCCCCGATCTTGCGATCATCGCCGACCATATTGCGCCGGGCAGCCGCATTCTCGATGTCGGCTGCGGCGATGGCGCGCTGATGGCCGCGTTGCGTGATGCCAAGGGCGTCGATGCGCGCGGGCTGGAACTGGATGCGGGCAATGTCGCGGCGGCGGTGTCGCGCGGCTTGTCGGTGATCCAGGGTGATGCCGACATCGATCTCGCCGATTATCCCGATGCGAGCTTCGATTATGCCATCCTGAGCCAGACCTTGCAGACCGCGCGTCGCCCGGACGTGGTGCTCGAACACTTGTTGCGGGTTGGGCGGCAAGCCTTTGTTTCCTTTCCAAATTTCGCCCATTGGCGGGTGCGAATGTCGCTCTTGTGGGGCGGGCGGATGCCGGTCACGCGGTTGTTGCCCGAACAATGGTTCGATACGCCCAACATCCACCACGTAACGATCGAGGATTTTCGCGCCTTCGTCAGGGCACGCGGAATCGAGGTGCAGGGCGCGTGGTTCCTGTCGGGCGATCAGCAAACCGGATCGACCCAGGCCAATCTCCTGGCGGAACATGCGGTGTTCCAATTGGGCGGGCGCGGTGCTTTGACGGCTTAGATTCGGTCGCTATAAAGCCTGCATAATCGGCGATGCTGCACTGCAACCGCACACCGAACTGGGGATAAGCGCTTGATCATTCTGGGCCTCAACGCCTTTCATGGCGATTCGTCCGCATGTCTGGTGCGCGATGGCGTGCTGATTGCCGCTGCCGAAGAAGAACGATTCCGCCGTATCAAGCATTGGGCGGGCTTCCCGTCGGAGGCGATCGCCTATGTCTTGCGCGAAGGCGGCGTAACGCTCGCCGATGTCGATGTCGTTGCCTATAATCAGGACAGCCGCGCCAATCTGTGGCGTAAACTTGCCTTTGTGGCGCGCAACCGGCCCAACCCGGCCTTCGTGCTCGATCGCCTGCGCAACCGTGGCAAGCGCCAGAGCATCCCCGAATTTCTCGCACAGGAAGTGGGCCCGGGCTTCAAGGGTACGATGGCGCCGGTGGAGCACCATCTCGCGCATTTGTCCTCCGCCTTCCATGTTTCGCCCTTCAAGGATGCGACGGTCGTCTCGGTCGATGGCTTTGGCGATTTCAGCAGTGCCGCCTGGGGGCTTGGCACCGAATCGAAGATCGACATTGAGGGGCGGGTCTATTTCCCGCACTCGCTTGGCGTGTTCTATCAGGCGCTCACCCAATATCTTGGTTTCCCGCATTATGGCGACGAATATAAGGTGATGGGCCTCGCCCCTTATGGCGCACCGACGCAACTCGACAAGCTGCGCGACATGGTGGACCTGAAGTCCGACGGCAGCTTTGCGCTCAACCTCCGCTATTTCTCGCACCACAAGGACGGCGTTCCTTATCAGTGGGAAGGCGGTATTCCCGCGGTCGGCGACCTGTTCACCAGTGCGCTCGAAGAACTACTGGGCCCGCGCCGCGCCAAGGATGAACCGCTGAGCCAGGATCATCGCGACCTCGCCCGCTCGGTGCAGGCGATGTACGAAGAGGCCTTCTTCCATCTGCTCGACACGATCCAGCCGCGCCACGGGACGACGGCGATCACCATCGCGGGCGGGTGCGGCAACAATTCGGTCGCCAATGGCAAGATCCGCCGGCTTACCAAATACACCCATGTCTATGTCCAGTCGGCGGCGGGGGATGCCGGCGGCGCGATCGGTGCGGCGTTCGCGCATTGGCATAGCGCGGGCAACCCGCGCAGTTTCACGATGGACCATGCCTATTGGGGCCCGTCGGCGAGCGAGGACGAAATCGGGACGCTGCTCGACACGCGGGCGAGTGCCATTGCCGATGCGGGTTGCACCGTCACGCATTTTACCGACGAGGCCGCGCTGTGCGATCATACTGCGACGGCGATCGCCGAGGGCAAGGTGATCGGCTGGTTCCAGGGGCGGATGGAATGGGGGCCGCGTGCGCTTGGCAACCGTTCGATCCTTGGCGATCCGCGGCGCGCGGACATGAAGGACATCCTCAACCTCAAGATCAAGCGGCGCGAGAGCTTCCGCCCGTTTGCGCCGTCGGTGCTGGCCGAGGGCGTGGCCGACTGGTTTGAGGAGGATGACGATGTCCCCTTCATGATGCAGGTGTTCCAGATCCGCGAAGACAAGCGCGCGCGCATCCCGGCCGTCACCCATGTCGATGGCTCGGGCCGCTTGCAGACGGTCAAGGCGTCGACCAATCCGCGCTATCACCGGCTGATCTCGGCATTCCATGCCGCGACCGGTGTGCCGATGGTGCTCAACACATCGTTCAACGAAAACGAACCCGTGGTGTGCCGCCCGGAAGAGGCGCTCGACTGTTTCCTGCGTACGCGCATGGATCTGCTTGTCATCGGCGATCGCATTGTCGAGCGCGTTGGCTGATTTCGGGCGCGGAACGACGGCATAATAGATTGATCGAGGTTAAGGAACCAACCGGGGCGATGCGGGGTTGGTGAGGTTCTGATCTCCCAAATCGATTGTCGAACCCGCCATGCCTGCCACCGCGCTGATTGTAGAAGACGAAATTTTCGTCGCGCTCGATCTGGAGCGAATCCTGATCGATGCGGGCTATGCGGTAAAGGCGATCGCTGCCGATCGTGACGGTGCGCTCGACGCCGCGCCCGAATGCAGCTTCGCGCTGGTGGATATCAATTTGCGCGACGGTGCCACCGGCCCGGAATTGGCGCGGACGCTCACGCGGGATTATGGGATGAAGGTCGTCTTCGTCACCGCCAATCCGGGGCAAATCGCGCATCCGAGCGGGGCGCTCGGCTATGTCCGCAAACCCTTCAGCGAAGCTGCCATCCTTGCGGCAGCGGCGATTGCCAGTCACGCTGCCCTGCCCGGGAGCGCTGCGCACGGTGATTTCGTGCCCCTGAGCGCTTGATGACTATGCCCGGCTGAGCGCCGGGTTGGGGATGCCGATCTCGACCGTCAGCCCGTCGTTGGTCCAGTCGTGCGTGACCGTTCCCCCCAATTGCCGCACCGCGCTAAGCTCGATCAGTTGCGAGCCGAAGCCGCTTTTGGCCGGCGCGGTGACCGGCGGGCCGCCGCGCTCGCGCCACAGCATCACGACGCGCGCGCCGTCGCGGCGGGTGGTGAGTTCGATTTCCCCACCATCGACCGCCAGCGCGCCATATTTGATCGCATTGGTGGCGAGTTCGTGGAACAGCAGCGCGATCGGGGTGGCGGAGCGATCGTCGATCTCGAAATCCTCCCCGCCCACCAGAATACGCGGGGCAGTCGTCGGCTGATAGGGCAGGAACAATTCTCGCAAAAGCCCGTGCAGACTGCTTTGCGATACCGCGGGGCGCGACTGCGCGCTGTGCGGACGCACGAAATCATGCGCGCGCCCCAAGGCTGTGACACGGTCGCGCAGGTCGCTGGCAATGCCCGCAAAACCGGGATTGGCGCGCGCCGAAAAGGCGATCAGGCCCGAAATGACCGCGAAGATGTTCTTGATCCGGTGGCTGAGTTCATGCGCGATGATCTCGCGCTGCTCGCTCGCTTCCTTTTGTTCGTGAATGTCGGTGCAGGTGCCGAACCAGCGCACGACCGCGCCGTGATCGTTATAGATTGGCAGCGCGCGCCCCAGCGTCCAGCGATACGCCCCGTCGGCGCGGCGCAGGCGATATTCGATCTGATAGGGCGCGCCCGTTTCCAGCGAGTGTCGCCACGCCGCCCAGGCGCGATCCTGATCGTCGGGGTGGAACATCCCGTTCCACCCCTCACCGTCGGTCGATCCCGCCGGCATTCCGGTAAATTCATACCAGCGCGCATTGTAATAATCGTGGAAGCCATCGGCTCGCGTCGACCACACCATTTGCGGCATCGTGTCGGCCAGCGTGCGGAAACGCTCCTCGCTCCGCTCCAGCGCAGCGCGCGACCGTGCTGCAGTGCGTCTGTCGCTCAAGCGCACCATGACGTCGGCGGCGAGAACGCGAAGCCCCTGGCGTTGAAGATCGCTTAGCCCCGCGCGCGGGGCCGTATCGATCACGCACAACGAACCGAGCGGCAAACCATCTTCGCGCACCAAAGGGATGCCGGCGTAGAAGCGGATCCCTGGCTCGCCTGTCACCAATGGGTTGTCGGCAAAGCGCGGGTCCTGGGTCGCGTCGGGCACGACCATGATGTCTGTGCCCTGTATCGCATGGGTACAAAAGGATATTTCGCGCGGAGTGTCGCGAACGTCGAGGCCTGTGCGCGACAGAAAGGTCTGGTGACACTCCTCCACGATACTGACGGAGGCGATTGGTGTCCCGCACAAGGCCGCCGCAAAATCGGTGATGCGGCTCAGCGCCGCGTCATCGCGCAGCGCCTCCAGATCATGCTCCGCAATCGCCGCGGCGCGCGCGCGCTCGTCAATCTGCCAGCCGGGCGTGCCGGATATCGCGGGAAGCGAAAAGTCCATCATCGGCTCGAACAACGCGGCGGCGCGCGTTCGGTTCAGAACGGCACGTCGTCGTCGAGATCGTCGGCAAAGCCGCCGCGTGCCGCGCCGCCACCAGCGGGGGCACCGCCGCGTGATCCGCCGCGATTGCCGCCACCGTAACCGCCCGAACCGCCGCCGAAATCGTCATTGCCGCCGAAATCGTCGCGCGAGGCTCCGCCGCCACCGCCACCGCCACCGCCACCGCCGCCGCCGCCCGAACCGGGGGCTCCGTCGAGCATCGTCAGCACGCCATTAAAGCCCTGCAGTACGATTTCGGTCGAATATTTGTCGTTGCCGCTGGCATCCTGCCATTTGCGGGTCTTCAGCGCGCCTTCGATATAGACCTTGGAGCCCTTGCGCAGATAGCGCTCGGCCACATTGCCCAGCGCTTCGTTGAAGATGGCGACCGAATGCCATTCGGTCTGCTCCTTGCGCTCACCGGTATTCTTGTCCTTCCACGTCTCCGACGTGGCGATGCGCAGGTTCACGACCTTGCCGCCATTCTGGAAGGTGCGGCTTTCCGGGTCGCGCCCGAGATTGCCGACGATGATTACCTTGTTGACGCTGCCGCCCGCCATAGTCTGTTCCTGCGCTGTCCGGGGCTAAAGCCCGAGTCCGATGGCGGCCCAATAGACCGCTCCTGCAGCGATGTAGGCGAGCGCGAACAAATAGCCAACCATGAAGGCAGGCCACTTCCAGCCATTGGTCTCCCGCCTTGTGACGGCAATCGTCGAGATGCATTGCGGGGCGAACACGAACCACATCAAAAAGGCGAGCGCGGTCGGCAAGCTCCAGCGCGCGTGCAGCGTCTGCGCCATCTTGGCTTCGTCCTGATCGCCGGCTGTATCAATGGCATAGACGGTGCCGAGCGCCGCCACCGCCACCTCGCGCGCCGCCATCGCCGGGATCAGCGCCAGCACGATGTCGCGGTTGAATCCAATCGGACGGAAGGCGGGCTCGATGGTGTTGGCGATGCGCCCGGCGACCGAATAATTGACCGCCGAAACCGGGCTGCCCTCGGGCGGCTTGGGGAAGCTCAGCAGCGCCCAGAGCACGATGGTGGTGAAGGCGATGGTCGTGCCCGCACGCTTGAGGAAAATCTCCGCGCGGCTCCACAGGCCGATCGCCAGGTCCCGCCCGCGCGGCAACTGATATTTGGGCATTTCCATCATGAAGCCCGACGAGGCACCCTTGGTCACCGTGCGGCGCAGCACGAACGCGACGACGAACGCCCCGACCACACCCATGATGTACAGGCCCAGCATCACCAGCCCCTGCAAGCCGACAAAGGGCAAGACCCTGGTGTTGGGGATCAGCGCGCCGATCACCAGCGTGTAGACCGGCAACCGCGCCGAACAGGTCATCAGCGGTGCGACCAGAATGGTGGTCAGCCGGTCCTTCTCATCCTCGATCGTGCGCGTCGACATGATGCCGGGCACCGCGCAGGCGAAGCTCGACAGCAGCGGGATGAACGCGCGGCCCGACAGGCCGACGCTCGCCATCACCCGGTCCATCAGGAAAGCGGCGCGGACCATATAGCCGCTCGCCTCCAGCACCAGAATGAAGAAGAACATGATGAGGATTTGCGGCAGGAACTTCACCACCGCGCCGACGCCCGCGATGATGCCGTCGGTGATGAGCGAGCGCAGCACCGAATCAGGCATGACGCTCTTCACCAGCGCGCTCACCGCATCGAACCCGGCGGCAATCGCGTCGGCGGGGGTGGCCCCAGCATAGAACACCGCCTGGAACATCACGAACAGGATCGCGAACAGCAGCATCAGCCCGAAGATCGGGTGCAGGGCAACCGAATCGAGCGCGTGCGTCCAGCGGCGCACCGGTGCCTCCGACACCGTTGCCGCAGCGGCGATCCTGCGCGCGCGGCGCTGTAGCGTGACGATATCCTCGCCGATCGTGCCATTGCTCGGGCGCAGCCGGACCGCGGCGCCTTGGTCGATGATCGCGCCGAGCCGGGCCTTCAATTCGTCGAGACCGCGTCGCCGCACCGCCACGGTCGCCACCACCGGCACGCCCAGTTCGGTCGATAGCCGCGCCGGATCGAGCGTCAGCCCGTCGCGCTCGGCCAGATCGAACATGTTGAGCGCCACCACCACCGGCAGCCCGAGCGCGATCAATTGCAGCGTGAAGCGCAAATGGTTGTCAAGGTTGGAGGCATCGACCACCACCACCAGCGCATCGGGCAAACGCTCGCCGACTTGCGTGCCGGTGACGAAATCGCGCGTCACGCGCTCGTCGGGGCTCGACGGTTCGAGGCTATAGGCACCGGGCAAATCGACCAGATCGACGATGCGGCCATCGGGCAGCGATAATTTGCCCGAATGGCGTTCGACCGTAACGCCCGGATAATTGCCGACCTTCTGCCGCGCGCCGGTCAGCGCGTTGAACAGCGCGCTCTTGCCGGCATTGGGATTGCCGACCAGCGCCACCAACGGCGCGGCGCCGGGAACGGGGGGCATGTTAGCGCGTAACGGGCGAAACGAGGACGGCACCCGCGACGGCGCGGCGCAGCGCGACGGTCATCCGCCCGATCCGGCACGCGATTGGCCCCCTGCCGAGGCGCGCACGGTGCAGCACCTCGACGCCGACACCTTCATCGAAACCCAGTTCGCGCAAGCGCCGCGCCTCCGGCATCGACAGATGCCCCCAATCGATTGCGGATACGGTCGCGCACTGCCGCTGCGGCAGCGACTCGAGGCTGAGCAAGGGAAGCGACGACGCAGTCTTCACCGGGTTGGACATATCCATGATGCGACTGATTATCAATGACGCGAGCGCAATGCCAGCGTTAAATGCGAATCACTCTCAAACAGCCGGATAGCGCAGCCGTCCGATGAAGCGCGACAGGCTTGGACGCAATTCGGCTCGGCCCAACAGTTTCGCCTTGGCTTTTTCGAACTGCATGATGCCGCCAATCCGCCGGGCGAGAAAGGCGCGGGTGGCGGCATAACCGTCGCTTTCATCGTCCAGAAACACCGTTACGGTGGCACCATAGACCGCCGCCAGCATCGCGCGCTTGGTATAGTGGTTATAATCGGTTGCCGTGTCGCCCGCCGCGCGCCACATCACATCGGCGGCGTTCCAGCCAAGCTTCACGCCACGCGCCGCGTTCTGTGGCAGCGCAAGAATGGCAAGGGCGCGCCGCAGCGCCTCGCGATCGGGCGCGGCGGTGGCCAGGCGTGCCTCGACCAAGGCGGTGATCTTGTCGCGAATCTTCATCGTCGCCAGCCGCTCGGCGGGCACGCGCTGCAGCATGGCGTGGTCGACATGGGCGAACCACGCCTCCACCATATCGACCGCGCCGCCGGGAAAGGCGAGCCGCGCGACATCGCGATCGACCCCTGCACCGTCGGCGGCAAGATCGCGCGCGCTATCGCCCCAGCCGTCAAACCCGGCATTGGCGGCGATCAGCGGCGCGAGCGCGGCGCGGATTTCATCGAGCGTTGCATCGGCCAGCGGCGTGGGGGCGATCGAATCTGTCATGCCGGTTATCTAGGCGCGCGCGCGGCGGCTGACCAGCACCAGCGCGGCCGCGACCAGCAACCCGCCGACCCAGTCGGCCCAACCGAGTTGCTCATGGTAAACGACCCAACCGATCGTGGCGCCGACGATCGGCTGGATCAGCAAAGCAAGCCCGATCGTCAACGGTGGCAAGCGACCGAGCCCATAGATCATCAGCCCCTGGCCAATAATCTGGCTCACCAGCGCAAGGCCAATCAAGGGTGCCCAATGCGTCGGCAGCAGCTTTTCGCCGAGCAACAGGGCGAAGCACAATAAGGGCACGATGCTGGCCATTGTCGACAGCGCCAGAGCGGGAAGCGGCGCGAGCGTCGCCCGCACGCGCGCCATGAGGATGAAATAGCCCGTGTAAAGCAGCCCGGCCAGCACACACAGCACATCGCCTGCGAGATGGCGGGGATCGAGCTGGTAGGACCGCCCCATCAACAACCCCGCGCCGAGCACCGCCAGTGCCAGCGCCAGGCCCTGCATCCGCGTCGGCCAGGCGCGCGCGATGAGGAAGCCATAAATTGGGAACATCAGCGTGGCCGAATTGCCGAGCAAGGTCGCATTGGCGAGCGTCGTGCGCAAAATCCCGAGGTGCCAGCTCCCGAGATCGGCGGCGAAACATAGCCCGCCCAGCGCAACCATCCACCACAAACCGCGCCCCGCGCCGCGCCGATCGACGTGAGCGGGGCGCGACCCGCTTGCCAATGCCGCCGCGACGAGCACCGGTGCCGCAAGCGCAATCCGCCAGAAGGCCGAGGCAACGGGCCCCGTGTCGGACAGGCGCACGAACCACGGCCCGAAGGCAAGCGCGGCGTTGGCGAAAATCACTGCGAGCAGCGCAGCACTGCTGGCTGGGATTGCAGCCGTAACAGTTATTCTTTTGTATCGGGCCTCATGCATGGCGCGCTGTAGCGCCCTATTTATGGCGCGTCACAGCAAAAGGACTTGTCCGCAATGCCCAGCCTCTTCGACCCGATCCAACTCGGCGCGATCCATGCGCCCAATCGCATTTTGATGGCACCGCTCACACGCGGGCGCGCCACGCGTGATGCCGTGCCCACCGCAATCATGGCCGAATATTATACGCAGCGTGCGAGCGCCGGGCTAATCATCACCGAAGCGACCGGCATCAGTCGCGAAGGGCTCGGCTGGCCGTTCGCGCCGGGCTTGTGGACCGACGCGCAGGTCGAACATTGGAAACCGGTGGTGGATTCGGTTCATGCCGCGGGCGGGCACATTGTCGTGCAGCTCTGGCACATGGGTCGCCAGGTGCATTCCTCGGTAACGGGTGCGCAGCCAGTTTCCTCTTCGGCGACTCGTACCAATGGTCAGGCGCACACCTTTGACGGCAAGAAGGATTTCGAGGTCGCCCGGCCACTCGAACTGGCCGAGATCCCGCGTCTGCTGGCCGATTATGAGCAGGCGACGCGCAATGCGATCCGTGCCGGCTTTGATGGGGTGCAAATCCATGCCGCAAACGGATATTTGCTCGACCAGTTTTTGCGCGACAATGCCAATTTCCGCGACGATATCTATGGCGGCAGCATCGAAAATCGCACCCGCCTGTTGCGCGAAGTGACCGAGCGTGTCGTATCGGTGGCGGGCGCGGATCGCACCTCGGTTCGCCTGTCGCCCAATGGCGATTCGCAAGGGGTGGACGACAGCAATCCGCGTGCCCTGTTCACCGCTGCTGCCAGGGCGCTCGACGAAATCGGGGTCGCTTTCCTCGAATTGCGCGAGCCGGGTGTCGATGGCACCTATGGCCGTACCGATGTGCCCAAGCTGAGCCCGGTGATCCGCGAGGTCTTCTCAAAACCGCTGGTGGTGAACTCGGATTATACGACGCTGGAGCAAGCGCAGGCGGTGCTCGACGCGGGTGTCGCCGACGCGGTTGCGTTCGGGCGGACTTTCCTGGCCAATCCCGATTTGCCCGAACGGCTGCGTACCGGCGCGCCGCTCAACCCGTCCGACCCGAAGACGTGGTTCAGCCAGGGGGCGGAAGGCTATACCGACTATCCCGCGCTGGAAACGGTGGCGGCGTAAGACTTGCCGACCCCTCCTGGAAACGGGAGGGGTCAGGCCAGCGGAATGAAGTGCAGGGGCAAGCCGTCCTTCGGGCGTGGAATCGGCCAGGCTTGCCACTCCGCCCCGGCACCCTCATCGAGTTCGATCCGATAGCGGCTGAGCAACTGCGCGAGCAGGATGCGGATCTGCATCGTCGCGAAATGCAGCCCCAGGCACATATGCGCGCCACCGCCAAACGGCACCCACGCATATTTGTGCCGCGCGCGCACCGCTTCTGGCGTGAAGCGCAACGGGTCGAAACGCTGCGGGTCGGGCCACAGCTCGGGCATGGTGTGGGTGTAGGCCACGCTGACGCTGACGGTGGTGCCGGCGGGAATATGATAGCCGCCGAAATCGAACGGCTTGATCGCACGGCGCGGCAGCGACGGCACGGGCGGGATTAGTCGCAGCGCTTCCTTGAAGGCCATGTCGGTCAGTTCGAGCCGGTCGAGTTGGCCATAGGGCAATGTGCCCTCGGCGTTCATGCCGAGTTCGGTAATTTCGGCGCGCAGTTTCTCTTGCCATTCCGGATTCCGCCCGAGCAGCATGATCAGGCTGGTTGCCGAGGACGTGATGGTGTCATGCGCCGCCATCATCAGGAAGTTCATGTGATCGGCAATCGCATCGGCGGG
>Ga0172379_10009935_pt1 | contig 11635 bp, 12 predicted proteins | sample GrowelOW334metaG_FD_119756 | JGI IMG/M metagenome (GOLD analysis project Ga0172379, IMG submission 119756) | Groundwater microbial communities from an aquifer near a municipal landfill in Southern Ontario, Canada - Groundwater well OW334 metaG | ecosystem: Environmental > Aquatic > Deep... | reverse complement strand
AGGTGTCAGTAGAAAATTCATAGACGGGTATCCTGTACTGTTTCCCCCAATCTTTGCTTTTCCCCAGCCGCCAGCCATACGCTTGACTGTTATGACGTTTTTTTGCTGTTTTTGGCATTTTCTGTTCTCCTTTTGTTAAAAAACAATGTTAATTTATACAGTCGCCAAATTATACAGTTTTTATTGATTTTGTCAACCCCATCTTGCTCTTTCCGTCAAATCGGCCTACAATAAAGCCAAATTTAACTCATAAACCGTGGCCTTGGAATTTGAATTTACTTTATAAACTTTCAACTTTATAACTTTATAAACTCCTTGTTTATGGCGGAAAAAGTGGCGAATATCGCCAAAAACACCTCGTATTTCACCCTGGCTTTGATTATCCAAAAGCTCATCTCTTTTACCTATTTCACCCTCTACGCCCGCTATCTGGGGCCGGGGGATTTGGGCAAGTACTATTTCGCCATCTCCATCACCACCATTTGCTCGGTCTTCATTGACCTGGGGCTCGCCAATGTCCTGACCCGCACCGTGGCGCGCCACGACGAAGAGCCCAAGCAATTTTTCCGCTCCATTCTCGGCATCAAACTGCCCTTGGCCGCCCTGACTTGGATTTTGGCCATCATCTTGGCGCAGGGCAACGCCGAACTCGTCAAAAATTTAATTTACCTCGCTTCTATTTCCATGGTGCTGGATTCTTTCAGCACCGCTTTTTATTCCTACTTCCGCGGCCACCACAATTTAAAATATGAAAGTATCGGCTCGGTCGGCGTCCAAGTCGTGGTCTTAGTCTCCGCCCTGATAATGATGAGTCTAGACAAAAGCGTCATCTGGCTGATGGTCGGCTTGCCCTTGGCCAGTGTTGTCAATTTTACCTACACCCTCATCTTGGTCAAAGTTAAATTTAAATTAAGCCTCAAGCCGTCTTGGAATAAAACAGTGGCCAAAACTATTTTCGTGGTGGCCTGGCCGTTCGGGCTCTACGCCATTTTACAGCGCCTCTATACATATTTTGATTCCGTTTTATTATTCAAGCTGGCGGGGGACTGGGCGGTCGGCATTTACCAGGTGCCCTTTAAAATCGTCAACGCCCTGCAATTCCTGCCCATGGCTTTCGTGGCCTCGCTCTATCCGGCTTTGAGTATGTACTGGCGGGAAAACCGCCAGCAACTGATGATAACCTTTGAGCGCGCCTTAAATTATTCCACCATTATTTCCTTGCCGATTATGGCCGGCGTCATCGCTTTGTCCGACAAAGTGGTGCTGTTATTCAACAAAGGCTTTGCCGAATCGGTTTTGCCTTTGCAATTGATAATGATTTCCCTCTTTTTTATCTTTATTCATTTTCCCTTGGGCTCGCTCTTGAACGCCTGCGACCGCCAGCGCACCAACACTCGCAATATCGCCATTGTGCTCGTTGTTAGCGTGCTTTTGAATTTGCTGTTAATTCCGCTCTGGGGCCCGACCGGCGCCGCCGTCACGGTGCTGGCCAGCAATATTTTACTGCTTGTTTTAAGTTTGATTGTCAGCCGGCAGATTATTGCCTGGCGCTGGCGCAAAGTCCTGCCGACCCTGGGCAAGGCCCTCTCGGCCGCCCTCATCATGGCCGGCGTCATTTTATTTTTTAAAGCCCGTCTGTCCTTTTTCGTCCTCGTGCCCCTGGGCGCCCTCATCTACGCCCTCGCGCTGTATGGATTAGGCGGAATCAAGAGAGAAGACCTTGCCAGTATTAAAAATTCGTTCAAAAAGTAATATGAATACAGTCTTGGAAATTAAAAATTTTGTTGAGAACGAGTGCAAAAAGCCAAGCAGTAAATACGGATATGAGCCGTTCCCGTTTCATTTTGCACCTGTTGTTGAATACGCCGAAAGATTAACCGATAAGCTCGGCGGTGATAAAGAAGTTATTTTAATCTCTGCTTGGCTACATGATATTGGTTCAATCATTTACGGCAGGCACGACCACCATATCACCGGCGCAAAAATTGCGGAAGAAAAATTAAATGAGCTTGGCTATCCTGCCGAAAAAATTGAACTTGTTAAAAAATGTATTTTACATCATAGGGGTTCCCAACAAAATTTTCGCGAAAGCATAGAAGAACAAATTTTAGCAGAAGCTGATGTTTTGAGTAATTTTGAAAATATCGCTGGAATATTCAAAGCCGCCTTTATATATGAGAATTTAAATCAAGGTGAAGCAAAAGAAGCTGTTAGAAATAAACTGGAAAATAAATGGCAACAACTGCATTTTGAAATGTCTAAAGAAATTATTAAGCCTAAATATGAGGCGGCGATGATGCTATTAAAATGATTATAGACGGAATTTTACGAAAGAGTAATCACCAAAACCAATCTGAAAAAAGAAGCCAAATTCATCCTAAACGAGGTTGAAAAAATAATTTAAAAAAGAGGATTTAGGGAGTATTGTGAAATCGTTTAAAGGGTAATAATATATGAAAAATTCCGAATTAGCATTTCACAGAGGAGTTTTAATTTCTCATTTTTCAAGAATAGAAATACTTATAAATTCTCTTATTTCACAACACTATTTAAAAAAAGTGAGTTTCGATTTTATAATAAACGTTCTAGGCAATGAACAAGTTACCTTTGCATTTAGGAGGGATATATTGAAACATATTAAAAATTTAAAAGATAACGACGAGTTGATTCATAATTTAAGGAAGCTATGTTTAATAAGAAATATATTTGCTCATCAAATGGAGACGATTAAAGAAAAACCATGGATAGACTCCGAACCTTATTTCAAAAATCCTAAATACCCCCAACAAAAAAATAAAGAATTTTCAGCACAAGAACTATATGATGAATTTATGCAAAAGTATCCTTTGGTTGTTAAAATTTTGTTCGATTATCTTACCGCTAGTGGGGTAACACTCTCTAACATGCCGGACCAACCTTCAAATTTAGACAAACACGGTATGGAAATTAAAACAAATTAAAAGGAGGGATAATTATTAAATTTATGGAATTCAAAAAATTAATAAATGACTTCACCTCTAATACTAGCGCTCTAAAAGAATTCATTAAATTACAAGAAAAATATAACGCAGAAGAAGATAGAATAATTAAAGACAATCCAATAATCATAATTCCTAAAGCTATAAATTTTTTACAAAAAAAGATAGATACTGGCGATATTAAGGGTGAAAAATTAAAAAAAGCAAAAAAGGATTTGCTTGAATTAAAAAAATTAGCTAAAAATTTTTTTAAATACAAAATTGAAGATCAAAAAGTAGTACAAATTGAATCAAAAAACACCTTAATTCACAGAAAAGTAAGAGACACTCTTAAGGCTCTGAAAATTAATACTTTGGGGAGAAGGTTTGTCGTCAGTTCCACGTTAATAAATTTATTATGTATATTTGAAAAATTATTTAGAGATTTGGTATTATTTAGAGTTAACCAAGACCCTAGTTGCATAAAAATAGAAGAGGACAAAATTACCTACAAACAACTAAATAAAATTAATAATGTAGAGGAAGCAAAAAATTTACTAATTACCGATTACATTGAAAATATGTTTCGTAGCCAGGCAAAAGATGTGTGGTTTAAGACATTGGGGGAAATATATAATTTTAAAGTGGAATTTTTTGAAAACTGTAAAAGAGAATTTGTGGAAATTATAGAAAGGAGGAATATCCAGACCCACAACGATGGTAAAGTAAATAACCAATATTTAAACAACGTTGACCCCACACTAATTACTAAATTCAAAGCTGAAAAAAATGAAAAACTTTTAACCGATAATGACTATCTCTTATCAGCAATTGATATTATTGAGGTGATTGGCATCTGTTTAATAATAAAGGCTTGGAAAAAAACAAACGAAACCGACCAAAAGAGAGCAGAGTTTATTAATGCTTATGTCGTTTATCCTCGATTAAAAGAAAAAAGAAATTATGTTGCAAAAAATGTTGCCGACTTTATAATGCGTGATAAAGATGCAGAAGAAATTACCAGAGATATGGCCAAGATTAATTACTGGCTAGCCATTAAACAAGACGATAAATTTAGCGAAATAAAAAATGAGATAGAAAAAATAGATATTTCTTCAAAGCCACGTTTAATTCAACTTGGTATATTTGCACTAAAAAATGACCAAGATAATTTTTTTGATTTATTAAAAACAATGTTAGGAACAAAAGAGATTGATCTTGAAACTTATTATGAATTTCCAATTTTTGAAGAAATGAAACAAACGCAAAAATCAAAAAAAATGTTTCCATTGAATGCGAAAACAAAAACGAAAAGGATAATCAAAAAAAGAACTAAAAAAACCAAAAAGCTAACTAAAAAAAGAACAGGTAATTAAAAACACGAAAAAATTTTTATTAAAAGACGCTTTGACTAAAAAATAAAATATGCCATTATCATGGAACGAAATAAAAACGCGAGCCTTGGAATTTGCCAAAGAATGGGAAAATGAAAAATCAGAAGACGCCGAAGCCAAATCTTTTTGGGACGGATTTTTTAGTGTTTTTGGTTTGACCCGTCGTCGCTTAGCTAATTTTGAATTTGAAGTTGAAAAACGAGGCGGCAATAAGGGATATATTGATTTATTTTGGCCTGGTGTTTTATTGGTTGAGCACAAAACGCGTGGCAAAGACTTAGACAAGGCGCATATTCAGGCTATGGATTATTTTCCTGGCTTAGCTGAAAAAGATTTACCTCATTATATAATCGTTTCTGATTTTGCTCGTATTTGTTTTTATGATTTAGAAACGGGGGAACAAATAGAATTTTCATTGAAAGATTTGTCAAAAAATGTTCATTTATTTGGTTTTATAGCGGGATACAAAAAACAGGAATACAAAGAAGAAGACGAAACTAACATTAAGGCAGCTGAATTAATGGGTCGATTTTATGATGTAATGTCGGAAGCTGGCTATATCGGCCATGAACTCAATATTTTATTGGTACGTATCCTTTTTTGTCTCTTTGCCGAAGATGCCAATATATTTAATAGATATCAATTTCGTAAATACATAGAAAGTCGTACAAATATTGATGGCAGTGATGTCGGCATGCATTTAGCTATGCTTTTTCAGATTTTAAATACGGCAAAAGATAAGCGACAAAATACTCTTGATGAAGAACTTAATGATTTTGAATATGTAAACGGTGGTTTATTCGCTGAAAATATTAGTTTGCCATCCTTTAATTCGTCTATGCGTCAACGTTTATTGGAGGCTTGCGCATTTAATTGGTCTGCTATTTCGCCGGCGATTTTTGGTTCATTGTTCCAATCTGTTATGGATAAGGCTGCTCGACGCCACTTAGGGGCACACTATACTTCTGAACAAAATATTTTAAAATTAATTAAGCCGTTATTTTTAGATGAGCTACATAAAAAATTAATGGCTTGTGGTAAAAACGCGACTAAGCTTAAAGAGTTACAGACCGAGCTAACCAACTTAAAATTTCTTGATCCAGCTTGCGGTTGCGGTAATTTTTTAATTATTGCTTATCGCGAATTACGCTTATTGGAGTTTGAGATAGTTAAACGTTTATATGGTAGTGAAGCTATGTTACCCCTCGATGATGTTAAAAAATTATTTATAGTTCGCCCGGAACAATTTTACGGGATAGAAATTGATGATTTTCCTGCACAAATTGCTCGCACTGCTATGTGGTTATTAGACCATCAAATGAACGAACAGGCCGGCCAAATTTTTGGCAAAAATATTCCCGATCTTCCTCTTACTAAAGGCGCAACGATATTTGTGGGTAATGCTTTAAAAATTGATTGGAAAGATATTATACCACCAACTGAATTATCTTATATTATGGGGAATCCGCCGTTTATCGGCTCTAAAATGATGACCAAGAACCAACGAAAAGATATTGAATTAGTATTTGGTAAGGTTAAGGGGGTGGGTGTGTTGGACTATGTTTCCGGTTGGTATATAAAAGCGACAAATTATATTAAAGGCACAAAAATTAAATGCGCCTTCGTTTCTACTAATTCCATAACTCAAGGAGAACAAATAGGTATTCTATGGGGTGAATTATTGAAACATGGGATTAAGATACATTTTGCCCACCAAACTTTTAAGTGGAGCAACGAAGCTCGTGGCAAGGCCGGGGTTTATTGTGTAATTATAGGCTTTACTAATTTTGACGTAGAAAAAAAATTGCTTTATGAATATGAAAACGTTAAAGGAGAAGCGCATGAAACAATAGTTGGAAATATCAATCCTTATTTAGTGCCAGCTAAAGATATAATTATCAGTTCTAGACAAAAACCACTTTGTTCTGTGCCTGAAATGAACTTTGGCAATATGCCGTTAGACGGTGGCTATTTACTTTTAACTAAGGCAGAAAAAACTCAATTAATTGAGCAAGAGCCACAAGTTGAAAAATATATAAAGCCGTTAATTAGTGCTAAAGAATTTTTAAATAAAGGAGAACGTTTTTGTTTGTGGTTGATTGAAGCTAACCCAGAAGAAATACGAAGCATGCCCCTTGTTTTAAAAAGAATTGAACAAGTTAAACAATTCAGACTTGCCAGTAAAGCTCCTTCAACGCAAAAATTTGCGAACACCCCAGCATTATTCAGGGATAAAAATAATCCTGACACCACAATCATTGTCCCTCGTGTTTCTTCCGAAAACCGCAAATATATTCCAATGGGCTTTTTTGATAAAAATTCAATAGTCAGTGATACCTGTATGAGCATTCCCAATGCCACGCTTTACCATTTTGGTGTCTTGGAAAGTGAAATGCACATGACCTGGGTTCGTTATGTATGTGGCCGTCTTGAAAGTAGATTCAGATATTCAAAAGATATCGTTTATAATAATTTTCCATGGCCAGATAATCCGAGTGCGGAAAAAATTAAAGCCATTGAAAACGCTGCCCAGGATGTGTTAGATACGCGCATCAAATATCCTCAAAGTTCTTTAGCTGATCTTTATGATCCATTAACTATTCCTACTGATTTGCGAAAAGCTCACCAAGCACTTGATCGTGCAGTTGATTCTGCTTATGGAAAGAAAATTTACACTTCTACCGCGGAACGTATGAATTTTTTGTTTGATTTATATGAAAAATTTTTGTCTAAACAATAAAATAATTTAGGAATAAGTAATGGGGTCAGGTCCCTTCTTCTCCGCCAGCTGGCGGATACGAAAGGGTAAACTTGAATTATAAGCTTTTTAAATACGTAGAATAAAAATATGGAAAAAATCTTTTCTTATCTTATTGGTTTAGTTATTCTAATACTCCTGCTTCGTCTTTTTGAAGACAAGCTCATGGGTTTGTTCAGAGGGTCGGGAAATTTGTCTTACAGGAAAAAAGATTTTTTGTTGAACACTGCGGAAAGGAAATTTTTTGAAAGTATTCAGCAAATTATTCCTAATAATTATGTTGTCTTTCCTCAAATATCGTTAAAAAGTATAATAGAGGTTGATGGCGCGCAAAATTTCCGCACGTCACAAAACAAAATAGATAGAAAAATTATAGATTTTGTGGTTTTTGACAAGCCATACTACAAACCAATTTTAGCTATTGAATACGACGGCTCAACACACGACCGAGCCGACAGGCAAGCCAGGGACGAATTCGTAGACAGCATTTTAGAATCTTCAGGCATTAAAATTATCCACATCAAACACGAAAAAAATATAAATTTTGAAACCATAAAATCGGACATTCTCACAAACTTGAGAATGTGAGAATGACAAAAATATAAAAAAAATTTTATTAAAAGACACTTTAAAATAATATGGCAGCCGACCCACAAATAATTGAGGCCTCAAAAACAATGACCAACACAATGGTTAAATACGTAATTATTTATTTAACCATTGGAACTTTAATTCTTCTACCAATACTAATGATTATCAAATTCTTTACGAACAAGGCGGACCGATTTGCGGACCGATTAGGAAAATCATTTAGAGATAAAAGAAAAAAATAAAATTATGAAAAAAATTTTAAAAGATGCTGTAATGTGGGGATTTGTCCTTTGGCTCATTGGCTACGGGCTGGGGATTATTTTGTTTTTCTTCGTGCCGGCCAATTTGCTGGGGTGGGTGATTATGCCCATAGGCATACTCATTACGCTGTGGGTATTATTGAAAAAAGTCAGCCCCGTTAAATCCCTGCAGGAGCAGGGTGCTTCGCAATTTAACGGGGTAAACCCCTGGACTTATTATCTAACTTTGGCCATTGTCTGGACCATAATTGCCGTCATCTGTGATTACTTTTTCCTGGTCAAACTCCTCAACCCCGCCGACGGCTATTACAAACTGGACGTTTATTTGTATTATATTATAACCCTTATCTTACCTCTTCTCGTGGGTTGGTGGAAAAATAAAGGGGAAAAGTAGCCTCTTAACAGGTAGGTTAACAATTGTTAACCTTATTGATGTAATAGGGTTAACAAAGATTTTAAATTAAAATAGAGGGGGCGATTGATAAAAAATGGACCGAAAAAAAATTATATGAATAAAGTGATTTTAGAAATAAACAATTTAAGCAAGACCTACGGTCAGGTGCAAGCTGTTAGGGATATTTCTTTTTCAATTAAAGAAGGGGAGATTGTCGGCTTGCTCGGTCCAAACGGCGCCGGTAAAACTACCACCATTAATATGATTATGGGGCTGGTTACGCCCATTGACGGCAAGATTAAAATTTTTGGTCTTGATGCCGCCAAACATCGCAGTCATATTAATGAAAGCACAAATTTCTCTGCCGTTTATTCTTCTTTGCCAGATAATTTAACCGTCTATCAAAATCTTTATGTCTTCGGCAAACTTTATGGAATAACCGATCTGCCGGACAGGATTAAAAATTTGTTGCGGGAATTTGATTTGGAAAAATTTGCCAAAACTAAAGCCGGCCTGTTGTCATCCGGAGAAAAAAGCCGGCTTAATTTTGCCAAAGCGATTATTAATACTCCTAAACTGCTATTTTTTGATGAACCGACTTCCTCGCTGGACCCGCACATTGCCGGTATTATCAGAAAATTAATTTTAGCGTATGTTAAAAAAAATAAAGCAGCTGTTCTTTGGACTTCTCACAATATGAGAGAAATTGAGGAGACGTGCGATAGAATTTTATTTTTGTCTCACGGCCAGATATTATGGGGCGGTAACCCCAAAACCCTACCGGCTGAAAAAGGCAATAAAGATTTAGAGGAATTATTTATTTCTGTGGCCGAGGAGCCGCTTAATGGCGAATAATAATTTTATGAATTTAAACAGAGTTTGGGCAATTTTTCTTAGACAATGGTTTTTATTGAAAAGCAATCCTATCCGCTTGATGAACTTTCTTGTTTGGTCGGTAATAGGTGTTTTTCAGTGGGGTTTTGTCAGTAAGTACATTGATACTTTCGGAGCGCGCTCTTTTAATTTTACTTCGGTTATTTTGGGAGCCTTAATATTATGGGAGTTCAGTTCCCGCTTACAACAAACCATCATGACCGGTTTCCTGGAAGATGTTTGGAGTCGTAATTTTGTCAATTTTTTTGCCTCGCCTCTGAAAATCAGGGAATATTTATGCGGGCTGATACTAAACAGCATTACTAACGGAGTGGCAAACTTTGTCTTCATTTCTTTATTGGCCGCTATTTTCTTCGGCTACAGTATTTTAAGTTTAAGCCTGGCGATACTGCCGTTTGTGTTGGTACTGTTTATTTTCGGTCTGGCCATGGGTATTTTGGCTTCGGCTGTGGTTTTTCGCTTCGGTTCAGCCGCTGAATGGCTGGCTTGGCCGCTAGCGGGAGTATTATCAATATTTTCGGCGGTTTTTTATCCGGTAGCCGCTCTGCCTAATAGTTTGCAGGTTGTGGCCAAATTGATTCCAACTTCTTATGTCTTTGAAAATTTGCGTGCCTCAATCTTTAACAATGTCGGCTTTTCGCAAATGAGCCACGACTTATTGATTGCTTTGGCGCTTTCTTTGTTTTATTTACTGTTAGTTAGCTGGCTGTTTTCAAGTATCTACCGTCGTAATTTAGACAAAGGAGGAATTACCAGATTCAATACTGAGAGTTTTTAAACCTTATTAAATGATCAAGACCAAGGAAATGGTTGATTATAAAGGTAATGTCGAAAAAATTGCTTGCTTAGCTTGCGCCCGTGAGCAAGGCGAGATAAATTCGGGTGAGATAGCTAGGTCAAAGTATTTTGACGCGCACCAGGATTGTTTTGTGCCGATTCCCGGCTTGGTGATTATTTCTGCCAGAAGGCATATCCAAAGTTTCGCTGAATTTACCGACCGCGAGCAACGAGATTTCATAAAATTTTTATGCCGCACCCGGCTGGCCATGAAACAGGCGCTGGGCGTTAAAGTTATTTATTTATATCACCGAGAAGACACCGAGCATCATTTTCATCTTTGCCTGTTGCCGCGCCATGGCTGGATGAAAAAATTTGGAACGAAAACAGAATCAGTCCGGCCGATCATCAATTACGCCAAGAAAAAATTTAAAACCAGAAATGATATAATGAAAGTTGAGGCAGCGACCGAAAAATTAAAACAATTTTTAAAATAAAAAGCCATCGCGTTATAACGATGGCGTATATAAAATAGTTGCCCCTGAGAGATTCGAACTCCCGTTAGCGAAGGATGATAGCATCTACTTAACCGGTATTTTCAAAATTATCACAGAACTCTCCGCAGTACAGATTCAATCTGCCGCTCTACCATTAAGCTAAGGGGCCGTTTATTGCCAAAGAACCAGTTTTAATACTTAAAAATTATACCAAAACACCAAAGATGTCAAGATTAAATAATTTAAACTTATGAAACCAAAATTCGTTCCTTCGGTAATAAAACTCGTCGCGCTTTGTATTGTTATAGGCGCGGTCAGCATTTACTTTGTTGATAAGGCCACCTGGATGGGGCCCGTGCTGGTGCTTTTGGGCCTGGTGTGTATTGTGGCTTTGCTGTTATTTAAGATAAAATTAAAAGCCACCTTGCCCGATATATTTTTCGGCGCCTTGGATAACGGCATTCTGGCCATCTTGGCCATTATCGGCGCTCGGTTGGCCGGCGTGGCCGGGGCCATTATGGGCGGCGTGGCTGGCAACGCCATCACCGACGGCATCGCCGGATTCTTTGAGGGGTATTCGGCTGAAAAATTACGCTTGCAAAATGTTTCGGAAAAAAGGACAATGCTTAAATCGGCCGTGGGCAAAATGGCCGGCTGTCTCCTGGGCGCGGGCATTGTTTTAACCATCGCCAGTTTTATAAAATTTTAATAATTAAAACTAAACCCCAGTTAAATACTTTATTTTGTTAAAAATAATAAAATAAAATTTAACGGGGTAAACCATATGAAAAAAATGCTACTATTTATTCCCGCTGTGATTTTATTAAGCGGGTGCTCTATAGGGGGCTGGCAAATTACCAAGCAGACGCCGCCGGCAACAGACACCGACAATCAGGTGGCCTGCACGCTGGAGGCTAAAGTTTGCCCCGACGGCACTGCTGTCGGCCGAACCGGCCCGAATTGCGAATTCAGCGCTTGCCCATCCGATAAATCGACCGGCGGAAATGTTTTAAACTTGAGCGGACAAGGCTTAAGCAAAGTGCCTGAATCAGTATTTAACCAGACCAATCTGGTAGAATTAAATGTGTCCAATAATAATTTGACCGGCGCGCT
>Ga0172379_10009934_pt1 | contig 11637 bp, 15 predicted proteins | sample GrowelOW334metaG_FD_119756 | JGI IMG/M metagenome (GOLD analysis project Ga0172379, IMG submission 119756) | Groundwater microbial communities from an aquifer near a municipal landfill in Southern Ontario, Canada - Groundwater well OW334 metaG | ecosystem: Environmental > Aquatic > Deep... | reverse complement strand
GATTTATAAAACGTAAATGCTTCTTCTGTATTACCGTTGAAGTTAATCCAAGGATTTATTGTTGCCATACAGTAATAATAGCAAATTAAAGTAATTTGATAGAGAGCTTTTATTTGGCTCGCCAAATGGGACGATTACTCCCGATCAGACTGGGCAGAAGTCGTCGAGATTCCGGAACTAGCCCTAACTCAAACCCGTCAGCTTTTAGCTATGATTAAATAAAAACCGGAGGGGTATTTATCCCCTCCGGTTAAACCAACAGGTACGCTTTACCAACCCTTGCCTACCTTGTTATACTTTGGTTGAAGCCTCTGGATCTCGCTCGACTCGAGATCTTCTGCCTCTTTCATGGTGGTACAGATCCGGAACCCAAAATGGGTAACATCTGGCCATCTGTCTGAAAAATGATCCCTAAGCCTTGATTTTATGGTTACCCCATCTCCCAAGGCTCTACCGACGTATAATGCCCCAAGAGATCTGTCTTGGTTTAAAGATCCGCAGTAGTAAACACCCAAACTGTCAGGAGCGGAAACCGCTACCGACGGTTGGTTATATAGAAAGTTACCAGAATATGCCATTATCATTATTCTCACCCCCTTCGGCAAACCCACGTTGCCAATTTAATATATCAACGTGGCAAGCATAAATTAGCAGAATGATAATTACTTGTCAAATCGTTTTGATAAGGATATGATATCAATATGAAAGACGACAGATACAAAACCATAGGTAATAATATTAGAAAAGCCCGTGAGCAAGCCGAATTGTCCCAAAAGGATTTAGCTGAAGCAGCTGGATTTGAATCAGCTACTGCCATCTCGCTTATTGAATCCGGTGAAAGAAAGGTTGCCGTGGAAGTTTTAGAAAAAATTGCGGAAGTCCTTCACACTGACCTAGCCACACTTCTGGGAGTAGAGACACAAGTAAAACCGGACATAAAAACAGCTCTTCGGGCCGATAAAGATCTTTCTCATAAAGATAAGGAGCAAATTATCAAATTTATTGACTTCGTAAAACAGTCAAAGGATGGAAAATGAAAATATTACACCTAGGATCGGCTTAGCCAGAAACATTGCCAGAAAGTTATTAAAAGACTCCGGAATCAGTTATCCCCCAGTTCTTCTCAACGAGCTTTTACCTTGGATTCGCAAAAACCAACCAGTACAGGTTGTTGGATGGAATTTTGGAGATAATGTATCCGGAATACAATTAACGGAGGGAGACCGCTCTGTAATTGGTTATAACGTTAATCAGCACCAAAATAGGCAAAGATTTACAGTTGCTCATGAGATAGGACACCTAATGATGGGCCACACCAGCAACAATAATTCTGATCCCATTGAGGACACTAAAAATCCCTATGAAATTGAAGCATTCGCTTTTGCCGCAGAACTGCTTATACCCTTGGAATCGATTAAACACGACTATTCTCCAGGAGTCATGCCAAAATCATTAGCTTTTAAATATAGAGTCAGTGAAGAAGCTATGTGGAAAAGGCTTATGGACTGTCATTTAATTCGTTAAAAGGAACTAAAAGGAACCAAAAGGCACCAAAAAGCACTTCTCGACACTTATTTACGATTTAATCTCCCACCAAATTAGGTCAAACCGGGAATAAACAAAACCTAAATCTCAGAAAGGAAAAAGCTCCCCACCCGTCACGTTTAAAGCCTTTGCTAACTTGTGTAGGTTGATTAGTGACGGGTTTCTCACCCCACGCTCAATCTGACCCACATATGTAAAGTGCATCTTGGCTTTATCGGCCAAAGTTTCTTGCGTATAACCATGCGAGTTCCGCAGTTTCCTAAGCCTCTCTCCAAACTGCCTCAATATCCTTTCCTCCTCTTCAGTTCGTTTCATACCCTAAGGCTATATAAATGATGACGATGTATCCAGAGACGATAAGTCTCAATTCTGCTATAATTCAGGTATTAAGTCTGGAGGTGATCTTAAATGCTGGGAATCAAAAGCCAACCAACACAAATGATTGATCTGCTCAAACAGATAGTCAGTTTACTAACTGAAATAAAGGGTATGCTGGGTAACGGAAAATAAAGAGAAGAGTATTATGAAGCTGTCTTTAGCCTGTATAGACCTTCTGATGATTTTTCAAAAGCTCTGTTAAACTCAAGAATGCTTTTAATATTTCCCTTCGGGGAATCCTTGTAGCGTTTAACATAATCATAAATTTGATCTAAATGTAAAGGAAAACCTGCTTTCTGAAGACATTCAGCCACCAGGTCTGGTGTAGATTCTTTTTTTATACCCCACTCAATCAGCCCATACATACCCCTAATCCCTGTGTGTGCAAACATTTCGCTATAAATAAGAACAAAATGAACCCTTCTGACATCGACAGTTTTTTGAGAATTCTTCAAACGATCATTAAGTCTTTCGGATATTTCAGTAAAGTGAAGCGGTAGCTGAGCTTCCTTAAATATCTCCGTTATAAGTGTTTGATACATTTGAGTAGATCCATGGCCAGAGAAAAGTCCATAGTAGCCTTCTATTTTTTCTTCTATTCTGGGATCCAATTGCACACATCTTAGTATCACTTCGCCCCTGTCTGCTGAGTTCGGAACTTTTAAAGTGTGAGGCGCTGCTTTAACAATCTCTCCAATAGTTAATGACAGATTGTTTTTTTTCAGAATACTCACAACTATTTCCATTAGTTTTTCCAAATCAAAACTTTCTGATCTGACAGAATAAAAAGTTACATCACCAATTCTGTAACTTTGTATCCAACCCAAATCACTGATCAGGTTTAGAAAGGAGCTGCCGTCGAATCTGAGATCGGGGAACTCGTGTGCTATGAATATGTCTGCCTCCTCATCATTAATAATCCATCCATGACGCATAAACAGTACCTGGAGTTTCTCTATAATTCTCGTTCTGGACGCCGTACTCGGATGCCTCATTTTTCTAATAGCTTTCTCAATAATTTGCCGTATTCTCTCCCTGGTTAATCTATAGTCAACACCTATTTCTTCAAGTGTCTGTTTTTCTCCGGATTCCAAACCATACCTGCGTTTAACAATTTCTATAGAACGATCCTCTCCGCATCTGCTAAGTAAAGAATCTATAAGTTGTCCGTCTTCAACTTCTCCACCATAGGCACCAGGCCTAGTTTCTTCATTAATGAGTTGATTTTTTATTGTATCGAGATATTCGGCGTATTTCGGCCCAATATTATGAAACTTATAAAAGGCGGAGGTGCTTGTGTTTAATAGATCAGATATTGTCTCCACCCCACTGTTTGCAAGGGCATTTTCGATTCTGGTGGGTAAACCCAATACAGATAAAGGATCGCTTAAGACGATCCCGGGTGTTCGAATCGAAACCCCATTGGTGGTATTGTCCATATCATTTTATTTGTCGGGGGCAGGTTCCGGAGCAAATTTATCCTCAAGTAAAAAGTTTTCTAAATCTACTGCTGCCTTGTCATAAACAAGGGAGGCAACAGTGTCAATTTCATGATCAACCACTTCGGGAGTTAACGTCCCACCCTCTTTTTTAGCAGCTCTGTAGATTGTTTCTTTGGTAAATATATCCACGTACCTTTCAAATAAGTAATTTCTCCATTGTGAAGACTCTCGTCCATATTTACCTATCACCATTTTTGCGATTGGTTTCTCCAGATTTATCCAATATATTCCTCTGTCTACGTCCTGCTGTCGTTGCTCTACAGGTGCATGTCTTTCGGAAAATCTAACCGGTATACCGGGAACCTCCGGATCTTCCTGTCCGGAAAGTAATACCAATGGACGCCTTGGTCCCTTCTTTTTTTGATCACCTTCTCCTCCTCCTTTTCCGTCACCGGTATTTGTACCCCCCTTGTCTTCTGATTTGTCTTTATCTCCTCCACCAGACCCATCGTCTCCCAAACCTCCGGTTGAAGCACCTCTACCTGGCCCACCCAGAATTTCGGCAAACATTTTATCCATAAACTGATCTTTCCACTTATTGAGGAGCTTATTAAATTCGTCTGTTGTCTCAATGTTTTTCTTTTCTTCCTCCTGATGACTTTTGGCTGCAATTTTTTCAGCTAATTCGTCTATTCGGGCTGTTATCCACTCACGAAGCGATTTTGTCATATCATTCTCGACTAGTTTCTCCCTGTCATTCTGAACGCAATCACTCTCGGGATCTTCGAGTATCTCACAAGTACATTCTCCATAAATACACTGTGCCTGAGGGTAATATTTTATAAATCCAATCTCCCTCATATGATAAGAGGCAATTACCCCCTCTCCTATAATGTCTATGCAATTAAGTTCCAATCTTTTACCGCCTCTTCCGCCAAATGGGGCAGCTGATGTTTTCAAAACTAACTTTCCCCGCTTAAACTTCTCGTTAGCCATAATAATTGTTTCCTTTCCGTGTTTACCGTTATCTACTTCGAAACTTTCAGGAATATCGTAAACAAACGGACCTTCAAACTCCTGCATCGGCTCAATATCTTCCATTCTGAGAACAGGAATTATCAATTTGCCATTATGAACGACGGACACTTTGTAATACTTCAGGGGTCTTCTTGCCTGAGAATGATACTTTAGCTTTTCGCATATTGATCCGACGGGAAGTCTATTCCCCACTATTTTTTTTGGTTTCACACCCCTTACCACGGTAAATCCGGTTTTACCGGCTTTTATCAGCTGCAAAAACTCAATCGGTATTAGACTTTCGGGTAAATCTGCCAAAGCCAACGCATCTTCAAGGGAAGTGGTTTTGTCCTCAAATCCTTCTACAAAGCCGTATTTCTTTTTATCTGTGAATCCGAATATATTAACTTTACCCTCCTTGTAAGTAATGAAATGTGACGTCGTAAACATTTGACGCATGTAAAATTTCCCTCCATTGCCATGACCGCCAAATGTTTTAATCTGCATACCCCTTTTAGCGGCATTTGGATCTCCCCACCACATAAAGGCACTTTGTATTTCATCGTGTCTCATCCCTATAAAGTCTATACACTCAATGGCCGGTGGATTATCTCCCCGTAAGTCGGTAAATCGCAATACAACGACTTTATCTTTGTCCTGATAATCCGCCCTTAAATAAGCATCAAACGAATTTTTCAACCATTCAGCTAATCCTTTTTCATGACTGAAATTAAACTGATTACCCCAAAGATCAAGGATATTATCGTGGTATAAATTTTGTTCTTCCCGAATTTTTAAATCTGAAGGGATCTTCATCTTTTGCCCCCCTTCATGTCTAATACGTAATTTATATTATTTTCAAATTTTTCTTTCAGATATTTATGCAAACCATTTAGTATCTTGTAAAGCTCGCCGCTCTTGTCCTCAACAGAGCTTATTGCGTCTTCAACAGTTTTCATTCTGCCGAGAAAATCACTTTTGTCAGTCCGAACTGTAACTCCCAAATAGGCGTAAAAATCTATATCCAATATATCTTCTTTCTTGTTCTGAGAATACAAATGATATGCGGTGGAATTCTTTATTCGTTCAAGCTCCTTCTGTTGAACTGCCGAAAATTTATCGTGCAAAGACACAGCTGTTTTGCCTGCTTCTACGGATTTACCGAATATATTGTTGCTGTAGGCTATTCCTTTTGGAGTCAGAGAGAAGAATTTATTGCCCGAAAGCACGTATCCCGCCTTTTTTAGCTCACTATATAAAGGCTTGTGTATGATATCTCCTGTATCCGGATATTCGGGATATCCTTTCAGTTGAAAATCTGACGGAAAATTCAAAAACGCCTCTACGGCAATATCTTCAAAGCGTACTTGTTTCTGAGTTCCGGAAGCCAGCTTAAAAAGTGAAAGCAGAATCTTTTGAGATCTGGAGATACCGGATATGTCTTTAATATTTATTTTCATTTGAATTTTTACTTTATTTTAATACTGTTCTTTCTGTTCAGCACGGCATTAAATCTGGATTTTGCAATTGAAAGTTCAGAATCAATGGCCTTAAAAATAACCTTAATATCCTTCTCGGAATACGAATAGTTCTGAGAATTGGATAAATTACCGACTAAATTCAGATCTTTAAGCACTCTATTCACCCTGTTGTTAGCCAGACGTTTAAAAGAAGTTCTTTTTTCTGATTTTCTGTCCATATTTATATTTATCTTTCGATACATTTATAAAATGTAGCGAACATTTACTATATATACATTATATTTCAAATTCTGATAATTGCAATTATTTGCTTATTTAGCTTCGGAATAGTGATATACTTTGTTTATGGACACGGGTAAATATAAGGTGATAGATTTGTTTGCCGGATGTGGAGGTTCAGCCCTTGGCTTCTCCAAAGCGGGATTTTCGATTTCAGCCGCAGTAGATATAGACAAAATTGCTACTAAAACCTTTCAAACTAATTTCCCGGAAGCAGTAGCAATTTGTTCTGATATCAGAGATGTAAAGGGGAAACAACTTCTGAAGTCAGCAGGAATACAGAATAGAGATCAGTTCGTTCTGATTGCCTGTCCTCCGTGTCAGGGCTTTTCCAGTGCCAGAAGAAAATCAGAGGCAAAATCCGACCCCAGAAATAACCTTATTTACGAATTTGTAAGGCTTGTTGAAGAGACAAAACCAATCGTTTTTGTTATGGAAAATGTGCCGGGCTTAGCTAAGGGTATTGGTAAAGAGGTATTTAACTTAACATTAAAAAGGCTTCACAGCGTCGGTTACCGAACAGTCTACGACGTCGCGGACTGTGCTGATTATGGAATACCACAAAGAAGAAAAAGGTTAGTTTTAATAGGGACCAGGAATTCAGAGTTGAGATTAACCTACCCCAGAAAGACTAACCAGGATCCAAATCTCAAAGATGCTTACCTACCGGCATGGAAAACAGTACGCGAAGCCATATCAGACCTACCAAAAGTTAAGGTAGGACAAATAAACCCAAACGATCGTTTACATAAATCGGCAAATCTATCAGAAACAAATCTCTTAAGAATGATAAACACTCCTCACAATGGAGGCGACAGAACATCATGGCCTGAAGATTTAAAACTTAAATGTCATATCAAAACAAACGGGTTCAAAGATGTTTATGGAAGAATGCGGTGGGATACTCCATCACCCACCATGACAGGGGGTTGCACAATGGTATCAAAGGGAAGATATGGCCATCCTGAACAAAACAGAGCTATAACCCTCAGAGAAGCAGCCCGACTCCAGACATTTCCGGATACCTTCGTTTTTGACGGGAATTTTGGAGATATCGCCAAACAAATAGGAAATGCTGTTCCACCACTACTGGCTAAAAGAATAGCCGATTCGTTAGTTGAATCACTTTATGAATTGGGAATCTCATCAAAATTTATAAACACAAAAAAGACTAATCTATCTTCAGTACTTTCAAGTGAAAAAGGATCTTCTCAAGGATCTTATCAGGGTTTTTGATTACATCCCTACCCCAAATCCTCAAAACCTTCCAGCCGGACTTTTTTAACTGAAAACGCGTTGATCTGTCACGACGTATATTGTCAGAGATCTTCTTTCTCCAAAAATCTGATAGTTTGTCTTCCCATTCATTAAACCCCTTACCGTGCCAATACTCTCCGTCCACAAATATCGCCAATTTGTACTTTGGAAATGCGACATCAGGCTTTCCTATAGATTTATAATGCTTCACAAAAGTAAGCCCAGCCTCTTTTAATTTTTGAAATAAAACTAGTTCAGGTTTAGTATTTTTAGAGTGGACGCGTGACATATTGTAGCTTCTCTGTCTTTTCGTGTGAACGTCCATATTTTGAATTATAAATCTTTCGTACTTTGTCTTATTTTCAGACACGGATTAAAATACGACTAGAATAAATATGAAAATAAGGAGAGAAACACTCAAACGGATATCCGGCTGGATTCAAATATACGTCGGACCGGTTGAGTATGAAAAAATTGTAGAGGAAGAAACGGGGCGTTCTTTCAACTCCCCTGATAATATCGGCGTAAACAGCTCAGAAGACATACTTATGCTACTCACAGATTTGTCTCAATCGGAAAAGGAAATTGACCACGAACAATTGTTTAAGGTTATCTGCCGATGTCTCCACCCTCTCGCAAGTAAGTTCCCGGATAACGCCGAACTTGAATCGGAAAAGGCAATCAGAAAGTTCAATGAGTGGCTCAAATACGATGGACAAAGAGTTACAAAGCGTGATAACAATTTTGTCGTTGTCCCTTCTACAGATTATATTGTGTCAGACGATGTGGCAATCTGGCCGGATAGTTACCACTGGGATGAAAAGAAAAACACATATCAAACCGGAAGAGGCATGATCCGCTTCGGGGCGAATAACAGCATAACTAAAACGGTCTTCGGGGCACTTGTAGAACATGAGGGAAAGTGGGTAGATGTTAAAGCTCTCGGAAAAGCTGTTGATAGAGACTCTCACAATATGCGTACGGTTATTTCCTCAATTAAGCGAAAGTTACTCAATAATGGACTCAGCATTAAAGCTTCAGGTACTGGGAAATATAGAATAATACCGACATAAAAAAGAGCTGACTTTTATTTCTGGACTAAGATAGCCTCAAAACTTGCACCCTGCAAGGACTTGAATCTTATACTCCCGCAGGGTGTTCAATTGCGTCAGATAAATATGAACTATCAGACGCAGGATAAAAATCAATCATTGTTCCGGCTTACAAGTTTAAACTTGGCGGCTTTTCTAATTACAAACGGCTTCCGGCTTATCGGCATTGAACGTACCCCGGGTCAGAAAAGAGCTTCCTTCCTTTTTACCAACTCGACCGATAAAGAAAAATTTCTAAATGCTTACAACTTCTCCCCCGACGACTCCCCAGACGTAATGGTAGACGCAAGAAAATACGCTTCTGCAGTCAAACAATTAAAAGACCGCTTATATCAGGAGTAGTTTATGGTTAGCCAAATCCTTCTCAAAGAACTACAGGAAATATTAAGGGATGATTACAACATCACCCCGGGTAAATCGGACATAGAACTTCTTGCAAATAACTTGGTGGGTATTTTCTTAATATTAGTTAAAACTGCTAACGAAGCAGAAATGCAATCTTAAGGAGGTGATCAAAATGATAGATATGGATATAAAACCAAGATTTCATGAGCAATTAAAAAGCGATCTTCCGGAATCAACTCTTAAGGAAGTTGAGGCAGAACTCTCAAATCTTATAGATTACTTGATTACCTGCACCGAAGCCCGGACCTATTACAAAGTCTTAAAGAGTCTCAAAAACAGTTTTAATAAGTCTACCGGGAGGATATATGGCAAACGCTAGAATGCTCCATAGCAAAATATCTAAATCCATCCAGGTAGAGAGTCTTAAACTTCCGACCCAACTACTCTTTACCTGGATGATCTCCCATGCTGACGATGAAGGACGTATAAGTGGAAACCCGAAATATATTAAAGGAACTGTCATTCCGTATAAAAAATGGTCTGAAAAACTTATTACAAACTACCTGATGAGCATGGAAAAAGTGGGGTTAATCCACTACTGGCAGGAAAAAGACGAATGGTTTATCGAATTTCCAAAATGGAAAGATCATCAGACAATACGTTCCGATAGGTTTAAGCCATCCAAATTACCCTCATTCCAATCAAAAAATGACAACCAACCGACAACCACCGGCATACCAAAAGACAGCCAATCCGATACTCAATACAATGTAATTCAAACTAATGAAATAAAAGAGAATAAAGAAAAATCTAATTGGGCGAACCCAAAAGACTTTACGCCTAAAACTGAAACCGAAATCGCACAATTTAGAGCATGGGAGAAACTTGAACCCGGAAACCCAATGGCCTTACGAGCAAGATACCTAAAAGTGCAAGGAGTACCACCGGAGGTGATTCGAAAACTCGCAAATAGAACAGCTGCAAATCCCCAAATTGGAAGCAAAGGTAAAGAGTTCGACAGATTAGTATTGGACTACCAATCAACACAAAAATGATCCATAATAATGACGATAAGTCTCAAATAAATATGCAAAACAAGTGCGTTCTTTTCTGCAGAGTCAGCTCTAAAGAGCAAGAGGAAACCGGATATTCTCTTCCTGCTCAGGAAAAATTCCTTGGGGAGTATGCGGAAAAACAGGGATTAAAAGTAGAGAAAACATTTGCCATTTCCGAATCAGCGGCCGGAAAAGTCCAGCGAAAGACCTTTATTGAAATGGTAGCCTACGTCCGTAAAAACGATATTCCGGTAATCGTTGTGGAAACTACTGATCGTCTTACCCGCAACTTTACTGACGTGCCTACCATAGACTTATGGATTACTGAGAGTGAATCTCATCAGGTCCATCTGGTTAAAGAGGGATGTGTTCTCCATAACTCTTCCCGCTCTCATGAGTGGTTTATGTGGAGAGTAAAAGTTGCTACAGCCGAATATTATGTCAGACTACTGTCTGAAAATGTCAAAAAGGGGCAGAAGGAAAAGATATCTCAGGGATGGTTGCCAACCAAACCACCCTTGGGCTATAAAACCGTAGGTGATAAAGGACATAAAGTTCACATCATTGATGATGGTAAGTCACATCTTGTAAAACGACTTTTTGAAGGCTTTGCTTCCGGGGAATACTCTGTCACCACAATCTCCAATAAAGCCTATGAAATTGGACTGAGAACTCCTAATGGTGGCAAAGTTGCCAGAAGCCGAATACATGGATATCTTCGTGACCCCTTTTATATCGGAAAACTACGATGGAAAGACGAAATTTACGAAGGTAAACATGAACCATTGATAGACGAAGATATTTTTAACAAAGTCCAAAGTCTGTTAACCAGTAAAAACACTCCAAAGTACAGGAAACTAAACCACTTATTTAAAACAAAAATCCGCTGTGGTGAATGTAAAGGTCTTATCACATGGGAACCACACAAAGGTACTAACTACGGACACTGCAATAAGCGTTATCACAACTGTTCTCAAAACACTTGGGTTAGAGAACCGGATATAGAAAATCAACTATTAAAGGGCTTCGAGAAGCTCGAAATTAAAAGCCCCAGATTAGTCGGGTGGATAAGAAAGGCTCTGAAAGAAAGCCACAGGGAAGAAGCTGACTTCCACTCCTCCTCCGTTGACGAACTCCGCAAAAGATATGACCAAATAAAATTTCGTCTAGACAAACTTTATGACGACAAACTAGACGAAACGATCACCGGTGCGTTTTATCGTCAAAAATATGATCAATATACAAAGGAGCTTAACGATATAGACCACTCATTAGGTAAACACACCCAGGCTAATAAAAAATACTTCGAACTCGGGATAAACATTTATGAAATTTCCCAACGAGCAGCTGATATTTATCGAAAAGCAAAATTGGAAGATAAACGCCAGTTAATTAGCCTCGTTTATAACCAAATGACGGTAAAAGATAGTGTTCTGTTTTACTCATACACTAAACCCTTTCAGATTCTTGCTGAAGCCGTAATAGTCACAAATAGTTCGAATACCGATAAAGTTATCAATAACCATACAGTAAAATTCGAACCGGAAGAAAACGTGGATATATCAACTAAAAAGGAGGGCTTTTATGCCCTCCATCCTATCTTGCTCCCCCGCAGGGATTCGAACCCCGAACCTTGTCGTTAACAGCGACCTGCTCTACCGTTGAGCTACAGGGGAATATATTGTAAAAGTATCCCATAGCGAAACCGTTGGCAGAAGACTCAGTC
>Ga0172379_10009933_pt1 | contig 11638 bp, 7 predicted proteins | sample GrowelOW334metaG_FD_119756 | JGI IMG/M metagenome (GOLD analysis project Ga0172379, IMG submission 119756) | Groundwater microbial communities from an aquifer near a municipal landfill in Southern Ontario, Canada - Groundwater well OW334 metaG | ecosystem: Environmental > Aquatic > Deep... | reverse complement strand
GGATTTCCGACTCCTTTAGTTAAACTTAATGAAAAACTTTATGTGGAAGAACTCTGGCATGGCCCGACCCTGGCTTTTAAAGATTTTGGTGCAAGATTTATGTCTCGGGCTATGGGTTATTTTTTGAGAGAGAGCGGACGGGAGCTTAAAATTATTGTCGCCACTTCCGGTGATACCGGAAGCGCTGTGGCAGCCGGATTTTATAATGTGCCAAACATTAAGGTTTATATTCTTTATCCGTCCGGCAAAGTGAGCGATCTTCAGGAAAAACAGCTTACAACTTTTGGCGGAAACATTACGGCTATAGAAGTGAAGGGTGTTTTTGATGATTGCCAAAAATTAGCCAAGCAGATATTGGGCGATAAAGAGCTCAACGGAAAAGGGGAATTTTCTTCAGCTAATTCAATTAATTTCGGAAGATTGCTTCCACAGATGTTCTATTATTTTTTCGGCTATGGTCAATTATTAAAAAACTTTAAACTTATAACTTCAAACTTAAAACTAACTTTTTCCGTGCCTAGCGGAAATTTTGGTGACATTACCGCCGGCCTTATGGCTAAGCGAATAGGCTTGCCGATAGCCAGATTTATCGCGGCTACGAATATAAACGATGTTGTGCCTGAATATCTCCATACCGGCGTCTATAGGCCCCGTAATTCGCAAAAAACGATGTCTAATTCAATGGATGTGGGCAACCCGTCCAACTTTGCCAGGATGCTGGATCTGTACCAAAATGACGCTAGATTGATGGCAAAAGACATACTCGGCATTAGTGTGAGCGAGGAAGAAACCATTGAAACAATTGAATCGGTTTATAAAGAAAGCGGGTATTTATTGGATACTCATAGTGCTGTGGCCGTGAGAGCTGCTCAGGAGAGCGGGATTGAAAATCCTATAATATCTTTGAGCACTGCTCACCCGGTTAAATTCAAAGATGCTATCGAGCCAATTATAGGGAAGAAGATAGAGATCCCGGAAAAACTTAAAGAAACTATAGATAAAGAAAAAAAGTCTATATTGATCGAAAATGATATAGAACAACTTAGGGATATTTTGAGAAGTGGCTAGCCCCCCCCCTTTTTTTTTGGTATACTTTTTATATGAATACGGAATTATTAGATTATATTAAAAAGGCTAGGCAGGAGGGTGTTTATGATAAGGAAATTAAAGAAAATTTAATAAAAGAAGAATGGAGAATTGAAGATATAGAGAATGCTTTAAAAATCGAACGAATTTCCGATATAAAAAAGTGGAATTGGTATATATGGTCTGCTGCTGCATATTTCTCGATTACCATAATTTATTATTTGGTTTTTAAACTAGGAGAAAATCTTCTGTCTAATACAGGCATTAATTTTAAAGAAATTTTTAATTATTTGGGCGTATTTTGGTTTTGGTTTAGCATAGTTATTTTTATTGTCATGGCATTTAGAAAATCCGGGACTGGGGCGTTGATCTTTCCGGGATATTTCATTTTTAAATTTTCTTTATCAGGGCTATTGTTATCCGAATTTACCACCTTATCTTCGTCATTATTTTTGTTTAAGTATCAGGAAATTCTAAGTTCCTTTTTTGCTACGGGTATGTGGATGCTTATATTGCCGGAAATAATCATGTTGTGTGAGGCTATTCGATTTTTGTCGGGAAGAGATCCATTAATATTAAAAATATTTAAAAAATCAGCGACATTTGTACTGTCACACTTAATGAGAGTATTAGCTTTTTCTTTTATATTTTTAATTTTATGTTTGATTGTTTTGTTGGTTTTGCCGACAATTAAAAATATGTATTCAATAGAGGATATTAAGTTGTCACCGCAAAGTAATCAACAGCAGTCGATTTTAATAAGTAATTCAACGATCCATAATGGATGGAAGGTTTATACTAATTTTGATTACAAATTTTCATTTGAATATTTATGCCCTTCAGAGGGAGATTGCCTTAGCAGATCAAGTTATGGGAGTGGTTATAATATTAGTGGCATTGGTTATCATACTTCGTTGGGACAGTCCGATATTCAAATCTTAACTTTTAGCGATGAAGGTGTAAAAGAATATGGAGATAGACTTAATAAGTATAGAAACGAGAATGATCCGGTTTACTTACCGTTTCCTTATTCGCTTTCTAAAATGAGGGAGGTATTAAATTTATCAGTTGGGCAATCATGTGAAATGCTTAGTTATGATAATAAATCTGTGTTTTATCTAAATTGTTCTATTGTATCTTTGGCTGGCGAAAAGGCGGTTCGCTTAGATGTTTATGGTGGTGAGGTGCGTTATTATATTTCACGCGGAGGAACATTGTGGTTAGAAATCAAAGGGGCTGATAATAGTTATATGAAAGAACTATTGAGTAATTTAAGTTTTGCGCCGGGACAACCAAGTGCAACTCAGGTTGAAAGCCAAAAAACATCACAATCAGAACAAGTGATCCAAAAAGAAAATTTAGAATGGAATCAATATGTACATCCAAATTTTGGCATAACCATATTTTATCCGGCAGATTGGAAAATTTTATTTGATTATTTAAAACCCGATTCATTGTTTTTTGTAACTAAAGATTATGAATTGGGCAAAAGTGGCGCCCGAATAAATTTTATTTATGGTCTAACTAATAACGAAAATTGGCAATCAGTTGTCTCTGCAATGTATGGCGGTAGATCTAAAAATGAGTTAATTCAATTAAATGGCAAGTCGATTTTAAAAACCACATATGAAGCTAGGCCCGAAGTAGAGGCACTTTCTTTGCCGGTGGCAAATGGAGAGGCTTTTGTCTCCCTATTTCTAGAGCCGTCCAGTAAAACAGCGGTTCAATATATACAGGTTTTAGAAGAAATAATAAAGAAGATACAGTTGCCGACCACCCTATCAACTCAGTGGCAGACTTATGTTGATGAACAATACGGCTATACATTTATATATCCACCACAAACCAATCTTCAAAATACAGGAAAAGCCATTTCAATTTCTGTGCGTTACGGCTATTTTCATGGAGATATAAGAATATCAAATAAATTACAAAGTGAATCCCTTATGGAATGGTTGAATCGTACAACATCCCTGGGACCAGACCAGTCTTATTTAGAAAAACCCACGTCTAAAATTATAAATGGTTATAATGCGATAGAGGAAGTAATATCAAGTATGGTTGGTGGCGATAAAAACATATATCTAGAAAAAGATAATTTAGTAATTATTTTTTCTCGAGGCGATATTGATTTTCCCGGTTTTAATTTTCCTTTAACTTATCAAAAAATATTAGACTCTTTTAGATTTAAATAAAAATAAATTATTATATGGAAATATTAAAAAAACTTGTTAATTCTAAGGGGCGAGCAACTAGGAAAGAATATTGGATTTTTAATTTTATTAATTTTACTATTTTATTATTATTGGGAATTATTGAATATATTTTAGGTATAAATAATGCCATGCTCGAATATATTTATGCGGTATTTGCCTTTGTTCCAATGTTATTTGTTAATATTCGCAGAATGCACGATGTAAATAAGGGTGACTTGACTTTTTTGGTGCCAGTTTATGGATTTGTATTGCTTTTCATTGACGGAACTAGAGGAGATAATAGATATGGTCCAGATCCAAAGGGCAGGCAGGGTATTGTAGTTCCTAAACCGCCTAAAGTGGAATAAATTTGTTGACTAAGACGAGTTTTTTATTGTATCTTTTAAATAGTTACTTTATATTAATATTAAGGCTAGACAAAAGGAGGATCAAAATGAAACGCATAGCGTTTTTAACTAAGAAAGAAAAGGGCGGAGTGACCATCTATTCGGCTGACGGAAAGATCGAATATGCTTTTTAAGAAAAATTCAGGATGGCAGGATCATAAGGATTTTCTTTAATGAAGCGATTTGTGGGGGAATATTGGCGGAAGGAACTGCCTATCCTAATTTAGAAAAGGCGGTAGAAGGAACAAAAAAAAGGATCAAAGAAGTGTTAAAAACAAAGAAGCGTTAAAAAACAAAAACCCGGCAATTAGCCGGGTTTTTTCTTTATAACTCTATTAGTACTGGCAAGATCATTGGTCTGCGTTTTGTTTTGATGTAAAGCAATTGCCCGATCTGGTCTCTGATAAGTCCTTTGATATAATCCGGGTCCGGTTTTTGATTAAACGGAATACGGATCAGAACATTTTTAAGCTTATTTCTGATATCATCCAAAAGAGTTTTACTTTCCTTAAGAAGAATGAATCCTCTGGAAATAATATCTGGGTTTTTTAACAGCTTTCCTGTCTGCCTATCGATCGTGGCGATCACGACCACCATTCCTTCCTCGGCAAGCATCAGGCGGTCTCTTAAGACCACTTCTTCCACATCGCCGACACCGAGTCCGTCTACCATTACGTAGTTAACCGGAACTCTTTCGTTGGTGAGTTTAAAATCATTTTTGGTTAATTCGCAAATTTGTCCGTTATCAACCAGCGGGGTATTGGTTTTGGGTATGCCAACGCTCCAAGCTGTCTGGGCGCATGATTTTCTTTTAAAATAATAAGCATTTGCCGGAACAAAGAATTTTGTTTTCGCGAGCATTTTCATTACTAGCGTAAGATCAGCTTTATTCGCGTGTCCGCTGGAATGAATGTCTAAGAATTTATAATTGTAAATTTCATTGACCTGGCGGGATATATTATCCTGAAGAGTTTGAATACTTCTTTCGTTGCCCGGCACGACAGACGAGGAAAATATCACGTTGTCTTGAGACTTAAAGCGCATATTCCTGTGCTCTCCATTAGCAATTCTTATCAGTCCTGAATTAGGTTCACCCTGCCCCCCCGTTGTCAGAATAACGATTTTATTGTCGGGATACTTGGAGATTTCCTCTATGGGAATTTCCAGTCCTCTTGGATTTTTGATGTAACCGAGGCGTTTGGCTATCTCAACATTGCTCTTTACCGATCGTCCGTTCAGGGCGATCTTTTTACCTGTTCTTTCGGCAATCTTGAAAAGGATTGCAATGCGGTCTATAAGCGAAGCGAAAGTCGTTATAATTGTGCGTCCGGGCGCATTTTTGAACAATTTTTCTAGTTCGTTTTCCACGGCCTCTTCGGAAATGGAAGTGCCGAGGACATCCGCATTAGTGCTGTCCAAAAAAACGGAATGTATATCTACTTTGCCGAGCCTTTCGAACACTTCTGTTTTTATGGCCTCACCTTTGATATTTCTTTCTACGCGGAAGTCGCCGAAATGGACCACGTTGCCAATCGGCGTATCGAGTATAATGCCCATTTCATCAGGGATGGTGTGTCCAAGATCGAAAAATTCGACATTAAAATGTTCTGAGAGTTTGAATTTGTCTCCGTTCTTGACCAATTGAAACTTCAATTTCGGGAGATTTGGAAATTCCTGGAAACGTTTTTCTACTAATGCCTTTGTGAGAAGTCCGGTATAAATTATAGGATTGCCTAATTTTTCGATCAGGTATGGGAGAGCGTGGATGTGATCATAGTGTCCATGAGTAAGAATTATTGCTTTGATATTTCTCTTTTTTGGCTCCAGGCAGGCGACGTTTGGAATTATGAAGTCTATCCCCGGAGTTTCCTCTTCCGGAAATTGGATCCCGACGTCGACTACTATTATTTCGTTCTGATATTCAAAGAAAACGCAGTTGCGTCCGACTTCTTCGAATCCGCCCAAAGGACAGAATCTTACGATTGGTTCTTTATCGGCGGTATTTTTTACAGTTCTTTGAGCGCCATATCTTTTTGGCGTGTATTGCGCGTGTTGTATGCGCGGAGTGTGCTCTGTGTGTTGCGTTCTTTGTGTCTGTGGCGCATGTTGAGTGCGCGGTGTGTGTTTTATCATTTTTTTATTTTTTAATTATTTTTTTAACTTTTAATTACTGTCTATTATTTATTTTTTTATTTGTTATTAATTTATCAAAGTAAGTTTCCGTGTGCCCAGGGCGGGATTTGAACCCGCAAGACCTTGCGGTCGCACGCACCTGAAGCGTGTGCGTCTGCCAGTTTCGCCACCTGGGCATATTTTAACCAGTTTTTAAGTTATAAGTTTAAAGTTTTTCATAAAAATTTTATTGAACTTACAGCGAAGCGGAACTTAAAACTTACAAACATGTTAACTATTCCATAACCATCATTATATTTGATCGTTTTATTTGCCTTGATGAATTTTACTTTAAGACCCTGCTAGTTTCTAAATACCACTCGTTTATATTTTTAAATCTATCTGAGGGGGTAACAAGCAGTCTTCCTTCCAAACCACTCAAATTTTTTATTGAAACATATAAATAATAAGGAGAAAATAGAAAAATGGCCGGCTGCTCATTTTTTATGATCTCTTGGAGGCTGCTAACTTCGCCGATCCTTTTCTCTGTGTCCATTTCTTTTCTGATTTTTTCAATTGACTCATCGGTTTTTTTATTTTGAAACAGGGACAGGTTCAAGCCCGGATAGAATTTTTCTGAAGAGTGCCAAAAAGAAAAAATATCAGGATTATTTTTGAGTATGTTTCCGAACATAAGCATTTGGTAATTTCTGTTTTTTATAACATCTTCATTTATATCGGCAGGATTTAATTTTATCAGATCCAGTTTTATCCCGATCTTTCCCCAATCAGTTTTTATCAGGTCAGCTGCGTCTGTCAAAGATTGGATCTGAGGAATTATGAGTTGCAGCTCTAATTTAACAGTATTTTTACCTGATTTTTTCTCTCTGATCCCGGTTTCTTGATTTACCCCCTCACCCAACGGTTGGGTGCTGGGGTTTATTTTCCAGCCTTCTTTTTCCAGTATTTCCGCAGCTTTTTCAAGTGAAAAATTTTCTGAGCCCAGATCTTTATAGCCTTCAATTGTAGAGGTGATAGGCTGGTTAACTGCCTCGGCCCTGCCACTAAACACCTCGTTTATTATCTTGTTTTTATCAGTGGCTATACTAAGAGCTTGTCTCACAGTTTTTTCTTTCAAAGCCTCATTCATATTTTGATTAAGAAAAATTGCGTAATAACGCGGCATTTTTAATTCGGTCAGTTTGTTGGTTATTTTTATTTGCTCTATATTTTTAGGGCTCAAATTCCCAAAGCCGTCTATTTTTCTGGAATTGAATGAATCAATCAGCTCTTCGGCGCCCTGGAAGAATTTAATGGATAATTCTTGGATGAACGCTTTTTTACCGGCATAATTAGGATTGATAGCGAAATTATATTGGGTTATAAAGCCGTCGCTTCTGAGGCTGTAGTCGGCATATTTATATGGTCCGCTTCCAACCGGTTCAAGATTATAATTTGAAAGCTTGAGATTTGAAGATGGGATGGAGCCAAAAATATGCTTGGGTATGATCTTAAGCTCTTTTAAATTATCCAGAAAGAAAACATATTGGTTCCTTAAAGTAAATTCTATTTCTAATTCGCTTATTCTATTGGCAATTATGCCCTGCCATGTTGTAAACAGCGGGGAGTGCGCTTCCGGATCCTGGATGGTTTCAATGGTGAAAATCACGTCGTCGCTCGTGAGCGGCTTATCATCGCTCCATAAAAGATCGCTTTTTAGAAAAACATTCCATGTTTTTCCTTCCGGATCAACGTCATAGTGATCCATTAGGTCAGTCAAGTCGCTATATACAATTTGGGAAAGATCTCTGTCGGTATCGGTATTGCTGATAATCGGGTTTATAAATTTCGGCTGGCCGACAATGCCTTCAGTATAGGCCCCGCTTTCCACGGGAACAGAAACGGTATTTTTATTTATAAAATAGGAAAGTCCTAGCAATGAAGAAACAAAAAATATGGCAATTGCCAAATACAGAAACATTTTTTCTGTTTTAGTTAAAGATTTCAGAATTTGATAAAAAAACATAAAAACAATATTAGAACTGATCCCGATAAAAAACTTTAAGCCCTAAGCAATCACGCTGGCGTAAAGCGAAAGAGCTGCAAAAGCGATGACTAAAACAATGGTGCTCCAGAATATAATTCTCTCTAAGCCCCTGCGAGTGTGATAAAATTCGCTGTTTCCGCCAAAGACTCCGGACAGGCCAGAAGACCTCTCCTGAAGAAGGATGGCGACAATGAGCAATACGGAAATTATAATTTGTATGATTGATATGGTAGACATATGCAGATGGGTTCTAGCTATTCTTCTTTAAATGAAGATCTTGCTATGAATGTTAAAAGTAAGTTTACTGCGGTTATTAAGAGCGTGGAATAAACCAGCGCTTGAATTCCGGATATTGTGACGTTCACAGACCAAATATCAAGAAGTTTTAGTATTATAGCATTGATGACCAAGCTAAACAAGCCCAGCGACAATAATATAAAAGGAGAGAAAACCAGCTTTAAGATCGGTTTTATGAGCAAATTGATGAATGTAAAGATGCCCGTCAGTATCAAAAGGTTCTCAATGTTTGAATTTATGCTAAATCCGGGAACAAACTGAGCTGAGGCCATTAAGGCAATCAGGTTGACCAAAAAATAAAATATAATTCTGGATAAAAATCTCATTATTCTTCGTCTTGTTCCGGAGTTATTTTAAAAAAATGATCTCTGATCTTTTTCAAGGCCACTATCTTGCTTCCAAGTTCGTGCATTTTAGTCGGGTCTCCGCCATCGTTTTTTTTCAGAATTTCGTTTTCGGCATTGAATTTTTCCACGGTATCCTTGATCAATTTAGGCAGTTCTACTTCGGTTTTTTCTTTGAATTCGGGGTACTTTTTAAACAGCCCCTCCAGTTGTTTTATTGTGTCTCCAACTTTTTCATTGTTGCACATTCCAATCAAGCCCTCTATTTTCAGATCGGCTATCTCTTTTTCCGGCATAGAACTTTCTTTTTCGGGCGATGAAACATCTCCACTGTTGTCTTTTGATTCAACGCTATTGAGAAGATCTTGTATATTTTTTGGTAATTTTTCTTTCATACTTATATTTTATAACATTTTTATATAAAATAGCAAGTCCTCCTATTTTATTCCGGGGCTATTTTAGAAGAGGCATTAGGTCTTGACCCGTCATATCTTGAGGCTTTGGAATTCCCATAAAATTCAAGATCGTAGGCGCTACGTCGCAGAGTATGCCGATCGTTTCGCTTTCAGATTCGGCAATCTCCTGTTTTGTTTTATTTCTGAACAATTCTTTGGACACTATATAGACCGGGACCGGGGAAGGATCATGTCCGGTGGTTATTTTAGCTGTTAATGAGTCTATCATTTTTTCTCCATTGCCGTGATCGGCCGTGATTATTAAAATACCGCCATTTTCTATTATTTTTTTAGAAAGCTTGCCCATTTCTTCATCGATTGTTTTTGCCGCTATCATGCCCGCGTCAAAATTGCCGGTATGGCCGATAATATCCGCATTGGCATAGTTTATAAGTATGAAATCAAAAGAATTTTCATCTAGGGCTTGGATCACCCGGGCGGTTATTTCTCCTGCCATCATTTCCGGAGCCTGGTCGTGGCGCACCACATTTTTTGAGGGCACTAGAATTCTAAATTCATTTGGAAAAGTTTTATCTTGAAGGCCGTTGAAAAAATACGTCACGTGGGCATATTTATCCGATTCGGCTATGCGTAATTGTGATTTTCCATTCTCAGAAATTATTCTTCCCAGCGGGTTTTCCACTTTTGTTTGAGGCGAAACCACAGGCAAATTAAATCTCGGCGAGTATTCGGTCATGGTGGCGATATATAAATTGGTAAATTTCTTAAGCGGGAATTCTTTAAATTCCGGATTAATAAATGTTTCTACTAATTGCCTGATGCTATCTTCCCGAAAATCAAAAAAGATTAATCCGTCGCCGTCTTTAATGCCATTGTTGTCTGGCCCGATCAAATGCGGTTCAATGAATTCATCGCTAAGATTTTTCTCATAATTTTTTTCTATCAGCGCTTTATAGTCGTCGGTCATCGGCCCGTCGCCGGTTAAGACATTGTAGGCTTTTTGAGTGCGGTCCCAATGCATATCCCTGTCTAAAGCATAATAGCGGCCTATCAGGCTGGCTATTTTAACCGTCGGAGACAAAACAGCTTCAACTTTAGAGAGCAATCCGCCGGCAGATTTTAATGGGCTATCTTTGCCGTCGGTGTATAAATGCAGATTTACCTTCGGGATGTTATTTCTTTTGGCAAAATCAACCAGCGCCAACAAATGCTCTAAAGAGGCATGGATGTTCGCGTCGGTTAAAAGTCCGGCGATATTAAGCGTGCCGGTATTCCTTTTAACATGTTCTGCCAGATCTAAAAGGGTTTTGTTTGTAAAAAATGAACCATCCTGGATGGCCATACTGATCCTGGGGTAGTGCTGGAAAATTATCTTGCCCGCGCCGAGAGTCAAGTGCCCGACTTCGCTGTTTCCTTCTTCTCCCCAAGGAAGCCCTATGGCTATGCCCGACGCCTGAAGCGCTCCCGAAGGATAATGGCTTTTTATGTAATCTATATTCGGCGTGCCCTGCGTATAGATCGGATTTGATCCGTCTTTTTTTCCTATGCCCCATCCATCAAGCACCGCCAAAACAATTTGTCGTTTCATTTTTGATTGACTCTATTATATTTGTTAATTATAATACAAATATCGTAAATTGACTCTATTTAAACAATGGAGTTTGTAAAAAATCGAAATAAAATTAAAATCCGTTCCTAATAAATTCAAAAGTAATCGCTAATAATGCGAATAAAAGAGGCAATAACGCAAATAGGATAAATTCAAAAAAAACAATTCGCATTATTAAAACAAATTCGCATTTTTCGCGAACACTCTATGAAATACTTAGCGAACAACCAAATATATGTTCTCGGATCCAATCTTTTGGCTTTCTTTAGCCATAGCAGTAGTTTTGGGGTACTATACCCGTCATTTAATAGTATCTAAGCAGGCAGGTTCCGCCGAAGAAAAAATAAAACTTAAACTGGAAGAAGCGCAGACCCAGGCAAAGGGCGTGATTTTGGAGGCCAAAGATAAGGCCGCTCTTTTGCTGGAAGAAGTTAAGAAGGAAGAAAAGGAGGGCAAATCCCAATTAGTGAAATTTGAAGAGAGGCTTATTAAAAAAGAGGAGTCTCTGGAAAAGCAATTCGCGGATATTGTTTCCCAAAAAGGTTTTTTGGAAAAAGGCATTTCCGACCTTGGAGCAAAAAAAACAGAGATCGATGAATTAAGAAAACAAATTCTTACGGAATTGGAAAAAGTTGCCAGGCTTTCCGTGGAGGATGCTAAAAAGCAGGTTTTGGCCAGAATAAAAGAAGAGCACGGCATTGAACTTGCCAAAGCCCTGCAGAAGCTGGAAAGGGACAGGCGTGAAGAGATAGAAAAAAAGAGCCTGGATATCATCACTTCCGCGATACAGAGATATTCCCGTTCCCATGTTGCCGATGTTACAACCAGCGTTTTCCAATTGCAGGATGAGGAATTAAAGGGAAAGATCATCGGGCGGGAAGGCAGGAATATCAGGACCTTGGAGCGTCTTACCGGCGTAGAATTTATAATAGACGAGACTCCGGACGCAGTGGTAATTTCTTCGTTCGATCCGCTCAGAAGAGAGGTGGCGAGATTGACTCTGGAGAAACTGGTAAAAGACGGGCGCATTCAGCCGGCTAAGATCGAGGAAAAAGTTGAAGAGGCCAAGCAGGAACTCAATAGGAGGATCGAAGAGATCGGCGAGAATGCCATCTTGGAAGTCGG
>Ga0172379_10009932_pt1 | contig 11639 bp, 11 predicted proteins | sample GrowelOW334metaG_FD_119756 | JGI IMG/M metagenome (GOLD analysis project Ga0172379, IMG submission 119756) | Groundwater microbial communities from an aquifer near a municipal landfill in Southern Ontario, Canada - Groundwater well OW334 metaG | ecosystem: Environmental > Aquatic > Deep... | reverse complement strand
TCGATCCTAACCCTCTCTTCTAGTGAAAACTGCCTAAAATTTCGCTTTTTGGTTCGTTTTTTAATTTTTCGCATAACACCTATATATTAATACAAGTGTTGCAATTGATTGTTGAACTCGGGGACAACTGAAATGACTATTTTGCAAGGTCGTGGTATTGTTCAAGCACAACTGAATATGTGCCTAAACCTGTGAAAGCAGGCATGGCGAATAGTCCGGTAAAGATTAGAAAACCCATCATGTGGTTCTTGTCTTTACCGGCCATATCAGGAAACTGGTATGGAGGGCTTTGGTCCTCACCCATGTGGTGGGCTTTCTCATACCACTATATAGGTAAAAGAGGTATACTTTGTTTATTAAGATACGTTATTATAAAAAACAAAATGAAAAAATATATTGTGTCAATAGCGATACCCATGGCAGTACTGTCACTGGTAATCGTGTTTTCTGCGTCCATACAAGAGGTACGCGCACAGGTCAATTGTCCAGCGGGATTTACATGCACGCCTATTTCATCTGCCATTAACTGCCCACCAGGTTTTGTTTGTCAGCCGACATTTTTGCCGTCACCCTCTCCAACACCCAACGCATGTTATAACTTTTCTCGCAATCTTGGAATTGGAGCTACCGGCGATGATGTGGTTAGGTTGATCAATATTCTATCGAGTGAAGGCGTTTTGCCTTTCCGAGCAAATACGTATAACGGGGGATATGACGAATCAATTGCTTCGGCAGTTTCTGCTTTCCAGCAAAAATATGCTTCTGAGATTTTAACCCCAAGTGGTTTAACAAGTGGAACAGGATATGTCGGAAAAGCAACAAGAGCCAAATTAAATCAATTGTGTGGATTGAGCAATTCAAATAATACGGTCGCTGGTTCCCCGGTTATATCAAGTGTTTCAGGACCAGCATTTCTGAATATTGGTCAAATGGGTACATGGGTTGTTGGTGCTTCTGATCCTCAAAGTGCCGAATTAAGATATTCTATTGATTGGGGAGATGAAACGATGATGTTACCGGTATCCAGCAGAACTCTTCTTACTGCATCGTTCACACACTCATATATTCGTTCAGGCACTTACACTGCTAAATTTACTGTACAGGGTGCTAACGGACGGACAGCTACTTCAAATTTGGTTATAAATGTTTCTTCACAAGTTAGCGGTACTCAAAATTCAAATCTTTCCATCTCTTCTGTTGGGTCACCAGGCAACCCTAATTTTCAGTTCTATCCCGGTGATCGAGTGACTATCGTCGGTAGTGGATTTGATAGCGCGTCATACGTAGCATGGGGTGGAGCGAATGGCAGTTCAATAATGCCGATTTCATTTACTCCGTATAATTTGACTTTTACAGCTCCAAATATCGGCCCAGGCACTTACACGATTCAAGTTATGGAAAAAGCTGGTTCAGCAATGAGTAATGCTGTGAATGTAACATTATCTTCTTGGAATAATTTTAACACTGATGACGGTGTTTGTCCTTCCGGACAAATTTTGCGAGGGTCGCTGTGTGTTTCTGCTTCTAGTCAATCTACAGCATCAGTAGCTCTCATCTCACCGCAAGCGTATAGCACTCTTACTTCTGGATCACCAACCACAATTAGTTGGAGCGCGACAGGAAACGGATATGACAAGTATCAGATAGTAGTTGGAAATTCAGTAATGAATAGCGAACGTCAATTGTACGATAGGGTTTCTATGGTTGACTTTATACCTGCCTATCAAACAAGTTTCCAATGGAATGTTCCAGATTTATTGAGTGATTTTGCGAAAGCTTCTAACTATTCGTACGATCAGATTAAAAATTCTTTTTATCTTCAGGTTAAACTCGTTAAAAGTGATTCGGCAGGGGGAAGTTATGTTGCCTCGTCTAATAGGGTTCAATTCTCTGTTCAGTCTGGATCACCTGTTTACTCGACTCAACCGAACATAACGACTATAAGCCCTAGTCAGGGCACTGCTAATACAGCTATTACTATCTATGGAACAAATTTGACGAATGTTTCAGAGATAACTTTCTCCGATTCAAGCGGTCGTATCTTGGGTAGTGTAAATAATAGTGTGCAAAGAAATATTAATGTGTCTTCTGGTGGTTCATCGCTACAGTTTGTATTAAGTAATGTGTTTGCATTTAACGTAACAGGTAATTTGTTTGTTCGTGTCGTTACACCTACCGGTACAAGTAATGCGTTAGCGTTCAGAGTATACTCACCAAGCTCAAGTCCGTCACCAAGTCCGAGTTCGTCTCCAGTTTCTCAAATAAATCAAGATCAAATGTCCGCATCAATTTGGGATGCAATCAGAGGTTATTATGCGGGTGGTGGACAATAAGTAAGCCGTCATTCTTAACTGCTCTTACTCAAAAGGTAAGGGCAGTTTTGTTTGGCTTGCAAAGTACTCAAAAATGTGCTATTGTAGTAGTGGGCAAACTTTATGAAAGTTCAAATATGGTCTGGAACGATAAACAACGATCCCGACAATAGGGATTTCAGAATCACCCTTCTACCCGAAAGTCTGGAAGAAGTGGAATCATTACGACTATTATGGTCGTCGAGTAGCATCGGAAGAACGTTCAAGGCGTTTACCAGCACGTCAGACACCGTTGATCCAGCACAGGTTGGTATCGGGGTTACGGTTGCCTTAGTCCCATAACGACTTCTATCTCTCACGAGGTGCTCTGTAAAAAGAGCGCCTTTTTATATTGTGGAGGAACGACCAAGCCTTTTTGCAATAATTATTAGAATGGGTACGACAATCAACGGTGAAAGGAATATGGAATTATAAAGGTAGTGGCCGAAACTATTATAAAAGATGGCGTCATATCCAAACTCATCCAGAGTAATCGGTAACACAATCGCAAGAGGAATGTATGAAATTGCAATATAGGTAAGACCTTCGACTGGTGTCCCTCGAGCAATGCAAATTATGCCGTAAAATACAGAAACAATTGCAATAATTAAAGATGCTACCATGTAGGGACGTGCTCCAGAACCGTCGCCAAAAGATGCCACGAGAGCCAGTAACGCAAGCGCCACGTTGGCACTCACCACAAAAGTAAGAATTTTTGTTGTTTTCATAACACCATAAATATAACATGTAAGCCTTTCGTTTTACAGCAGATTTGTTATCATTATCCCTGTAAACAACTTATCAACACATCAATTTGACTTTAGGGATCAGATTTGCTAGATTGATACTACTAATCCCACTGCCTTCTTGGTGAAAGCCAGGACGGCAGTTTAGTTTTTATGGACAATAAAATCTCAAATAAAGCGGTTATTTTCATAGACGGGAACAACTTTTACTATAAGCTCAAGGATATAACATCCAAGAAAGACGAAATTTTTAGCTTGCTAGAGTTTGACTATCGCGGATTCGCAAAAGCACTGATAAAAGAAAATACTCTGGTTGAGATCAGATATTATGTCGGAGCGGTGAAGCGCCTCGCTAACGGTAAAAATAAAGGCAAGTCCGAGCAACTTTATGCCGGACAGCAGAAATTATTGGCGAAATTGCAACTACAGGAAATTCCGGTAATTTTAGGTAATTTGATACAGCACCCGGATAAAAGTTTTCATGAAAAAGGCGTCGATGTTCGTATTGCAGTGGAAATGATCCGACTTGCTCGTGAGGATAAATACGATACTGCATATCTTTTGAGTTCTGATACTGATCTGGTACCGGCAGTCGAAGAAGTCAAGGTGGTGGGCAAAAAAGTTGTCTATGTAGGTGTTTCAAAAGGTCAGTCATTCGGACTTACCAAAGCATCTAATAATACTATCCTTCTCCGTGAGGAAGATGTCATGCCATTTTTCCCAAAAACACTGCTAGATGATGTAGAGAAGAAATAAATATCAACATCTTGACCTGTAGGCACTGCTCGTATAAAGTATTCTCATTATCAGTTATTTAAATCAAAACTTAGCCGCCTCGAAAGGGGTATGCCAGAAATGGCTAGACAACAACGGCTGGGACTTCTACAACTGAGCTTATACACAATACCCGTGCCGCCGGGAGATTGGTATAATCAAGCTGAACGCCGCAAGGCGTTTATGAAGCCCGTCTGATTGTTGTCAGGCGGGTTTTCATATATATGTAAATGGAAACAAAACCATTGTTGCGTGATTACTTCGAGGAGTATCTTACGTTCCGTGCGCAGGAGGGCAGTGTGTCCAAGACGTTGCTAGAGCACAAAAGATTTCTGTACGGCCCACTGGACGCGTCAGTAGGTTACAAGAAAGTCGAGGACTTGAGATTGATAGATAGAGCGGCACTGATCGAAGCGGGCAAGCCACACGGCATATTCGGTTCGCAGAGAGCGGTAGTTACATTCCGGCAGTTGTGTAGGTTTCTGAATCAGAGAGGTATGCGGTTGCCGTTCGATTGGCAGGAGATAAAAACGCCACATGTGCCGAGCAAGATGGTCGATTACTTAACAAGCGAGGAAATTGAAAAAATACGCCACGCATTCGATACGAACAGTATGGCAGGACTTCGTACCAGATGTCTCATCGAACTATTGCTCGATACCGGCATGAGAATAGGCGAGGCGTGCAGTGTAAACAGGGAAGATGTGAACTTTGAAAGGCATGAGATAAGGATCAAGAATTGTAAGACGCACGAAGATAATGTGGTCTACTTCACTGATCGAAGCGCCGAATGGGTCAAGCTATATCTAGCCGCAAGGCATGATAACAATCCGGCACTGTTCATTACTGGCCGAGATCGTATGTTGCCGTTAACTTCGAGGAATTACATCAGAGCGAAAACAAAAGAACTCGGAATCAAAAAGAAAATCGGACACCATGTATTCAGAAAAACTTGCGGTACTTATATGCTCCAACATCAGATAGATATCAAGAGTGTACAGAATTTGCTACGGCATAAAAGCGAACGCACGACACTCCGGTATTATATCGGCGTTGATAAAGAAAGATGTAAAGTAATGCACCAGGCAGTGATGGCTCAGATATAGTTACTTTTCAAAAGTTATACACAGTTCATAAATATGCTCTTTTTGTAAAAGGAGTATAATTAATTTTGTAATGTATGTTGCGTCTAGCATTTTCATAATAAAAAAAGCTTGTAGTATGCCACAGTGGAGTAAGAGATAGCTCACCGCCACAGTGGTCAAAGAGGTAGGAGGGAGGGAAAGAGGAAGAGGGAAATTCCAAATCTCAAGCACCAAGCTCCAAATAATATCCAAATCCAAAAGGTTTGGGTATTATTTTTGTCAAAGATCTAGGAACGGAGTTTTTTGTTGCATGCATTTACAAACAGCATACTTTGTGCTTAAATCCTACAGGACCTAACTTCGGTGAACCTTCAAAAAAGGACGCATATGAATGATCGAATTTTAAAGAGGTGTGCATTGGCGACCGTGGTCTTGTTCGGAACCATGGTCATCATGGCAGGCTTTGCTATGTATCGGGAAAGTGGAAAAAGAACCCAGATAGTCAACTACTGGCTTCCGCAAAACTACAGATTGGTAGATGTGGAGCCGACAGGATGGACCGGCGCTCTCATCGATCCCGGATCACTTCGAAAGGTCTCGATCGACCACAAAGTCGACGTTTTGCCCGGGAGGGACCACGTCACATATTTTGTGTACATAAAAAAAACTATCCTTGCATCATTTCCCCAGAGATATGACGGATATACGGAGATGGGAGTCAACGTCGTAGCGATAGACACGACCAAGCCAGGTCTGGTTTCCATTACGAGAGAACGGTCATGGCACCGCATCGTCATCTCTTCTTTGGTGGTCGGGTTCATGGCGGGATGCATGGTTTGGCTACTTGTCGCTCTGGTATTACTGATCTTCTACCAGGTGTTCAAGCTGTTCATCGGGTTTCTGGAAGGCTTTCTGCCACCACTCACATCTTAGACGGACAGTCTTACCACAGCACTTAGTCAGAACCAGACAGTATTCAAAATGCCGCATCGCAAAGGTGCGGCTTTTTCTTGCACCTCCCGCACTTTTCCGATATGCTTCAAATATGCCAAAAAAACAGCACAATGAAGATGGTGAGACAGAAAAAGAATTTCATGAACACGATGACGCCATCATTGCGGATGAGATCGTGGCTGAGGAACATATGACTGATGCTATAAAGAAGCTTCGCGAAAAACTCAAAACAGCAGAAGCAGAGAAGTTGGAATACCTCACCGGTTGGCAACGTGCCAAGGCGGACATGATAAATGCAAAGAAGCGTGATGATGCAGAAAAGGCAGAATTCATAAAATTTGCAAACGAAAGACTCATAGAGAGTCTCCTACCAGTAATGGAAAGCTTTGATATGGCTATGGGCAACAAAGAAGTCTGGGAAAAAGTGGAAAAAAACTGGCGTGTGGGAGTTGAGTATATCTACTCTCAATTGAACAAAGTCCTATCTGAAAGCGGGGTTGAGGAAGTGAATCCGATGAATAAACCTTTTGATCATAATGTTCATGAAGCTGTTTCTTATGAGCCTGTCACTGATGAAAATTTGGACAATGTTGTGATAGGGGTGGTTCAAAAAGGATATTATCTGAATGGTAAACTTCTGAAGCCGGCGAAAGTAAAGGTAGGAGAATATAAAAAATAATTTTACTTGAATTCCTGCACCACTTCCTCTATCATTAGAGTATTCAGATCATGATAACCATATCTCGTTACAACCAAAAGGGCACATTTGAGCGCATAGTCCGCGCAAAGAACGGTAGCATGTTGCGCGTATTCTTCGAAGTCTATGAGATAAACGGGACCCTCAAGGGTCGTGTACTATATGCAGAGCCTATTTCACTATTGAGCGGACAAGCCTCTGACGCGTCACGGTGTCTAGCTGGGACATGCGCAAAGATCTCACATGAGACGGAATATATATCCATTTACGCTCCAATCGTCTCCCCATACCCAGAACTATATTTCTTTATGAGCCAACCTACACGGGCTCCAGCTTTCTTATAATGTTTCTGGATTGATCAGGATATTTATCCGGTCATCCTGCAGTTTATTCGTGCGTGCCTTAATAATTCTAAAATACAAAATATGAGTAAAATCATAGGAATAGACCTAGGAACTACATACTCGGCAGTTGCCGTCATGGAAGCCGGTGTGCCCAAGGTCCTCGAAAATGCCGAAGGGCAGAGGACTACGCCATCTATCGTGGCTCAGTCCAAGACTGGTGAGAGACTGGTAGGTCTCCTCGCAAAGAGGCAGGCTGTCACAAACCCAAAGAATACGATCTCACAGATCAAGAGATTTATGGGTCACAGCTTCGATGAAGAAAGTGTGCAGAAAGATATCAAGAACATACCCTTCGATGTCCGCAAGGCTACAAATGGTGGCATAGAAGTAAATATGGCGGGCAAGTGGATGAGACCGGAAGAAGTCTCTGCAATGATTCTTCAAAAGCTCAAGACTGACGCGGAAACTAGACTTGGTGAGAAGATTACCGAAGCTGTTATAACCGTACCCGCGTACTTCAATGATTCCCAGAGGCAAGCTACAAAGGATGCGGGACTCATAGCAGGTCTCGATGTAAAGCGCATCATAAACGAGCCGACAGCGGCCGCGCTCGCGTATGGATTTAACAAAAAGAAAGATGAGAAGATAGCAGTCTTCGACTTTGGTGGTGGAACATTCGATATATCTGTCCTAGAAGTAGGTGATGATGTCATCGAAGTAAAGTCGACAGATGGAGACTCGCATCTCGGTGGTCGTGATATCGACGCAAAGATAGTGAACTGGCTGGCAGACACATTCATGAAAGAAAATGGCGTGGACCTAAAGAAGGACGCTCTCGCTCTCCAGCGTCTGGATGAAGCCGCGGAAAAGGCAAAGATAGAGCTCTCGACTGCTATGCAGACGGAGATCAATATTCCGTTTATCACCTCGGGTGTAGATGGACCAAAGCACCTTCTGGTGACATTGACTCGAGCTAGTCTGGAAGAGTTGACCAAAGAGTTCGTAGACCGAGCCATGATGATCACAAAGCGTGCTATGGACGCTTCACCATTCAAGGTGGGTGATATCAATGAAGTAGTCCTAGTCGGCGGACAGACCCGTATGCCGGCACTCCAAAATGCAGTCAAACAGTTTTTCGGAAAAGATCCTCACATGGGTGTGAATCCCGACGAGGTGGTTGCGGTGGGCGCCGCTATTCAAGGCGGAATATTGGGAGGTGATGTCAAGGACGTATTGCTCCTCGATGTGATCCCTCTCTCTCTTGGAATAGAAACTTTGGGTGGAGTTGCGACGAAGCTCATAGAAAAGAATACGACTGTTCCTACTCAGCGAACGCAGGTGTTCTCTACTGCGGCGGACAACCAGACTTCGGTGGAGATACATATCACCCAAGGTGAGCGTGCCATGGCGGCGGACAACAAGTCCCTCGGGCGCTTCATCCTAGATGGTATCCCACCCGCAGGTCGTGGTATGCCTCAGGTAGAAGTAACATTTGATGTGGATGCAAACGGTATATTAAATGTAACTGCAAAGGACAAGACTACAGGTAAAGCAAACTCGATCAAGATCACAGCTAGTTCTGGACTATCCAAGGAAGAAGTAGAAAAGATGAAACAAGAGGCCGCAAAACATGAAGCTGAAGACAAAGCCAAGCATGAGGTCGTGGAGGTCAAGAATATTGCCGAACAGCTATTGTACACTTCCGAAAAGGCTCTCAAGGATGCAGGCGACAAAGTGCCAGCAGAAGTGAGGAAGGGCATAGAAGACAAGATGAATGATCTCAAGACAGTGAAGAATGGTACGGATCTTGCGCTCATAAAGAAGAGTACGGAGGCGCTGTCGGCGGAGATACAAAAGATAGGACCCTCGTTCGCAGGTGCACAATCTGGAGCAGGTCAACCGGGTGGTCAACCAGGAGCAGGAGGTCCTTCCACCGCTGATGCTTCGGAGGGCAAGCCGAATTCTGGCGCGGATGGAAATGGTAATGTGAAGGATGCGGAGTTCAAAGAGAAGAAGTAGGGCAGGGTCAAGAAAAGACCCTCGCAGTTTCCTTGAGTGTGAACTCGAGGAAACAAGCGAGGGTCTGGAGGAGTCTTCATTTTGTTCTCGTATTGATTGACACAGCGATACTTATGAGAGACGTTGCCAGCATGATTCCCATACTCATCTCGTAGGTGTTCCTGAAGAATATCGATGGATCTCTATGGGCAATAAGCGCGACCATCAGATTAAAACCTGCCACCGTCGGGATCATGACGAGCGTAAGAGCTTGCGTTAGTTTCATTTAAGGTCCTTTCCTTGTCTGTTTTGTTCACACGAAGTATAGCATATTATGTGTATACATGTCAAATTTTGAATTCATGGTCTGAATAATATAGTCAAATGACTAAAAAAGCATTAAAAAACCAAGGTAGTCTTGTGATTTACACCAGCGGAAAAGGCGGGGTTGAGCTTCGCGCTGACGCGAACAAGGACACTATTTGGGCGACACAGGAGCAGATCTCTACATTGTTTGGTGTCGATAGAACAGTTGTTACGAAGCATATTAGAAATATTTTGGCAGATAAAGAATTGGACAAGAATTCAGTATGTGCAAAATTTGCACATACTGCCCCGGATAACAAGCAGTATAGCGTTAATTTCTACAATCTGGATCTTATTCTTGCTATAGGTTATCGAACAAATTCCACGAAGGCTATTAAGTTTCGCCAATGGGCAACCAAAACCTTGCGTGAGTACCTGATAAACGGTTTTGTAGCAAATTCCGAACGCATAAAACAACTTCCCGAGAAAATTATTAAAGACCTCGATCAAAAAATCAGGTTTATTCAGCGTACGATACAAAAGCGCGAATTGAAGCAAAATGAAGTCGATGGACTTTTGTCTGTGATCGATAATTATGCAAATGCCTGGCTACTTTTAAAAGAATTTGATGAGAGAGAGTTGATCCTGAAAAGAAGTAAGAGTAGGGAAAAGAGAAAGTTTGATTATGAATTTGTTAGTCCTGCGATCGATCAGCTGAAATCAAGTCTGATGGCCAAAGGTGAAGCAAGCGATCTCTTTGCAAATGAGAGAGACGGATCATTCCAAGGTGTGATCAAAACTATTTACCAGACTTTTGATAGCAAGGAATTGTATCCGAGCCTCGAAGAGAAAGCTGCTCACCTGCTCTACTTTGTCATCAAAGACCATCCTTTTTCTGATGGAAATAAACGCGTAGGTTCATTTTTATTTGTTTCTTTTTTGCATCAAAATGGGATACTGTATCGAAACAATGGAGAAAAGAAAATCAATGACAATACTCTGGTAGCACTCGCACTCCTCATAGCTGAGAGTGATCCCAAAGAAAAAGAAACTATGGTAGCCTTAACCACAAACTTAATAGCATGAAAGATTATTACAAAACACTAGGTGTCGAACGTGGTGCTTCCAAGGAGGAGATAAAAAAGGCCTTCCGGAAACAGGCGCACCTGCACCATCCGGACAAAAACAAAAATGATCCTACTTCTTCGCAGAAATTCAAGGAAGCAAGCGAGGCGTATTCGGTATTATCGGACGATGCAAAGCGTAAGCAGTACGATACCTTTGGTTCAGCTGGTCCCGGCTACAATCCTGGTGCGGGTGGCTTCGGCGGGCAGGGTGGTTTCAACGCACAGGACTTCGGCGGATTTGATTTTTCCGGATTTGGTCAGGGAGGTGGAGTAGAGTTCGATATCGGTGATATATTCGGTGAGTTCTTTGGCGGCGGTCGAAGCAGGCAGTCCAGACAGGAACGTGGCAGGGACATATCGATCGATATTGAGATCTCATTTGAAGAGTCAGTTTTCGGCGTGGAGCGGAATATTGTCCTCACAAAAGCTTCCAAGTGCCAAACTTGTAATGGTAATGGTGGAGAGCCCGGCACAACTATGGAGACATGCCCGACCTGTAGTGGCAAAGGTAAAATAAATGAGACACGAAGATCATTCCTAGGATCATTTACAACATCGAAAATTTGCGAGACTTGTCATGGTCGCGGTACCGTACCAAAAGAAATGTGTCACACTTGTCATGGCTCGGGTGTGAATGAACGTCAACAGGAAATAATAGCAAAGATCCCACCAGGTATAGAAAATGGCGAGATGGTGCGACTCACTGGTATGGGCGAAGCTATATCGAACGGTGTTGCAGGCGATCTCTATGTGAAGATACATGTGAAGGCACACGCTATGCTCAGGAAGGAAGGTTTTAATCTAGTAATGGATCTCAATATAAAACTGTCGTCTGCTCTCGGTGGTGCGGAAATACCTATTAAGACATTGGATGGCGAGGTCGTGCTTACAATTCCCGAAGGGACAAACACTGGCGAGATTCTCCGCATCAAGGGTAAGGGTGTGCCAAATGATCGCGGCAAGAGAGGTGATCTTTTGATCAAGGTTACAGTCGATATGCCAAAGCATCTTTCTAGAGAGGCAAGGAAGCTTATTGAAGGTTTGAAGGACGAAGGATACTGATACTAATTCGCGTGTGATCACGAGGTGTTGCTTTTTGACTGGCGAGGACTCTTTGTGAAGTAATATCTCGGCGCATTTCCCAAAACGGATCTGAATCCTAATATACCACTGTGCGTGTTGTATCATTGAACTAATGTTCCTTGATTGCGGAGCGGCGCGTCGCTCGAATCCAAACCCTTTAAGGGTCACTCCAAG
>Ga0172379_10009931_pt1 | contig 11640 bp, 5 predicted proteins | sample GrowelOW334metaG_FD_119756 | JGI IMG/M metagenome (GOLD analysis project Ga0172379, IMG submission 119756) | Groundwater microbial communities from an aquifer near a municipal landfill in Southern Ontario, Canada - Groundwater well OW334 metaG | ecosystem: Environmental > Aquatic > Deep... | reverse complement strand
GGCGTGGTGCGTACGATAGAGAAAGAGGCGTGCGCGTTCTCGTATCACGACAGCATCTTTAGTCATGAACCGAAACAGTATGTGCTTCTGCGTGCCACGTTTGCACTCGCGAAGGACGAGGTCTCCCAACCGTCCTACAAGGACAATCGTTTTGATATGGCAGCGCTTACGCGCGGCGTCGGACGCACACCGACACAGCGTGAGGTACGCGAAGCGGTGCTTTCTATGCGCGAAGAGAAGGGCTCGCTCATCATGCGAGACCGTCTGTCGTTCAAATGCGCCGGCTCATTCTTCCATATGCCATTTGTGAGCGAGGCGGAGTATCGGCAGGTGGAAGCGCGTGCACGCGCGCTTGATGCCGCTAAGGAGGAGGCGCTCCGCCCGTGGGCGTGGAAGCAGGCTGATGGCTCGTACAAGCTCGCTCCAGGGTTTCTTCTTGAATACACCGAGTTCCAGAAAGGGTATGTGCGTGGCGCAGCAGGGGTTTCGCCGCGACACACACTCTCCATTATCAACAGAGGAGGCGCGAGTGCTCGCGACATCACGACGCTTGCGCGCGATATGCAAGACGCAGTACTGCAGAAGTTCGGCATTCATCTGGAGCGTGAAGTAGAGTACGTCGGCGACATCGGCGCATAACTTTTGAAAAAACATTTTCACAAAATATTTTTTGTGAAAATGTTTTTTCAAAAGTTATCCACACATAGATATTTTTTCTCACACAAAATATTTTTTACGCGCAATAATATCTTGTAGAAACGTTTGTGCATGAAAAATATTTCGTGCAGAGACGGGTCGACTTATAAGTCATCATTTCTAACCTACAACTACCATGGCAGCAAAGAAGAGAAAGGCAGTCAAGAAGACCGCAAAGAAGGCAGTGAAGAAGGTCGCAAAGAAGCGCAAGGCAGCTAAGAAGCGCGCCTAGTTTTGTAAAAGGAAAAATCCCGCTTCGGCGGGATTTTTTCTTTTTTGCTATACTGCAATCAATGTTCAGCCTCTCCGCGCTCTTCTCCAAGAACCAGTCGGCAGCCTTTCTGAAGGCTGCGGCGGCTGTGGTGGCGGCGACGAACCGACACACTGAAGAGCTGAGAGAGCTTTCGGACGAGGAGGTGCGCGCTCGTCTTGCTCTGGTGCGCGCTCGTGCTACGGAGCAGGGAGGCGCCGTGCAGGGCGACGCGCCACTCATCTTCGCGCTCGTCCGCGAAGCTTCGCGCCGCACGCTTCGCCAGCCGCACTTTGACGTACAGATACAGGGCGGCCTCGCGCTCCTTGAAGGGAAGATCGCAGAGATGCGTACCGGCGAAGGCAAGACGCTTGTTGCGACACTACCAGCGACGTTCCATGCGCTCTCCGGCAAGGGGGTGCACGTGGTCACGGTCAACGACTATCTCGCTCGTCGCGACGGCGCGTGGATGGGACAAGTCTACGACTTCCTTGGTCTCACGCTTGGTGTGGTGACGAGCGCCGGTGCGTATCGCTACGACGCGTCGCACGTGGCGAAGGAGGAGGATCGTGAGCGCGATGCCACGGGTTCGTTTAAGGTCTTCTACGACTACCTGCGTCCCGCAACGAAGCACGAGGCGTACGCTGCCGACATCACCTATGTCACGAACAACGAACTTGGTTTTGACTATTTACGCGACAATACCGCCTACGACGTCTCGCAGATTATGCAGCGCGGACACCATTACGCCATCATTGACGAAGTGGACTCTATTCTCATTGACGAAGCACGTACGCCGCTCATCATAAGCGGGCCGTCGGGGGACTCGCAGAAGCTCTACGAGCACTTCGCTACGATCGTCCGCGCGCTTCACGAGGGACCGGACTACACGATTGATGAGAAACAGCGGGCGATCCAGCTCACGGAAGCGGGTATCCACGCCGCCGAAGTCGCGCTCGGACTAGACAACCTCTACGCCGAGGGGGGTATGAAGTACGCGCACCACTTGGAGACCGCTGTTCGTGCGCAGGCGCTCTTCCACAAAGATAAGGACTACATTGTCCGCGATGGGGAGATAGTCATCGTAGACGAATTCACCGGACGTCTCCAGCCCGGTCGCCGCTGGTCGGAAGGGCTGCATCAGGCGATAGAGGCGAAGGAGGGTGTTGCAGTACAGGAGGAGACGCGCACGTACGCGACCGTCACATTCCAAAACCTCTTCCGCATGTACGAACGGCTCGCCGGTATGACAGGTACGGCGCTCTCTTCCGAGGAGGAGTTTTATACGGTGTACGGACTTGAAGTTGTGGTGGTGCCGACGAACAGGGCAGTCGCGCGCAAGGACTACGACGACCTGATTTTCCAAACGTCTGCCGGCAAGTACCGAGCGGTCGCACGTGCGGTGAAGGAGCGGCACAAAACTGGTCAACCGGTCCTTGTCGGGACCGTGTCTATTGAAGACAACGAGATCGTAAGCTCGTATCTCGCAGCCGAAGGCGTGCCGCACGAGGTGCTGAACGCGAAGAATCACGAACGCGAAGGCGAGATTATCGCGAGTGCGGGCGAGGAGGGGAGGGTGACCGTGGCGACGAACCTCGCGGGTCGCGGCGTGGACATCAAGCTCGGCGGTGCGGTCGCCGACGAGGCGAAGCGCGCGGCGGTCATCGCGCGCGGCGGTCTCGCCGTCATCGGTACCGAGCGGCATGACGCGCGTCGCATAGACAACCAGCTCCGCGGGCGCGCGGGCCGGCAAGGAGACCCAGGGGAGACTCGCTTCTACGTGTCGCTTGAGGACAAGCTGATGCGCGTCTTCGCGTCCGAGACCCTGAAGAAAGTCATGGGCCGCTTTGGCATCCCTGAGGACGAACCGATTGAGAGCGCCATGATTACCAAGTCACTTGAGACCGCACAAGGGCGTATTGAAGGGTTCAACTTTGATGCTCGCAAGCAGGTGCTCGCGTATGACGACGTGATGAACACCCAACGCCTCGCTATATACGCGCGCCGACGCGCAGCACTCCTTGGGAGCGACGCCGACATAGAAGCACTTGTGCGCGAGCTTGTCGGAGACGATGCGTCACTTGCAGCGACTCTTGCTACAAAGACGAGCGAACTCGGTGCTTCGTTTACACCGCTCCTGCGCCGCCTTCTGCTGCAAATCATTGATCTGTATTGGCTAGAGCACTTGGAGACTATGGATTACCTGCGTCGCTCGGTATCGCTTCGCGCGTATGGTCAACGGGATCCGCTTATTGAATATCGCCGCGAAGGACTCCAGCGTTTTCGAGCGCTTGAGGCGGACATACGGGCAGCCACGCTAGAGGCGCTTCCGCGCTTGGAGAGCATGGACGATGCGCGCATCCGCGCCGAAGAAGAGAAGACTCGTGCGCTCATGGTGGCGGCTGGCACAGAAGGGAGCGCACAAGCGCCGGTCACGAAGGGCGCTTCCTACGGCAGGAACGACTTCGTCGTCATCAAGAAAGGTGACATGACACAAACTATTAAATACAAGAAAGCCGAACCGCTCCTCTCCGAAGGCTGGATCATCGTGTCGTAGGGATAGTAAACGCGTAATCGCGGCGGGAACATATTTTAGTATTTACAGGGAGCAGGAATCTTGCAGGTTGGTTATTTATGTTTTCTAGTGTATTGTGGCAGTAATGGCATTTGTTGATGAAGCACGCATATATGCGGAGTCGGGGAAAGGCGGTGACGGCGTCATCCGTTGGCTACGCACTAAGGAGTCTGCGCGCGGCGGACCTTCAGGCGGCGATGGCGGTAAGGGCGGCGACGTCGTCCTTGTTGGCGTCCGTGACCTTGCAGCACTTTCAAACTATCGCTATGAGAAGAAATTTCATGCTGAGAACGGTGAAGCTGGGAAGGGCGAGTTGAAGCACGGCAGTAATGGCGCTGACGCGATACTGAAAGTGCCGGTGGGCACGACTATCCGTGTGGTAGACACCGGAGAGGAGTACGAGATTACGGAAGAGGACGAGCGTATCGTCCTCTTCCGTGGTGGTAAGGGCGGGCTCGGCAATGCTCGCTTCAAGAGCTCTACGAATCAGAACCCATTTGAGCAGACAGCCGGCAGGAAGGGTAAGGGCGATGATCTTGAGCTTACGCTCAAGATCATCGCCGATGCCGGCCTCATTGGCTTGCCAAACGCTGGCAAGTCGTCGCTTCTGAACGCACTCACGCGAGCGAAGTCAAAGGTCGGTGACTACCCGTTCACGACGCTCGGTCCGAGTCTCGGAGACTTCTACGGTTATATTCTCGCCGACATTCCTGGTCTTATTGAGGGAGCCTCGTCCGGCCGAGGTCTTGGGATAAAATTTCTTAAGCACGTTGAACGCACTGGCATACTCTTACATCTCGTCTCGTCTGACCAAGAAGACGCTGTCGCAGCCTATAGGGAAGTGAGAGGGGAGATAGAGTCCTTCGGGCACGGCCTAGCCGACAAGCACGAGATTATCGTCCTCTCCAAAACAGACTTGGTTACCCCAGAAGAGCAAGAAACCATAGCTGCGAAGCTCACCAAAGAGACGGGGAGGGAGGTGCTCTCGGTCTCCATAGCCGACGATGCTGCTCTGAAGATCTTCTCCGATCGGCTTACGAGCATACTCAAAAGAGCCTAGAGAGCGTCGGGTCTTGGTGCTTTCGGAGGTTTGCGGTACTCTTTCTGTATATGTATCGCCCGACTATAGGACTTGAGGTGCACGCAGAGCTCAAGACCAAGACCAAGATGTTCTGTGATTCGCGGAATGATCCGGACGAGACTCGCCCGAACATAAACGTGTGCCCTGTCTGTATGGCGCACCCAGGGACACTGCCGGTCATTAACCGAGCGGCGGTTGAGCACATTGTGCGGATCGGGACGGCCATCGGCGGGACGATTGCCGACTTTACCGAGTTTGATCGTAAGAGCTATTTCTATCCGGACATCCCGAAGGGATATCAAATCAGTCAGTACGAGCACCCGCTTGTTACTGGTGGTTCTCTCGCAGGCGTCGCTATCACACGGGTGCACCTTGAAGAGGACACGGCACGTTCCATACACGCGCGCGACAAGTCGCTTGTTGACTTCAATCGTGCCGGCATACCGCTCATGGAGCTCGTCACCGAGCCAGTCATACACGACGCGGAGACAGCAGGACGTTTCGCGCGCGAGCTCCAACTCCTCTTGCGTACGCTCGGTGCTGGTGAGGCGAATCTTGAGAAAGGCGAGATGCGCATTGAGGCGAATATTTCAGTATCAAACGAGGAGGGAGTGTTCGGTACGAAAGTAGAGGTCAAGAACATAAACTCCTTCCGTTCGGTTGAGCGGACGATCGCCTACGAGATAGAGCGGCAGATTAGACTTATTGAAAGCGGGGGAGAGGTGTCACAAGAGACACGCGGCTGGGACGAGGCGAAGCAAGAGACCTTCCATCAGCGCTTCAAAGAGGGGAGTGCCGACTACCGATATTTCCCTGAGCCGGATCTGCCGAAACTCTATCTCTCCGATATTCCCGAATGCAGCAGAGAGGTGCTTGCCGCGTCTATGCCGGAACTCCCATGGGAGCGGCGTGCGAGGTATGCGTCGGCCTATGCGCTAAAAGAAGGTGATGCCGCGTTTCTCTGTGCGTCGCTTGAGCGTGCGAATTTCTTTGATGCTGTTGCGCGCGCACTTGAGTCAGACGCAGCACTCATCACGCTCGCGGCGAATTACGTTGTCTCAGATCTCGCGGGCATCTACGCGAAAAGCGGCATTGAAGATTTTGCATCACTTGACGCATCTGCGTTTGCCAAACTCATCCGTCTCGTCGGTTCCGGCGAATTGTCGTCGCGTGGTGCGAAGGACACCCTGCTTGTTCTTGTAGAGAAGGGTGGCGACCCAGAGACTATCGCGAAAGAGCAGGGGCTCATACAAGTGCACGACACGAGTGTGCTTAGAGAGGCTGTCAGGGGCGTACTCGCCGAGGAGCCAAAGGCCGTAGCAGAGTATCAAGCAGGGAAGGAGGCAGCCCTCCAGTACTTGCTTGGCAAGAGTATGAAGGCCACCAGAGGCGCGGGCAATCCGGCCATGCTCCGAGACATTCTCATAGAGGAGCTCCATTGAGCACTGTCAGAAAGTGCCCCTGCTCACGGCAGGGGCACTTTCTGGTTTTCCAAGGCAGGTTTCTCCTGCTTTTTGGCATTATTTGTGAAGTGGGGATAGCTCTTTATTACCAGACGAGATACGGCTATACTTAAGGCATGGATGAGATAATTATAGAAGAAAAGAAATACGTATCGTCTAAACAAGCCGCTAAGATGACCGGCTATGCGAAGGATTATATCGGCCAACTCTGCCGTGAGGGCAGGGTTCCTGCGCGTCTCGTAGGAAGGAGTTGGTACGTGCTTGAGTCGGCGATTCAGGACCATCGTTTCGGTGCCGAAGCAGTTGAGGAGAAGCCCAAGGCACAAACGGTCGTCAGCAAGGCGGCGGCTACGCTCTCTCACTGGGACTCTCCTCGCTATGAGGCAGCGAAATCGGAGTTTCTGCCGTTTGCGAGTCTAAAAGAGGACAAAGAAGTGCTCGTAACAGATGAAATTGAAGAAGAAGGCCAAGTAGAAGATTCCGCGAGCCTTCACGAGTCGTGGCGAGAATGGTTTGACCATATCGCGGAGGCGTCTGTGCCCACAAGACCTCAAATAGAGAAGGCTGAGGGAGTATCTGCTGTTGTCACAGAGCAAGTCACTGAGGCAGTGGCTGAGGAAGTTGATAACGATGGTGAGGTTGCGGTACCGCTGCGCTTCCTGAGCCCACGCCCTGAGCGTGAGCCTCTTCCTGTCACCGTGCGTAGGGAGCCGGTTACCGAGCCTGTGGTGGCGGCGCCTAGAGCCGACAGAAGGATCATGGGGTCTATGAAGCTTGTAGGGGCGCTCGCGGCAGCTATTTCGGTAGTGCTAGCGATCCTAGGGAGTGGGTACGTTGACGAGTATGTAGTAACGAATAGCCAAGCTCAAGTAATTTCTGGAATATCCGTATACAATAAATAGCGTACATACTTATTTTCTTGTCTCGGATACACGAGACAACAACAGGCACAATCGCGCGGAGGATATTCTATAGACGACACTGATCCGTAAGCCTTTAAACAGTCCATAGAGCTTCGTGCCACATATTATATATAACTGGCTTATAGAGGAGCGCCCCTTTAGATTGGTAAGAAATATCGCCGATTACTCTGCACCTGTGAAAAATGGAACTGAGTAGCGTATCTCGTGGAGAGTGAGCATCTATACCTATATAGATGTGCTAGACCGATGCGTATAAGGAGCGGAATAACTATGTAATCACTATACAGTTCGCCTATACGGCCTCTCTAAACATCAAATTAGTGTATGTGACAGAAAAGTGGTATTTCCTGCTCACTTTTTCGCTCAGAAATACAAATCGGAGGGAAAATACATGATCAGGAGCTTGTGTGCGGATATTTTTTCCTAAAATCATGCTCCGCAGGAACGATTTTGCATCAAAAATTTCATCGGTTAAAAAACAAGTAACGATGCACCGTTAAAAAATATTTTTTATAAAAATAATTATCCCCATATTGATTAGATATTTTCATAGGAGATGCCGAAACAACGAGTTATTATTTAGTTAATTCGGCTATCCGACATGGACTCCTCACTCAAAGAAAATTTAATAACAACGAAGGATGCGAGTGAGCTTTCCGGATACACATCGGACTATCTCGCGCGACTTGTGCGATCAGGAGAAATTGAAGGGAGAAGAATCGGTCACAGTTGGACGATTGACAGCGCGTCGCTTGAGACATTCCTGCGCAAACAGAAGGACAAGAAACTTGATCGCGCACGCGAGCTTGCGAGCTCGCGCGTCTACGAATACCGCGAGCGCAACAAGCGCCTCAGTCGTGCGACAGAGGTTTTGACAAAACAGACGTCTGTGGCAGACAGTGCACCCACCGTGTCGCCCTTCAGTCTCGGAAATTACGCTTCGCTCGGCTCGCACCTGCTCGCACTCTCGGCGGCCTTCGTGGTGCTGGTCTCTGGCGCACTCATCGCAAGGACTGATGTACTGCCAAGTGCCGCCTCTCGCGTGGTAAGCGTTGCACGCGAAGCAGCAAACGGATTCGGCGACACGTTTGGCGACACACCGACACGCATCGCATCGCGTCTAGAAGAAGCGCATGTCGCACTGCGCGCCGACTCCGAACACGCAGCGCTCCTTTCTGCGCGTGATCGGTATGCTGCGTACGTTGAGCATTCGTTCCTCGCGAAGATAGACGCGCAACTTCTGCAGTCGGCGCTCGCAAGAGAGTATGTTGCACCGAACCTTGCGTCTACCGGCGTACACACGATGCGTGCAGACGACGCTCGTGCGTCTGCGGCACGCGTGCACGAAGCGCTCACGAACGTGTATGCTTTTGTGACATCGCCATCAAACATCGCAGGCGCGTTCGGAAATGCCTATCGCGCTGCTGGTGTCGGAGCGTATGCACTCGCGCAATCGTCGCTTGCGCAGTATGCGACGCTCATCAACCTGTCGGGTGCGAAATCGCTTGCGCTCGCAACTGACGCGCGCGACACGCTCGCTACGACGCCAGTACTCGCTGCGCGTGTGAACCTCGCACTCGGCGAGGCGGTCATACACGCATCGCATGCGGCAGTGCGCGCCGACGTGGTAACAGTGCAAGGGCTTGCGGCAGCAGCACCGAAAAGCGCAGCCGCGACGGTCGCGTTCCTCGGTGCGACCGGCAACTTGCTCGCCGCCACTACGGAGCGAGTCCCAGCTCTCGCTTCTGCAGCGTACCTACGCGCTACAGGAGCACCGGCGCATCTGGCGCCACAAGTCGCTGGAGCTGTCTTCGGTACCGAATACTCGGCTGCCGAGCACTTCGTGAAAGCCACGAGGAGTGCCACGCGTGGCTACGAGCTCGCCCTCTTGAGCGTCGGTAAGGCGGGCTACGAAGGGACGAGCGCGACCCTCTCGCTCGCGCTTGCAGCGCAGGATACGCTCGCCGCACTGCCGTCCGAAGTTCAGAATGCGTATCTCGGTACACTCGGCAAGAGTTCGCTCGCCCTCGCTTCGCTTCCGGAGCGCATACCGCAAATCGCCGCAGCAGTCTCCGCTTTGGTACCGACACTTACCACAGGAGAGCAGGTGGCGCTCACTACGTATCAAACCATCCACGGTCTCTTTGATTCTGCAAGCGGCGCGCTTGTAGCGTTCTTCACGACGACACCTGCAACTGTGCTGCCGACTGGCGTACCGAAGGTTCGTGTTGTCACCAGCAGCGTGCCGCCTGCCGTGCACGCAGTACAGAACTCCTATCCGACCTACACGACACTTGTGCAGGGAGTCTCGCGTGACTATGTGACACAGTCGCTCTCCGCTCTGCGCTCCGACATACTCGCGACTGTCGCTGGCCAGATACAACCGGTCGCCGCACAAGGCATCACGAACATGACCACCATTCAGCAGGTGAACATGATCCAAGATCTGAACAACCTTATCGTGCGCAACGGCGACTTCCGTGGCGGTACGCTGAGTAACGGGGTCTCGGTGTCTGCGACAACCGGCAGCTTCAGCAATCTCTCAGCGACGAGCGCAAGCTTAGACGGCCTCACTATCACCGGCACCGCAAGTCTCGCGACCACGACAGTGAGCGGCGACCTCACGGTTACCGGCACCTTCTCCCCGTCCTCAATCGCCGCCAACACATCTATTTCCGCACCATACTTCACGGCTACCTCTACGACTGCTACCTCCACTTTCGCAGGGAATCTTTCTGTTGCGGGCAACTTGAACTTCAACGGCGTACTCTTGCAGAACAACGCTCCGTTCGTCGGCAGTCAGTGGACTACTGCTGGGTCAAACATCTACTACACCACCGGCAACGTCGGTATCGGCACCACGACCCCTGGTTACTCACTCGCAGTTGAAGGGACGTCATCGCTAGGGAATCAGGCGCTTGCGGGATACTTCACCGCGACCACCTCCAACGCATCACAATTCCCCTACGCTTCCACCACCGCGCTTTCCGCCTACAACTCGCTCGCTATCGGCGGGACCGCTACCACGACGCTCGCCGGCGACGGCAACGCTTCAACAATCTACGGCCCACTTACAGTACGCGGCACCAGTACTCAAGGGAGCTCTCTCACGCTCCAGCGAGGGAACACGAACGGCGATAATGCGCTGACCTTCAACGACCAGACCGGTAGCCCGCTCTTGAAGCTCTACACCAATGCGAACACCGGCTACTCGTACCTCAACGGACAGCAGAGCTATCTCTCTCTTGGTATGAGCGTGGGCGGGGAGGTCTTGCGCATTGACACCTCCAACAATGCCCGCTTCACAGGGAACGTCATCCCCTCCGCGAACCAGACGTACGACATCGGTACCCCCGCTGTGTATTGGCGCAACGGCTACGTGAACAACATCGTTGCAAACAATCTCTCTTCGGCGTCTACCTCTATCGCAGGCACGAACAACACTTCCTTCAGCATCAACTCCAACAATCCGACGACCGATACGCAGGATATGTCGCTCATCTTCTATCGCGGTGCGGGTGCTCCGACGAACGGGGTACTCTCGTGGAACTCCACGCTTAAGCGTTTTGAGTTCAATCAGAACCTGTATGTGATCAACGCAGCGACCAGCCCCGCGTCTACGACACTGCGCGTCGCGTCTGTCGCCGGTCAGACGGGTCCGCTCACCAGCTGGCTTGATTCTGCTGGCAACGTCATGAACACCGTACTTGCAAACGGTAATGTCGGCATCGGTACATCCAGCCCAGGGTACGCACTAGACGTGAACGGCACGGTGAACGCGACCGCCTTCTACGTAAACGGCGCTCCGTATGCAAGTAGTCAGTGGACTACGAATGGTTCGGACATCTACTACAACACCGGCAGCGTCGGCATCGGCACGACTACTCCGAGCGCGAAGCTGCAGGTCGCTGGGAACGGGCTCTTCGGTGTCGTCGGTACGACCGCTGGCAACCTCACTCTCGCGGCAGGCAGTTCTGCCTCAAGTCGTAGCTGGCGCTTCTTGAGTAACGACGCGGTACAGGGCGACTTCGCTATTCAGCAGAGCACCACGCAGACGGGGAGCACCTTCGCCACCAAGCTTACGATTGACCCAAGCGGCAACGTGGGTATCGGCACACAGCTCCCAACCCGCAAGCTGGAAATCATGAACACAGTAGGGAGCTCCGAGAACCTGACGCTCTCAAACAGCGACTTCGTCACTGGCGTGGGCACGAGCCTGCAGTTCTACACCGGCGCGACTACCGGCAACACCTACTACGGCATCCAAGCGTGGAATAACGGAGAGCTCGCGAAGGGCAACCTGATACTCCAGGGTGGCGGCGGCAATGTCGGCATCGGTACCACGACACCCTTCGCCACCCTCAGCATCGCCACTACGACAGGGAAGCAGCTCGTACTTACCGACTCAAGCGCAGGGACAAACCTGAAGCACTGGCTCTTCTCCTCGCAGGGCGGCAACCTCTACGTCGGCACTACCACAGACAGCTATGCCACCAGCTCGCCGCCAGCACTCACCGTCACCAACAGTGGCTCGGTGGGCATCGGTATTTCCGTACCTAACGCTTCCGCCATTCTTGACCTCACGTCAACCACGGGTGGTCTACTTGTCCCTCGTCTTACCACAGTACAGAAGACCGCGATATCATCCCCCG
>Ga0172379_10009929_pt1 | contig 11641 bp, 9 predicted proteins | sample GrowelOW334metaG_FD_119756 | JGI IMG/M metagenome (GOLD analysis project Ga0172379, IMG submission 119756) | Groundwater microbial communities from an aquifer near a municipal landfill in Southern Ontario, Canada - Groundwater well OW334 metaG | ecosystem: Environmental > Aquatic > Deep... | reverse complement strand
TTAGCTTATCAATATATTCATGCTGTAACAAATGGATACGATCTGCCAACGCCCATGAGAGAAAAATCATTTCGATTGCTGATCCAATTTGCTGAACGTGATTAATGCCATAAAAGCTTGGAATAAAATCAAATTTATTAAATGCAAGGAGACTTGTCCCCAGTAGAAATGAGCTCCAACCTACTACATAAAATCGTGCTGAACGATATCCCTGACGCATAACGTTAATACCCGCTATTAACAATACAATTGGAACAATTGAGACTAGAGCTGTATTGTATTTAATAACACTTGAATACGGTAAAAATAAGGAGAGAATTACAAGAAAGAAACTTATACCCATCAAAACACAAATTGCTTTATCAATCTTAGGAAGATAAAGAGCAGTACTCAGAAAATTACGTCCAAAATAAAGGGCCGAGAAGGCTGTCAAAGCTATTAATACCGCTGAGGCATGGTGAATGAACCAACTCCAATCGGGCCACAAATACTCCCTTCCAATTCCATCAAACGATAGTTGCCACGTGACAAATGAGGTTAAAAAAAGGAGATAGCGGAGATAATTCGACTCTTTCGTGTAAAGAAAAATAACCGCATTATAAAGAAAAATAATAAGGAAAATTCCATAATACAGTCCAATCCATAAACTAACCGTCTCAATGGAACTAAAAAGAGTAGAGGTAGTAGTAATAGAAAGTGGGAGTTGCATCGAACTTTGCGTTTGAATCCGAATTAAAAGTTTAACATGAAGATATGAAGTAAGGGGAAGTTCTGTAACAAAATTTCGAAGCGGATAATTACTGTGCTTAACACCTATTCCAAAATTTTTATGCTCAATAAGATTCCCATCTGGAGAGAGTACATAGAGATCAACATGATCAAGTAATGGATATGCCAGCGTAAGCCACCACCGATATGGAGAGAGATAAATATCCCGATCTATATCAAGTTTAAACCAATAGACCGAAGGGGTGAAACCAAAATTGATACTCTCTTTGGGATAAAGATGAAAATCATGCGCATTAGCGTCTTGCCAGCCAAGAACCCCTTTACTATCTTCGTAATAGCTAACGTATCCTTGAAGAGGATAATCTTTCTCCCCTTCAAGGTGTAATGATGCACCGTACGTCAACGTACTCAACCATACAATCACCCATAAGAATCGTAGTAGCATATTAGCGACGTTTTTTAAGTGCCTCTTTAAACCCCCACCCTTTTTTCGAATCATTAAGGGCTTTACGGTCTAAATCAACGATTAACAACTCTTCGGTATTAGCTAAGTCTGCTTCAACATCTCCATCTGGGGAGACCACCATTGAATCACCGTAAAATTTCCATGCGTGTTTCTCATCGCAATACTCCCCGACACGATTAGCACGAAGAATATAGCAGTTATGCGTAAATGCTCTCGTTTTGATCAGCTCTCTCCAGCGATTATGTGATTCGAAAGTTGATGCACTCGGAACCAACACGACATCCACATTTTTAGCATCTATCGCGCTCCAAAGAGGATCAAAATGGAGTTCAAATCCCCCCATAACAGCAAATTTAAATCCATTCAACGCAAAAATCATCGGTGATTTGATCGGCTCAATAGGATTTGAAAAGAACTCCTCTTCATTCCAGTGAGGATAATTAATCAAAAATTGCTGAGGGTAATAACTCACACTGCGCCCGCTTACTTTGGCAATCATCTTGGTACACTCATTTTTTTTGACCATAACAATAGGGGCAACAAAAACCATTTCGTATTTCAAGGCAAGATTTTTTAGTGTCTCAATTTGATGAATACTTTGTTCTCGAATCATTGAAATAGGTGTTTGAATCAACTCTTTAAAAAAAGGATTGAGAAGATACTCCCCCAAGACCATTAAATGAACCCCTTTTTGATGGGCGGCACGGGTATAATTTTCAAGTGTTTTACTCCCCATACCGATAGAGGGGAGTTGCAAAATAGCGCAACGCATTAGTGATCCTGATTTTTAATGATTTGAATTTGTAACTGAGCCTCTTCTAGCATTTTTTCCGCCATTTTTAGCTCATTCATCCCAATCTCATACGCTTTGACACTCTCGTTCATCGGTAGTGTAGGATCCATTAATTTTTCTAAAATGGCTTTTGCATTGACTATTTTAGTCTCAAAACTTTCTTCTTTACTCATAAGACATCCTTTACATACTGCTCAATTTTATCAATTTCTACTAAAAAGGCATCATGCCCATAATCACTTTTTACTTCAAGATAATCCATATTTTTCTTACCTATAGCATTCATTGTCGTAGCAATTTTTTCCATTTCAGAGGGTAAAAAGAGAAGATCTTTCTCAAAACTAATCATATAAAGCTCTGCTGTGATCTTCCCCAAAGCCTCTTCCAATGAATCAAATCCACGAGAAAGATCATAAATATTGATTGCCTTAGTAATATAGAGATAACTTAGGGGATCAAACCATTTGGTAAAGTTATGCCCATTGTACTCCAAATACGATTCAACTTGGAACTTCCCGAACAGTTCGTACAACCCATCATTACGCTTGTATTCCCGTCCAAATTTTCGCTCCATCGACTGATGGGATAAAAAGCTAATATGCCCTGCCATTCGACCAATCGCCATACCACTCAGCCCATTTTCGTGCACAATCTTGGGATCATAATAGCCATTTTTGAACTCTGGGTCTTTCAAAATCGCTTCTTGAGCAACTTTATTAAAAGCAATTGCCCAAGGTTGTGTGGCGTGCGTTGTTGCCATAGCGATAATTTTTTTGGCAAAGTTCGGGAAAAAGACTCCAAATGCGAGTGCTTGCATCCCCCCCATCGAACCGCCAATAACGGCATGAACATTGTGAATCCCCAAACGGTCAAATAAAATCCGCTGGGCTTTGACCATATCGAGAATCGTCACGACGGGAAATTTATACCGATACGGCTCACTGTACGGATAATGAGGCGACATCGGACCCGTTGAACCAAAACAACTTCCGATAACATTGGTGCAGATCACGAAAAATTTGTCGGTATCGACTGCTTTTCCCTGACCTATGAAACCATCCCACCAGCCTGCTTTATTATCCCCTTCGTAGGTTCCCGCCGCATGATGGGAACCTGTGAGGGCATGACAAATCACGATAACATTATCTTTGGCATCATTGAGAGTCCCATACGTTTCGTAAACAATATCGTACGGCTCTAAAATCCGCCCACTCTCCAAGTAGAGAGGATTGGTAAAATGTTCACTGTGAATTTGTAAATTTAACATTGGAACCTTTACGCGCTTAATGCCTGAATCAAATCATCAATCAAATCAGATGATGCTTCAAGACCAATACTAAGGCGAATTAGCCCTGATGGGACACCACACGCTATCAGTTCTTCATTCGAGAGCTGTTGATGCGTCGTTGATGCGGGATGGGTAATAATCGATTTGGAATCACCGATATTGACCACGAGAGAAAAGAGGTTCGTTGCATCCACAATACGTTTTGCCTCTTCGAAACTCTCCACTTCAAAACTCAATAATCCACTTGCCATACCATCTTGAAAATAACGTTGCGCATTAGCGTAATTACTGTTACTTTTTAGCCCTGGGTAATTGACCTTTTTCACCTTAGAATTCGTTTCCAAGAACTCCGCTACCGCCAGTGCATTATGAGAGTGCTCGCGCATACGAAGAGAAAGTGTTTCAATCCCTTGGATAAAGAGCCATGAGTTAAACGGTGACACTACCGCACCCAAATCACGTAAAAGGGAAAGACGGGCACGCAAACAAAAGAGAGGCAATGGAACATCAACGTAGACTAATCCATGATAACTCTCATCGGCTTCGTTAAACTGTGGATACCGTTGATTACCTCGAATAAAATCTACCAAATCATGACGCTCTACGAGTATCCCGCCAATAGCCAATCCTTGACCTGTTGTGTACTTGCTCGCACTGTGAACAACAACATCAACACCGTGTTCTAAAGGGCGACACAATACAGAAGTTGCTACCGTGTTATCAACAATCGTGAGAATACCGTGTTTTTTTGCAATAGCTGTAATCGCTTCAATATCAGCAACATCAACGCTTGGATTGGTCAAACTTTCAAAAAAGATCACTTTGGTTTTATCATCTACTAATGCTTCGATTTCGTCTGGATTTTGAACATCAAAATAGCGTGCTTCAATTCCGAAACGTTTCAATGTATACGATGCTTGTGTTACCGTTCCGCCGTACAGTTGACGGGCACAGATTATATTATCGCCTGCTTCCGCCGCATTAGCAATGGCATAAAAAATAGCAGCCATTCCACTTGCTGTTGCCAAACCAGCCGCACCACCTTCTAACGTCGCAAAACGTTTTTCAAACACATCGGTAGTTGGGTTGTTCAGGCGAGTATAGATATTCCCCAGCTCTTTGAGAGCAAATAAATTAGCCGCGTGTTCAACATCCCGAAATTCGTATGCTGTTGTTTGATAAATGGGAACCGCCATCGTACGCTGCGTGTCTTTATCGTATCCTGCGTGGAGCGCTTGGGTTTGTAATTGCATGAAAATCCTTATTTCATAAATCTATTCTAGCCGTTCATGGTGAGCTTATCGAACCATAAAAACCCTTCGACAAGCTCAGGGCGAACGGAACAATTAAACGTGGTAGTTCGGTGCTTCTTGCGTGATAATAACATCATGAACATGAGACTCTTTGAGTCCTGCACTTGTGATCTCAACGAACTCAGCTTTATCCCAAAAAGCTTCGATGCTTTCACTTCCACAGTATCCCATTGACGAACGCAATCCACCCATCATTTGGTGAACAACCGCTGCAATGGTTCCACGATACGGAACACGCCCCTCAATTCCTTCTGGAACGAGCTTATCTGCCGCTGTCCCCTCTTGGAAATAACGATCCGTTGATCCTTTGGTCATCGCACCAATAGAGCCCATACCTCGGTATCCTTTGTATTGACGACCTTGGTAGGTAATAGTATCACCAGGAGATTCTTCCGTTCCTGCAAGAAGTGATCCTGCCATAATACAGCTTGCTCCAACGGCCAAAGCTTTAGCAATATCACCCGAATAACGAATACCGCCATCGGCAATAATAGGAACATCATGCGCACGCCCCACTGCCGCACACTCATCAATAGCAGAAATTTGAGGAACGCCCACACCTGCTACAATACGTGTCGTACAAATAGATCCTGGTCCAATACCCACTTTTACCCCATCAGCACCTGCTTCAATCAATGCCAATGTCGCTTCACCCGTCGCCACATTCCCAGCGATAACATCCACCACCATCTCTCTCTTGATCGCTTTAACCGTATCCAAAATTCCTTTGGAGTGACCGTGCGCTGAGTCCAGAACAAGAACATCAACCCCTGCATCCACAAGTGCTTTGGCACGATCAAGTTGACCCACACCAATAGCAGCCCCTACACGAAGACGACCGAAATCATCTTTGTTCGCATTAGGATATTCGATTCGTTTTTTAATATCTTTGATGGTGACCAGACCTTTAAGAAATCCATTTTCATCAATAATAGGAAGTTTCTCGATTTTATTCACGTGCATCATCTGCTCTGCTTCGGCAAGTGTAATCCCTGCTTTTGCGGTTACTAGTGGCATAGGTGTCATGGCTTCACTCGCCAATTTTGTCAAATCTTTTTCAAAACGCATATCGCGGTTCGTTAAAATTCCCAAGAGCTTATTATGCTCATCCACAACGGGAACACCGGATATTTTAAACTCATTCATCAACGTTTCCGCATCTTCGAGGGTTGCCGTAGGATGAACATAAATAGGATCGATAATAATACCACTCTCCGATTTTTTCACTTTTTTCACTTGTTTGACTTGGGTTTCGATGTCCATATTTTTATGAATAATACCTATACCGCCCAAATGTGCCATAGCAATTGCCGCGCGATATTCGGTTACCGTATCCATAGCAGCCGATGCCATTGGAATATTAAGGGGAATATTACGAGTTAGCATTGTTTTTAAGCTCACCTCCCGTGGTAGCACTTCCGAGTAGTGTGGAATCAGCAAGACATCTTCAAAAGTGAGGGCGCGTTTACGAATATTCATGAATTATCCTTTGTTTGTAATTGATTTTCGAGACTCAAAGCCCCATTAAATAAAGTTTGCTCATCGTAGGCACGAGCAACAAGTTGTAATCCGACAGGCATCCCATTCTCAGCCGTATCCACAGGGAGTGAAATTGCAGGAAGACCAGCAAGATTCACCGAAATGGTATAAATATCACTCAAATACATCTCTAAGGGATCACTAAGTGCACCGAATTCGTACGCAGTACTGGGTGCTACGGGGGTCAAAAGTAGATCAACCTCTTCAAAAATTTTATTATACTCTTCTTGAATTAACGTTCGAACTTTCTGAGCTTTCACATAATAGGCATCATAATATCCAGACGAGAGGACAAAATTTCCGAGCATAATACGGCGTTGCACTTCGGCACCAAATCCAGCAGAGCGAGTTTTTAGATACGTCTCTTTGAGATTCTCCCCCTCTACACGATTCCCATAACGGATACCGTCATAACGGGCAAGGTTTGTCGTAGCTTCCGCTGTTGCAGTGATGTAATACGCTGAAATATCGTATTTTGGATCCATTAATGTTTTTTCAATGATCGTATGACCCGCATTTTTGAGCGCTTCAATTGCTTTGGTATACGCTTTACGCACATCAAGAGACGCGTCTTTTACATACTCAGGGACAACCGCAATTTTAAGTTTTTTAGATGGATCAAGCTTATCGCTGACTTTTCCATCATTACGTTCACTGCTCGTTGAATCTCTTGGATCGTAGCCTTGAATAATATCATATAAAATCGCTGCATCTTCGACATTTTGAGTCATTGGCCCGATTTGATCTAATGAACTCGCATAGGCTCCCAATCCGTAACGGCTTACTCGTCCGTAGGTAGGTTTCATTCCGACAATTCCGCAAAATGCCGCAGGTTGACGGATAGAGCCCCCCGTATCACTTCCAAGGGCCGCAACTGCAAGTCCTGCCGCAACAACCGCTGCCGAACCGCCTGAACTTCCCCCTGGAACACAGTTGTGATTGAGAGGATTGAGGGTTTTGCCATAACAGCTGCTCTCTGTCGTCGAACCCATCGCAAATTCATCCATATTGGTGCGTCCAAAAGGAGACATTCCATTTGCTAACAGTTTTTCAATAACGGTTGCATTGTATGGTGATACATACCCTTTAAGGATATTGGAGCCCGACGTTACCGCCCACCCTTTGACTTGGATATTATCCTTGATAGCAATAGGAATACCTTCACCAATATTTTCAACATCAATATACCCGTTTAGCTCAGGATACGCCGAAATTTTAATTTTCAACTCTTCTTTAAGGGCAGAAAGTTCCTCTTTTGACAGTTTTAACGCCTCTTTTAGTGTTATCATATGCTCTCCTCTCTTTTACGTTTTGCACTTTTAACCATCATAATACCAATAGCGATCACCACAAAAACAGCACCAACCGTTTCAACGATCAAACTTGCAGGGACACTTTGTGTCATATCGACCATTACGCAACAACCGTTGCACAACGCTCACAAAGACTCTCTTCATTTTCGCTATGGTATTTCCAACAACGTGGGCACTTCGCTTTGGAAGCTTTAGCGACCGTAAATGTCTCACCTTCAATCTCAAAGGTTCCCAAACTATCACTCAATTCACAAGCGCACCATTTGGATACAACCAAGAACTCTTCAATATCCACTTTTTTCATCGCTTTTACGAGAGGTGATTTTGTTGAAATTACAAGTTCAAGGGTATTTTTAATCACTTTCTCTTTTTTCAATCCATCAACAATTTCATTGAATTTTTCACGGACGAGCTTCATATTGATCTCATCCCACTTACTCTCAACCGCTTCAATCGGCGAGTAGGTAATATCAAAAATATCCCCAGCACTTCCTTTGATAACTGCAGGGGCACTGTCAAAAATTTCATCCGCCGTATAGGTCAAGATAGGGGCAATAAGTCCCAACATCGAGCGTGCAATAATCGCCATTGCACTTTGGGTTGAACGACGAGTAGAAGAGTCAGCAGCATCACAATACATACGATCTTTGGTAATATCGATGTAAATACCGCTGAGTTCATTGACGATGAAATAGTTTAGTCCACTCATCCCTTGAACGAAGTTATACTCTCCAAAAAGTTTATGGGTCTCATCAAAAACCTCTTTCGCTTTTGCAACAATCCATTTGTCAATTTCACCCATTTCACTGTAAGGGACAATCATCTCTAAACCATCGAGGTTAGCGAGCATAATACGGAAGGTGTTACGAAGTTTACGATATTGTTCTGCTGTTTGCTTGAGGATACCATCCGAAATTTTTAAATCCCCTTGATAATCGCTCATCGCCACCCATAGACGTAAAATCTCAGAGCCGTACTCTTTTAATACTTTGTCAGGTGCTACAACATTCCCTTTGGATTTGGACATCTTCTCACCCTTCTCATCAACGGTAAATCCGTGGGTCAAAAGAGCTTTATACGGTGCAATATGTTCCACCGCCGTACTTAAGAATAATGAAGACTGAAACCATCCACGATGTTGGTCAGACCCTTCGATATACAAATCAGCAGGATACGTTCCCGCATCGTAGTTACGTGATTTAAGAACGGCATTCCACGTCGAACCACTGTCAAACCATACATCGAGAATATCGGTCACTTTTTCCAAATCATCGGCTTTATACGGACATCCAGGATAAAGCAACTCAGAAATTTCCATCGAGTACCACGCATCACTTCCGTGCATCTCAAAAATCATCGCCGTAAAGTTTAATGTTTTCTCATCCAAGATGACTTCACCCGTTGCTTTAATACGGAAAAATGCAATAGGAACCCCCCAATCACGCTGACGTGAGATACACCAGTCAGGGCGATTTTCGACCATAGAGCCCAAGCGGTTACGTCCTGTTTCGGGATAAAACGTTGTTTTTGCCACTTCATCCTGCGCAATTTGACGCAATGTTTTTGTTTCACCCGTAGGGATGCCATCCACAGAGATAAACCATTGCTTCGTTGCACGAAAAATCAACGGCGTATGAGAACGCCAGCAGTGAGGATAGGAGTGACGAAATTTGGAGACTTTAAGAAGAGACTCCCCTAACAGTTCTAAAATCGGCTCATTCGCTTTGAAAATATGCATTCCGACAAATGTTTCAGCATTGGGAAGAAGTTTTTCGTGTACCAAAGTTGCATCATAACATCCCGTTTCATCAACAGGCATCACGACTTCTAGGTTATAGCGAAGTCCAATACGGTAATCGTCTTCCCCATGCCCAGGTGCTGTGTGAACACACCCCGAACCGTTCTCCATCAAAACGTGCTCACCCAATACAAGATGAGACCCACGTCCATTGAGAGGATTAATTGCATAGAGGTTTTCAAATTTTTTCGCATCGATTTTTTGAACAATAGTGCCACTAAGAACACCCTCTTCTATCATCGCTTCATAGCGTTTCTCAGCGACAATATACCCATCACTTGTACGAATATAAATCTCATCAGGATTAAGAGAAATTCCCGTATTAGCAGGAAGTGTCCACGGTGTCGTTGTCCAAATAACAACCGCCGCTTTCCCTTCAATCCCTGCACGGATTTTTGCCTCATCGGAGAGCTCAAATGCAACATAAATCGAATAATCTTCTTTATCTTCGTATTCAACTTCCGCTTCAGCCAACGCCGTTCGCTCTGCCCAACTCCAAAAAACAGGTTTGGAACGCTCAATCAATAACCCTTTTTTAGCCACAGCACAAAGGGTACGATAGATATTCGCTTCAAATTTGTAATCCATGGTGAGGTAGGGATTATCCCAGTCGGCAATGACTCCCAATTTTTTAAACTCTTCTCGTTGAATAGTAACAAATTCAGAAGCATGAACACGACAGAGACGGCGTATTTCTGCTTTACTTAGTAACTCTTTCTTCTGTTTTCCACCCAGCTTTTTCTCCACTTGTTGCTCAATAGGCAACCCGTGACAATCCCAACCGGGGGTAAAGCGGACAGATTTACCATTGAAATAATTGTATTTGACAATAATATCTTTCAAAATTTTATTCAGCGCATGCCCAATATGGGTATTTCCATTGGCATACGGAGGACCATCGTGCAGCGTAAAGCTTTGCGCCCCTTTGCGATTAGTTTTCATACGTCCGTAAACATCTGCAGCAATCCACGACGCATAGCGAAGAGGTTCATTGTTAATCAAATTTCCGCGCATCGGGAACTGTGTTTGTGGTAGGAGGAGGGTATCTTTATAATCCATTTGGGATCCCTTAAATTTTCGATGTAAAAGTTGTGCATTATAGCTTTTGAGGGATTAAAATTTGCTGTCACTGTGTTATACTATCCCAACTTATCTAAGGATGTGTGTATGAGACGGGACGTACTTTTTGTCGGAAACAAATTAATTTTGAATGAGTCATACGAACGTTATATTCTTCGAAGCATAAAAGAAAAATTTTCCTCCATTGATTCTATTAGCTATTTTGAGGAATCAGACAAAGGGCTATTCCTTCATCTTGAAGGGCTCTTAAAAACCGATTCCAAACTCGTCATTATCACTACTAAAAGCACTTTCACCATTATTGGAAAACTACTTAGTACCGTAAGTGGAGACAATCAAGTATTACGTGATGCCATGCTTATCCCATCTCGTGCAACTCTTTTTGATGTCGGTAGTTATTTGCTCCCCTATAATAGTTCTGAAATCAATGTCATTTTAGCCCATGAGGGAAAAGCCCTTCCCCCTATTCTCATCGAGGATGAACAAAAATGCGGTTGGATTCATGTTTTTAATGAAGAACTTTCCAGTGTCTCCACCCTCCTTGAACCATTAGCCCAAAATTTCGATGTTCGCCTTGAAGCCTCTGAACTCATAGAGGGGTGGGTGAAAGTCAAAATTACGGCACGTCGTCATGGTAATATGGCGCAATTTATCGCTTCTTCCAAAGGACTATTGCATCACAAAGTCATCGCAGCATCCAATATATCCGCTTATATCATCGAAAAGCTCTCGCGACATCACCAAAAAATATCGTTTGCAGAAAGTTGCAGTGGCGGATCGCTTGCCTTTTATTTTACCTCTCAAAATGGAGCTTCCAGTGTTTATGAGGGATCACTCATCACGTATGACAATGTTTTAAAAGCCAACTGGCTTGCCGTCGATGAGTCATCACTTGAAGCACATGGAGCCGTCAGTGCCGAAGTGGTTAACCAAATGTCTGAGGGAGCACTTAATGTTAGCTACGCTGATTTTGCCCTTGCCATTAGCGGTGTGGCAGGACCAACGGGAGGGACAGAGAGCAAACCAGTTGGAACTGTTTATATCAGTGCACGCTCCAAAATAGTCGTTCATACAGAACGCTTTCACTTTGAGGGAGATCGCAACTACATTCAAGAACAAAGTGTCTTAATGGCAATTAAAATGCTCATTAATATCGATCGTGACCTATTTTTTAGTTAATTATTCATTTTCTCTTGACAAATAGAATAAATTCCCCTATAATTCCGCCCTCCCAATCGTACGATTTTCGGAAGATTGAAGAGGTCCCGTTAGCTCAGCTGGTAGAGCATTTCACTTTTAATGAAGGGGTCGATGGTTCGAAT
>Ga0172379_10009928_pt1 | contig 11641 bp, 9 predicted proteins | sample GrowelOW334metaG_FD_119756 | JGI IMG/M metagenome (GOLD analysis project Ga0172379, IMG submission 119756) | Groundwater microbial communities from an aquifer near a municipal landfill in Southern Ontario, Canada - Groundwater well OW334 metaG | ecosystem: Environmental > Aquatic > Deep... | reverse complement strand
GTTGCTCGCGAAGTTCCAGGCCAGGATCAGCACGGCGTCAGGGAACGCGGTCTCGCCCTCGTACAGAGCCGAGGGTGGGAGGATGGGGATGTTCAACCCGGGGGAGAAGGTCCCGGCCTTCAGGGGGCTGTCGTCGCATACGTATTCTAGCGTGTCGGCCGAGATGCCCATCTCGTAGCAGAAAGTCGCCATCTTCGCGGGCGCCCCGTACCCGACGACCTTGCGCCCCTGGATGCCGCAGAACAGGCGCTGTAACTCGCTCCTCTGCAGGTCGATCTGCTGGCGCAGAGCTTTCCACGGCCGGACGGTCAGGAGCCCGCGCTCGGCCTCCTGCCCGACCAGGTCGGCCACGTTCTGCCCCACCTCTTGCACGCCCGCGTGCCGTACGAAGCAGCGGAGGCTGCCTCCGTGCGTGGGCACCTTTTCGACGTCCACGAGCGTGAGCCCGTGGTCGGCGAAGAAGGAGAGCAGGGGCGTGAGCGCGTGGTAGTCGAGGTGCTCGTGGTAACAGTTGTGTACGGCTGTCAGCGGAGTGACGTACGTGTGGTCTTCCTCGACCTCGATATTGCAGACGTCGCCCTCGTAGGGCACCCGGGTGACAGCGTGAACGGTCCCGTGCTGGTACCCGGACTCGAAGTGGACCTTGTTTTTCTTTTTGGGGTCCATTCGAATGAGGATGTCGTACGGCGGCAGCGTGGTGAGCGTTGGCTTTGGGTTGCTAGCTATGGTCCGAGGAACCCACGGTAGACGGCTCTTGTTGATGCTGACGGCCCAGCCGATTTGGTTGGCGAGCAGTGCGAATCCTTGGGCGAGCGCATCTGAAACGGTAGAGATTCTGAGGTACCGATTGTCCCGGTACTCATATCCATCTCCGGCAGCGTAGGCCCGAAGCATCCACTCCACGAGGTTGTCGCCGAGGCCAAACACCCACTCGGGCAACCGCTTGTTCTCTGCCAGGTGACTGAACTCGCGGTCGAGCAGTCGCGCCACCGCGCCGTAGGTCAGAACGTGCCATCCGTACTTGGTCCAGACGATGTTCGCTGATCCACCCATTCGGATGATTGAGGCCGCACAGTCGCGCGCAAGGTGTTTTTCTTTTTCGGAGATTCCGAATGCGAACTGCACCGACGCGCAGTCTTTGCCCTGCTTCTTTCCTATGGTGTTGTAGCTGCCCTCGGCGAGGTAATAGCCGGCGACTTTTACGAAGTCGTGGTCTACGCGGAACTTGTGAACCGTCGTGTGTTTGCCCCGGCCGGAGTTTTTCGTCTCGATGCTGATCCACGGCTTCTTGTTCCGGGCGGTGATTCTAGGCTTCAGAACCCGGTCGCCGACGTTTACGTCCTTCGCAGGGAGGAACTCTCCAAGCCCCCAGGTCTTACGCCCAATTTTGCGTCGCACGTAGACCGGGTGCTCGGGCGTCACGAGCAGAGGCGTGTTCTGGCCATATGCGTGGATGGCTACCAGGTCGCCTTTGAACGGGCGACGGAACACTTCGGTAACTTTGCGATACCGCCCGAGATGGGAGAGTACGGTATCCCCGACCTTCAGGTCGCCGATGGGCCTCACGCCGTCACGCACCACGACTTGAGAGTCGGGCGGCATGCAGAGGTCGAACGCGCCGGTCTCCATCAACCCGCCCAGGTACTGCACCTCGAACACGAACAGGCCGTCGTGCGCGAGCAGGTTCTTGACGCCATCCACGACTGTGCCGAGGTCGTTGATGTGGGCCATGACGTTGTTCGCGAGGATGAGCTTCGCCGGCCCGTGGCCCTCGTGGATGCCCATCGCCAGGGCTTCCGTGAAGTAGTCATTCAGCGTCACGATGCCGGGAGAAGCGTATGCCTCGGCTAAGTTCTTCGCCGGCTCGATGCCGATCCTGCGAGCTTCGGGGAAGCACTTGAGGAGCGTGTTGTCGTTCGAGTTGTGGACCACGACGCTGTCCACGACGTAGGTGTTGTCTTCCGTCTCGATGTTGTAGACCTTGCCCGAGTACATCTCGCGGCCGACTGAGGACACACGTACGAGGGTATGGTCGTTCCACACCGGCCACTTGTCGTTGACGACACCCGTCGCTGGCACCGGAGGGAGGTCTTCAATAATGGCTTCTAGAGCTGCGAGGCTTCGTTTCCCGGCGACGCGTACTGACTGAAGGGGGAGCCCGTTTGCTTTGCCGTACCCATTGGGGGCGTTCACGATAATGCCGCTTTGGATCCCCATGGAGTTCAGTAATTGCTTTACTTGGGTGGCCAGCGTCACGGAGACCGTGTCAAACTTGATGACCTTCGGTGAGGTGCGTCCTCCGACGATGGACCCATCACCCCGGAACAGCCCACACAGCAGGCCCTTCTTGACGCTCAGTGATGCGGATGCCCAGTCGGGTAAATGCTTTTGGGCCGCTCCATGCCCGCACCACTCGGCGAGAATGGTCTGGAGCAACCCACTGTTGTTGAGGACTAAGCGGCACTTCCCATCGCCGGTCTTTTCGGAGCTGGGAAGCTGAAAGCAGACTTGCAGCAGGTCTCTGACATCGTCGATGTAGGTTCGCTCGTCGCGATGAAACGCAAAGTTAGACCCAGTAGGGTTGCCCCACCTATTCGTGCCATTCGAGCTACCTTCAGAGATGTAGTACCCGACGAGCCGAGCGAGATTTTCATTGAGCGTCGTGTATCTTGGAAGCGGCCGCTGGTTGTGCGCGGCTACGCGGCGGCCTCTATACATCTGGGTCGTGCGAATGCTGGACTCGTCTACGGCCACGTTGGGGTACGTGCCCAAGTAGATCGCCAAGTCGAGCGTGGTGCGCAGGTCTGTTGAGCGTGCTTTTGGCCACACACACATATCACCTGGCTGGATGGCGTCTGCGCGAACCCACTGCAATGTGGCGCCCGCAACTTCGGCGCGTCGCTCAGTCTGCGCCTGTGCCTTCTGGCTGATGCGGACCACAGGGACCGGGTGGTTCGGGGTGAGCCGCAAAGGTGTTTGGCTTCCTCGGAGCTTCAGCACTATGAGGGCCCCCTCGTACTGACGTTCGAAGGTCTGGGTCACGCGGACTGCGCCCGTGAGTCCCTGGACGACATCCCCTATGTGAAGCGTGGAGACCTCACGAGGGCGAAGCAGGTGGTCGATCACCTTGCCTTCGGGGAGGCACCCGATCTCCACCACCAGGTCCTTGGGCTTGAGCCCGACCCGGTCGCTGACTGCCTTCGCCAGGCGCTCGAAGTGCGCGCGGAAGGAGGCCGACGTGCCCGAGACGTAGGCGTACTCGTCGAAGAGCCCGGAGACGACGTGCCCGAGCTGCGAGTGCCCGCAGTCAGCGCAGACGCGGACTTCGAGAGGGAAGCATTCCTGGTCCGTCACCGTCTTGGTGAAGGCATTCGCGGGTGGCGTGGGCGTGAGGGTCAGGGCGGGCGCCAGGGCCTTTGAGCCACAGAGCCGGCAGGAGAGCTTCTCGGTGCAGGTCGTCATCGGCCGACCGGGTCCTTCATGAGCCCGTCGAGCCACACCGTCGCCAGGGTCGAGCCCTGCTTCGCGCGCGAGACCGACTGCGGCACCGTGCGCGAACGTCGGAGAAGCGGGCTCAGCCCGGAGAGAATGCCCGGCAGCATGAGCTGCTCTTCGGTGACTTCGACGCAGTCCTTCCACTCGGTGGTCGTCGGCGCGGGGAACGGCGCGGTCCCGCCGATGATGATCGTTCCCTTGATGTCGTCGTTGTCCACGATGTGCGCTTCGGCCTCGACGCCGCCGTAGACGAGCTTCTCCAGCGGCAGGTCCAGCACCCGGTTCCGGTTCACGTCGATGACCAGGCGCCCGAACTGGAGCAGCTGCGCGTAGAAGTCGTCGCCTGACCAGTGAACGAGCTTCACGCCGATGCGGTTCACCGTCAGCGTGCGCCCCGACGGGAGCCGGCGCGCGATGGTGAAGTTGGTCATCGCCTCGCTCTTGTCCGAGAGGTCGCGGAAGAAGATGAACTCGCCCCCGAGCGGCATGGGCATCTTCAGCTCGACCGTGTCGAACATGCGCTCGGGGCGCACGCTGAAGTGCTTGAGGTCCTCACTCACTGGATGTTCCCGGGCATGTCGCCGGGCGCAGGCGCGACCGCGATGGCGACCGCCACGGCGACGGGCTTGTCCTGCGAGGCCGTCTCGACCACCTCGGGTTGGACCAGCTCCTTGGCGGTCGGCTGCGGCGGGTCGATGTACGTGGCCCGGATGAGGGGTAGGTCGGTGAGCCGCTTCTCCAGCCGCACGAGGTCGTGCTCGTACGAGTCCTGCTCGCGGGTCAGCTTGCCCATGCAGGTGAAGACCGTGTCCTCGACGAAGAGCATCGAGTGCTCGACGTTCGGGCCGGTGAAGAACATCTGGCCCTCGGTCACGCGCGTCATCGCGGGCAGCATGTCGCTGCCGACCGGGCGTTCGAAGTAGAGGATCTGGCCGCGCACGACGTGACAGAAGTGCCAGTCCGCCTTGTGCCAGTGCTCGGCGCGGACCGTGCCCTTCTTGGACGAGATGACCGCGTATGAGCCCAGGGGCCTGGCCAGGAAGTTCTCGATCTTCCCGCGCTCGTCCTCGTGGGTGTGCGAGGCCGACACGATGGTCGTGGTGGGCAGCGGCGGCTCGGTGACGCGGGGCGGCAGGGGGCACTTCACGCGCATGGCCGGCTTCTTGGTCGGCTTCTTGGCGCGCACGGACGTCTTCTTCGAGACCTTGGCCTTGGACGGCTTCTTCATGTGGGTTCCCTCTGGGTGGAAAAGCGATGCTTGTATAGAGCATCTTGACTTAGATGGCAACAGCTGTAATGTATCGCCACGGCCATACATGACGATATGGCCAACCACTTGAAAAGAGGGCGTCATGGGCATTCTCGAAAGCATCAAGCGCAAGTTCAGCTCGGCCACCGCCCGGCGCATCGAAGATGCAGCGGACCAGATCTGGTTTTGCTTGCTCAGCGGGATGACTATTGAGGTCCCCGCCGTCCACTCGGTGGACTCCGACGTGACCGCCGCGATCCTCCGGCTCCGGGTCAAGCACCCGAACGTCTTCGTCAACATGCTGCAGTCGAAGTCGATCGTTCTCACTCTCGGGAACAAAGGCGAACTCGCGGTCAGCTCCGAGGCGAACAAGACCCTCGGAGCGGCCGGATACTTCCCCGATGCCGCGCTCCCGCCCGAGATGCTGTTCCAGGCTCACGAGCATTTCCAGGAGTTCCACGCCCGGGTGGACAAGAAGGTGGCCGAGGCCGAGGCCTTGGAAGCGCAGCGAAAGCAGGACGCCATCACGGTCGGGCAGGTGGGCACCGCGCCGGTCGTCGCCGCCCCCGTTGCGCCCGAACCGGCACCCGCGCCCCCCGCGCCCGCCCCCGAAGTCGTCGCCGAGCCCGCAAAATGAGCGCGGACGGCGACAAAGACGACCTCGATGTATGGCTGGAGGAGCATTCCCGGGAGCCGGGCACTGCCCTCGATGCACCTTTGCCGCCCCGCGTCGAAGCATCTGCGCCCTCGGTGGAAGCATCTCCCCCTCCGGCGGAAGCATCCGAGCCCGAGGACGAGGAGCTGGACATCGTCGAGAGCGAGTGGGAGCCCCCGCCCGAGGTTGCCGAGGCCTGGGCCGGCGTCTTGGCCTCGTTCGAAGCCTCGCTCATCAACGCCGGCAAGAAGCAGGGCGGGCTCGGGCAGTACCGCGCGGGCGCCAAGGTAGCGCTGAAGTGGATCGTCGAGAAGGGCTTCACGCCCAAAGACGTCACGCTCGCGCAGGTGCCGCCGCTGGTCACCTTCGTCAAGACGGTCAAGAAGCCGCCGGTCTCCTACGTGTACGCCAAGGCCGCCGAAGGGCTCGTGGCTGAGGCCGTGGCGATGCAGTCCCGGCCGGCGCAGACCGTGAAGCCCAAGGTCGAGTCCCCCAAGAAAGTTCACGCAGCGCCCACAGAGCAGAGGGAAGAGATGGCCAACCCGCCCGAAGAGCAGTACGACGACCAGCCCGAAGAGCAGCAGGACGAGCAGCAGGACGAGCAGTCGCCAGGCGAGGTGCAGAAGGCTCGTCGGGTCGCCGCGCGTCAGCAGCCGCAGCAAGTCTACGTCATGGCCCCCGCGCCGCGCGCGCCGCGTCAGCAAGCTCCTCGTCCTCCTGTGGGTCGCAGCCCCGAGGTGGCCAAAGTGCTTGGCCAGGGCACCAGGATGATTCGCATCAACAAGCGCGGTCCGCGCGGGCAGAAGATCTACATCGACGACGTCCCGATCACGGACATCGGCGGGTCGATCGCGCGCTACCTCAAGGAGTACATCGAGCCCGAGCAGACGCCCGATGGGTCGGGGGTCAGCACCTACGAGGTGTACGAGATCGACCCGGTCACCAACCACGAGAAGGGCGTCCCCAGCGTCTTCACCATCGCCGCTGCCGGTCAGCCGGACCCGAACGACCAGTTCACGCAGGTGCGCCAGGCCATGGACATCATGGCGCAGATTCGCGAGGAAGAAGAAGCTCGTAAGGGCCAGGGCTCCGAGGTGCTCAAGGCCGCGCAGACCAAGGCGGCCAACAGCGGCGACACGAACTCCCTCATCTTGATGATGCTCATGGAGAAGATGATGGGCAACAACCAGAACGGCGGCTCGGAGTCGGTCGCCCTGAAGTTGCTCGAAGGGATGAAGCGGAACCAGGGTCCGTCCTTCGACATGCCCCACTACCCGCCCCCGCCGCCCATGCAGATGATGCCGCCGCCCCCGCCGCCCCCGAGCGAGCTGGCGCCCATCGTGAACACGCTTCTCTCGGCTGCCGTGACCCGGCCGGAGCCGAAGCCTGAGAAGTCGTTCATGGAGCAGATGAAGGAGTTGATGGCGTTCAAGGAGCTGCTCTCGCCACCGGCCGTCGCAGGCCCGTCGGCCGAGCTGATGATGCTCCGGTCCGAGATGGCCGCGATGCGCGCGCAGATGACCGCTCCGAAGGCCGCCGAGGGTGGCATCGAGGGCGCGATGACGTCGTTCACCAAGCTCTCGGAGATCGTCAAGACGATCGCGCCGCAGATCAACGCGGGCGGCATCACAGGCGCGCTCCAGGGCATTCTCACGCCGAAGCTCCAGGCCGCCGTCGGCGACATGCTCGCCGGGGGCATCATGGGCGCGCGCGCCGCCGCGCAGCAGAACGCGCCCCCGGCGCAGCTCGCGGCCGGTAAGCCGGTGCAGCCGCAGCAGCCGCGTCCGCCGCCTCCGGCCGTGGTGCCGCTCATCATCGCGCTCCAGAAGGCGCCGGACGAACCGACGCAGCTCGTCGCCTCGATGGAAGTGCTCCAGGGCTACTACGCCGACCCGGGCTTCGCGCCCATCATGGATCCGGCGCTCCAGCAGCTCATCGGCGGCAACCGCGAGCCCGCCGTGAAGCTCGTGCTCCAGGTCCTGCAAGGCCACCGGCCGCAGCTGGCCACGCTCGCGTTTGCGAACAAGGTCATCGACACGCTCATCGCGAGCGCGACCGGGCAGCCGGCGCCCGGCCCGGCCCAGGCTGAGCCTCCGAAGCCGTTGGCGACGCCCACTCCCACGGTGACGTTGGAGGAGGCGAAGCTCCCCGCCGAGGCACCCTCGGCCGACGCGGGCATCGCGCAGTTCGTTCCTCCGGCGGTCATCCCCGACGTCGAGCCGGAGAAGCCCGTGGTCGCGTCGCCCGCGCCCGAGGTGGTCGCCGCGCCGCCCGCGCCGCCGGTCGAGGCGAAGCCTGAGGTTCCCGCTGCGCCAGTCGCCGCGAGCGTTCCGGCCGCGCAGCAGACCATCGACGTGGCCCCGACGAACGGCAAGGAGAAGCCGACATTCGCCGCCGGCACGCCCGTGGACCCCAAGGACATGCCGCACACCGTGCCCGTGCTCGTAGAGCCCGACGCGGCCACGGCTTAGCCCCGAGGACGGTCCGCCCCGAGGAGGAAGGTTTGAAGCAATCCGCCCCGCCGGATTCTACACGGTCCGGCTGGGTGTGCGCGTAGGATAGCTCCACCTGGTCTCCAAGGAGCTTTCCATGTCGAGCAACAAGTGCTGCCCCCCGATCCGCATGGTGTGCGCCCACATCTCGAAGCGTCGGGCGATGGCGAAGGCTGAGCGGAAGGCGCAGGCGGCCATGGGCGGCTTCAGCGTCAAGGGCAGCTTCGCGAAGATCACCCAGTCGCTCCTGGCCAAGCAGAAGACCTGCTACGTCAAGGTCGGCAAGAGCAAGTCCAAGAAGATGACGCCGCAGGAAGCTGGGCGGTACGTCAACGCGCTGAAGGCCAAGCAGGTCGCGCACCGCTGCGTCCCCGACGTCAAGTACTAGGAGTCGGCGGTGACCGACGAGCCCCTGGTCAGGACGGGCAACGTCACGGGCGCGCTCGTCGCGGCCGTGGCGTATTCGCTCGATTACCCCCGCGTCGGGATGATGCTGGTTGCCCTGAACGCGCTCGACGTGGTCGGGCGCCAGGTCTCGGAGCCGTACGCCGCGTTCGTACGCAACCAGTCGGGCCCCACGCAGCTGATCGCCGGCCTGGGTCTGGTCGAGAACGTGTTCGGCCTGAATGTTCCGCTTGTCAGCCCCTGGGTGTATGACGGGCCTGGTGTTCCCTTGATTCGGAAATTGCGAGGCCCGAAATGAAGCGCATGAAGTGTCCCCGTGTGGGAACCAAGGTCGTCTTCAACCCGAATCCGGCGTCGATGGCGCTGTACTCGGGCCGTACGCCGGCCCCGGGCTCGACCGGCGAGGTGACCACGGTTCCGCTCCCCGGTGGTCGCAAGACCTGCTTCCCCGGCCCCGGCGGCGGGCTCGTGTACGTCGACTGGCCCGACGTGGGCACGATGGGCGTGAGCAGCTACGACCTCGCGAAGCCCAGCAAGGGCGGGCTGGGGAATTGGGCCGACGTCGCCCGCGCCGCGAAGACCGCGTCGAAGTGCCCGCGCGGCACGCACACGGCCTGCGTGCCGAATCAGGCGCCGAGCTACGAGGGGTACTCGTTCGGCGGCGTGGGCGCTGTTCGCTCGCGCGAGCCGAAGTGCTCGCACAGCGACCAGCACCAGCCAGGCACGACGTGCAGCTGGTGCGGCCGGACGTTCAAGGGCGAGACGAAGCATGGCAAGGCGTGCAGCCACCGCGAGTACCACGAGCCAGGCACGACGTGCTCGTGGTGCGGCGAGTCGTTTCCCGACGGGGGGACCTCGGGCCTCGGCTGCGCCGAGTGCGCGCCTGCGCCCATGGCCGGGCTGGAGGCTCCTGGGCAGTATTACGTCGTGCAGGGTGCCGCGCGCGTGCTCTGGGCAAGCGCGTGGGCCGACGTGACCGAAGAGCGTGGCGAGAGCCACTCGGGTCAGGAGCTGACCGAGATTGCTCCTCCTACGCCAATGGAGGCGACGTCGCTTGCGACATCGCTGATGGGGAAAGTGGCACGAGCAAACGGGCACAGCATTTCGGCGCTGGTCAAGATGGCCGCCCAGGCCGATGGCGTGGCGCCGACGAACGAGTTCGCGCGTTCGTTTGGCTCTGACATCGCGATGATGGCGATGGGCACGGGCGTGTCTTGGTTCGACGACCACGCAGAGTTCCCGTTGACCGTCCCCTCCGTCGAGAACTACTCGCTTCGAGACCTGGTGTAGCCATGCCCAAGTGCCCCCGCAGCGGCGCGAAGCTGACCACCCCGTTCGGCGCGGTGGTCACGGCTGTGCCCATCGGCTTCACCGACGCGCGGCGCCAGCAGCGGTCCAACGCGATCTGCGTCCAGGTCGAGGGCGAGACCATGGTGTCGGTCGTCAAGGAGGGCCGGAAGGTCCTCGTTCCCTTGGCCCAGCTGAGCCCGGCCACGCGCATGACGGTTGCGCCCCGGACGCACCTGATGCACATTCGGAACGACCGTCCGCCCCAGGGCGAGCCGAAGTACTTCGTGCAGCCCGGGAACTTGATGCTGAACGGCGCCGACGCCGGCAGCAGCAACAAGTACACGCTCAAGTTCTACACCGGCCCGGTGAACGCGCGCCCCATCGCCGCGAAGCTGCGCGAAGTCGGCTACGCGGTGACGGTGGGCACCGAGCACGTCTACGTGAGGCAGGGTGGCGGCAGCAGGTACGACGCCGAGTCCGAGGTGCTCTCGCGACTACTTGCTCGGTTCGGGACCAATTTCGGTCTGGGTCAGCCCGTTGGCCGTGCCGGCCTCGGCTTTGGCGTCCCCGGCGACCCTGACATGGACGTCCTTCGTCTCTACGGCAAGTGCGTGAAGAAGTGCCGGCGGCACGCGCCCGCGAACCTCGGGCCGTGCATCGACCAGTGCCAGGAGAAGGGCGGCGCCGTCGGCGGCCTCGCCGGCACCGAGGACTACCACGCGCACAGCGCGAGCATGTGGTCCACGAACGCGATCGAGGAGGCCGAGCTTGGCGCAGGCGACGCGTTGAACAAGGGGCAGTGCAACCGGGCCCTGGAGAGTCTCGTTCGTGCCGAGCGGAAGACCACCATGGCGTCCACGAATGCCACCCAGTCCGGGAACGATCGCCTGAAGGAGAAGGCCAGGGCCTCCAACGCGCTCGTCAACGCCATGTGGCGCGAGTTCCAGACCAAGTGCATCCGCCGGTACCCGGGCGACCACCCGGGCTCTGTCCTACCCTTCGGCGGCGTCGGTGGCGACCTCCATGAGCGCATCGCGGCGGTCCTCGGCTGGTCCGTGCAGGACACCCAGAGCTTTTCGATGCATTCGCTCCGCGAGCTGGTTCGCCCCCTGGACCCGCGCCTCGCGCAGGAGATCAGCGACTCGATTGAGGGCGGGCACCATATCCTCCAGCGTGGCTTTGGCGCGGCTCCCGACGAGAAGTATGTGCATCCGCGCGCGACGAAGGTGCTCAGAGTCGGAGATTACGCGAACACGGTGATGGCAGGCGGGCACCTCAAGACAGTGGAAGTGGTCGAGGTGTTCCCCAACGGAATGCTGGCCGTGGTCGGAGTCAACAACCCCGAGAGGCACATCGTGGACCCACGGACCACGTACAAGATGCCGCAGAAGCCCGGCTCGCTTCGCGGCCTGGGCGACGTCTACACCCTCCCGGACAAAGAATGAGTGCTGACTGCTCAGGCGAATCGGTTCCTGTGGTGAGGCTGGCCCTCGCCAAGGAGCGGTGCGCGCGCGTGCCGGCGCTCACGCTCGCCAACCCCGACAGCGTCGCTGCGTGGATCAACAAGCACTACGGCTGCTCGCCGCAAGAGGTTTTTCTTGCGCTGCTCTTCAATGCCCGGAACGAGCTGCTCGCCGTTCAGGAGGCGAGCATCGGCTCGCTCGATTCGACGATGGCGGACCCCAGGGTGATCCTGTCGGCCGCGCTTCTTTCGGGCGCGAGCGCGATGGTTCTGGCGCACAATCACCCGAGCGGAAGTTCTGAGCCGAGCGAGGCGGACATCACGAGCACCCGGCAGATCGCGCAGGGCGCCAAGCTCCTCGGCATTAAGCTCCTGGACCATCTCGTGGTCGCGCGGGGCGGCGAGTACACGTCCTTCCGCCTGCGGAACTTTCCGTCCTTGGAGGGTCGATGACCACTCAGGCGGCGTTCCACAAGCTCGTGAACATGAGCCCCGCCGCGATTCGCGCGTGGGCGAAGGACCCGCGTCGGCGTCGTGCTAGCTTCGCGGCCACGATCGCGCGGTTGCCCGCGCTCGCGAAGCTCAAGGCGAAG
>Ga0172379_10009927_pt1 | contig 11642 bp, 12 predicted proteins | sample GrowelOW334metaG_FD_119756 | JGI IMG/M metagenome (GOLD analysis project Ga0172379, IMG submission 119756) | Groundwater microbial communities from an aquifer near a municipal landfill in Southern Ontario, Canada - Groundwater well OW334 metaG | ecosystem: Environmental > Aquatic > Deep... | reverse complement strand
CTCTTCTCCAACATCAACACCAGTCACATCAGCTCCCAAAGCACTTATGGCACGGGAAAAGAAGCCTTGACCACATGCTAGATCAAGGACAATCTCTCCTTTTTTAATTTCTAAAAGCCTTACTAGATTAGGAAGAATAACCTTATTTTGATAAGTATCATCGCTTCCTTCAAGAAGGTCATCGTACCAACCCGCAACCTTTCCCCATGAAGTATTATCCTCTTTTTTTGACATTCTTTTTTACAGCAACATTGATGTGCTTTTTGATATTTTTCCAGTGACCCTTGAGCTCTTTAGTAACTTCATCAATATCATCTTTGTGAGCGTCTTTTAGGTTATTAAATTTTGCCATTACTCCATCTACAATTTTGTGATAATTTTCTTCATTTATTTCTTCCTTTGCTTTTTCAAGTTTTTCAAGAACTTCTGCTTTTGCTTTAAGTGCCCAACTCTTTACTGCCTTTCGATTCTTCTTGGCGTCTTTTGCTCCATAAAGGAAATATGCTCCTGCAGCTGCTGCAATAACAAGTGCTGTTCCTAATACTTCTCCTGCTACATTGTTGCTTTGTGTTTTTTTACTCATGATTTTATTTTTTATGATTTTTAAATAATTTACTAAATAACATAACTTTTTTAAGTTTCATTCTGAATTCGTGGACATCTTCAATCACCTCTCCCCCTTCTTCTTTTACCTCATCAACAAACTTATTTATTTTTCTTACAATAAAAAAGCTGTAGATAATAAAAGCGACCATCGCAATTCCGATAATAACAATAGCGATTGATGTTATAAAAAAGAAGGCATCTGACTTTGCAATTTCTGTCATGGCGCTATTGTAACGTACAATGTCTGTCTTTGTACAGTTACAATGACGGTCATTGTAACCTTGTAAAAAACACGGCTATAAAAAGGTCTTAACTACCGAAACTAACAATACCGCCACAATGACCGTAATAATCTGAAAAAAGATTCCTTTCACTGGATTATGAATCCGAGTTTCCGCATGCATAAACATGTGAAATTTTTGCAAACTCCTTAATGGTTCTCTCTTAAACTTAAAGTATACAAACTGAAGAGTGTCAGGAAGCATCGCTCCAATAGCTCCAGCAAGAAGGACAAATGGTGGATAAAAAAGATTACCCACAACAAGAAACGCAACCGATAGTCCTAGATAGATATCAAAACCAATACGAAAGATATCAATAATAAAATTACTTCCTAAAACCATGTCTGTGTTCATTTTATTATTCTCATCTTTTGAAATTGAAAGCAGTTTGTAATCCCAATGAGGAATGGAATCCAAAACAAAATGACTTAAAAATCCCGCAGTAAAAGCAAGGACGGGGTGTGAAGGTAAAAGAGTTGCGAGACTTGCTCCAACCACAGCATGTGTTCCAAGTGTCATTCGAAAAAGTATAACACAAAACCCGCCGAAGCGGGTTTTGTGGATATTTACTTTGTTTTGAGCTTACACCATTAATATAAACCCTCACATGCGACCGATAGTAGCAGTAAAAACTTATAAAGTCAAATTATTTTGAATTTTGGATCTGATTAATCAATGCTTCTCCTTGAGTTTTGAATGATGAATTGATATCTATCACATTTTTTATTTGAACAATAGCATCATCTTTTCTACCAGCTTTCGCATATTGATCTGCAAGGGCAAGTTTTCCCTGAAGAATTTCTAGAATTTTTCCTTTTTGATTAGTATCAAGATATGCTCTCATAAGATTACTGTCAGTATCAAGAGCTGTTCCCTTCAAAGGAGCAAGAATCTGATCAGCGAGAGCGTTGTCGTTGCTGTAAATAAGTGCAACGCCGTAAAGAAGACGTGCTTGAGGATTAGCATTTTCGAGATCGTAAGCTTGCTTTAAGACTTCGAGAGCTTTTGCGTACTGTTTGTTGCTAATATAAACTCCACCAATCTGGAAAAGCATTCCCTGTTTTTGAGGGCTAAGTTCATGAGCTTTTTCGAGATAACTAAGAGCATTATCAATACTAGACCCCATCTGTGCAAGGAAAGAACCATAAAATAAATAGTATCTGGCGTCATTTGGGGTTTCAGCAATCTGTTTTTTCATTTCAGAATCTGCAAGATTCACATAAGCAATTTTCTGATCATTTGTAAGAACCGAAGAATTCACAACACCTGAAGACCCTTGAACAAGTTGTTCCCTTGCTTCTGATGTACCTGGACCATTGAAGGCAATCACTTTTTTGTAAGAATCAATCGTCATATCGAATGCTGTAGAATTTGATTGATTGATTGCATAGTTCTGAAATCTAAGAGCGTCAAGAAGAGTGGTTGATGAAATATATGGAACAAGCACAAAATAATATACAGACATTCCTCCAACAATCATGCCGACGATACTTCCAACAGTAATATAATCGGTTTCTTTAAAAGGTTTGTAGAAAGATGCCTTGAAGAAATTTTTCCTGTCGTGAATATTTACAAAAGCCAACACCGCAAAGAAAAGAATGTAGCTTGTAATACTATCGAATACAAAGATGTTGTGAATAAAATATGCAATGAGAAGAGCTGTCAAAATCACCTTATCAGAAAACAAAAAGTATTTTTCTTTTTCATGTACTTTTGATCTCCAAATTGAAACGAGACAAAAAGCAAAAAGAGAAAGATAGGTAAGAAGTCCTAAAATACCTCCAGCTATGAGCCAATCGAAAAATACGTTATGAGCACGATCAAACCACGATTCCTGATCGTAAAGCTTGGCATCGTAATATTTGTTGAATACATAATTAAAATTGTCTTGCCCCCAACCAAGAATAGGTCGCTCCTCAAAACCCTTTAGCGCTATTTCCCAGATACCAAAACGTCCTTTTCCTTGAGTGGTAGCAAATTCTTCAAGACCTTTCGGGTCAAATGTAGCAAGCTGTGCAAAACGAGCCAGAAGAGAGTGTGTCTGAACAAACTGACTATTTTTAAACCCAGCAAGAGCACCAACCGCAATTACAATAGCTAGAAGAAGACCGATCCCAGAAAATTTCAAAACCTTATTTTTCTCCCAGATTGCAAAAGCAAAAGAAGTAAATACTGCCCCCGCAAGAAGACCTAAAAGTGCTCCTCGAGTACCTGTCCAATAGAAAATATAAAATTCAAAAGCTATTATGGCGGCATAAACAAGTGCAATACTCCACTGAATAAACCTGTCTTTGTTGGGGCGTTCAATATGTCGAATGAGAAGAAATCCTGCGATAAAAAGATGGAAGAGCATGTAGATTCCAAGATACGTAGAGTTCCCAAGCTGTCCATCGATACGACCCATACCAAGTGAAAGTTCATTCAGACCAAACAAACCCATAATCACACTTGCACCAAGCGAAGTCTGAAAAAATCTTTTCCACAAAGTCTCTGTATTAAAAACAGAAGTCAACATCACAAAATAGGCAAGCAAATGGGCATGAGTGACAAAACCTTCCATACGCTCAAAGTTTGAAAAGAAAGCCTTAAAAGGATATTCACCGAAGATATCGGCAGTAAATATCACAACAATAAACGAAAGGAAAGCCATAAGAAGAGGTGTGAGCCTAGGTCTATAGGCTGGCTCCCGAAGAGCAAGTAGTATATAAAGAACAGCACCAACCTCAACCAATAGCCTAAATGCTATGTTTTTGGGAGTGATGTATGGGAAGAAAAACGAAGAGACTACAATCAACCCCACAAAAGGAATAAGAAACAACACCGATATCAAGCTGTAACGTAAAAATTTATTGTTCATGTGCTAGAATATACCACAATTAAAATCATGACTAAAGCAATTATCACCTCTGCTTCCAACAAGTTCTTCCCTTCCCTTATCAACCTTTTGGGCTCAATAAAGGCAAACTACCCAAATCACCCACATATATATGTATATGACCTAGGGCTTTTTTATACCTTTAGAAAAGAGCTTGAATCTATGCCTGAAGTCACCCTTCTAAAAATCCCTCATTTTGTTCCCTTTTGGCGAAGTTGCTACACATGGAAAACTTATATTTTAAATACTCCGTTAGCTGATTTGAATTTTTATCTTGATGCCGGAAATCAGGTACTACGACCTCTCGACGAGATTTTTGAAGAGATTGAGAGAGATGGGTATTTTGCAGTGGGACAGGGGGTGTTACTTGAAGACATAACACCTAAGGAATATAAAAATATATTTAACTTAGAACAAAATGACTATAAAACACCTTTTATTACAGCTGGTATTTTTGGTTTTAAGAAAGATTCCACAGTAAGTCATCTAACAGAAAATTTATATAATCTTGCAATATCAGGACTTTGTTTAGGATTTTCAAAAGAAGAATCATGGAAAAATAAAGGAGTAAATAAAAATATTTTTGTTCGAAACTGTAAGATGTTTTGTCACGACACAACCCTCTTAAGTTTGGTTCTAAAAGAAGGTATTAAAAATTTGAAATCTCATGATATATATAAATTTGGAGGTGCCAACTCAAAACAAGATCATCCTGATCAGATTATTTGGAATCTAAGAATGAATTATGTGAATCTAGATTATCTAAGACCTAAAAGATACATAAATACACTAATAGTTAAGATTTTTATATTAATCAGGAAAATAAGATTTAAATTTAAGAAATAAAAAAATATATGAAAATAAAAAATGAAATAAAAAAACATCCATTAGTCTTTAAGATCCTAAAATCAGTAAAAAATATTCTTGTATTTTTTAGAGATAAATACAAAAATATGTTGTATTTAACAAACTACGGAGAAAGAGTTGATATAAAATTTAATAAAAAAATAGATTTTAATAAATTTGAAATAAACGAAAAGTGTCATTATTTAAGATACAAATACGCAGAAGAAATTATTCCACCAAATAGTGTTATTGGAGATTTTGCTTGTGGTACTGGATATGGTTCTATTATATTGGCTCAAAATGCAGAGAAGGTTGTTGGAATTGATATTGATAATAAAACAATTGAAAGCATCAAGAAAAGATACGGATCTATAAAAAACATTGAATTTATCTCAAAAAATATATTAGACCTAAATTTCATAAACACCTTTGATTTTATTGTTTCTTTCGAAACAATAGAGCACCTAACAGAAGAAGAAATCAGTCGATTGTTTAAACTATATAATAATGCCCTAAAAGAAGGGGGTATTCTTATTTTTTCAACACCTTATATGCAAGAAAAAGACGAAGGAGCTTTAAAGGCTGGTTTCCACAAGACTTTTGACATAGGAGAAGAAAAAATTAAAAATTGGATGAAAAATAGTAATTTTGAAATTAAAGATTTTAGTTATCAAAGCTATGAGAATCCAGTAATAAAGAAATCATTGGAAGACAAACAGTTTGTAATTTGTTTAGCAAAAAAGTTAACTAAAATTATATGAAAGAACATATTAAAAAAATTATTAAAAAGACATTTCCAAGATTTTGGAAATGTCTTGAATTTGCCATAATTTATAAAAACAAACATATAAAATATTCTCAAGATGGTCTCTGGTCTACTTCAAGACCATACTTTTTGGAAGATAGAAATTTTACAGAATCTTATAACATAGGAAGAGAACTTATTCCAAAATCATGGGATAAAGAATTAAATTTCCAATGGAGAGCATATATAGGTTGTTGGTTTGCAAATATTGTAAAAAATGTCCCTGGAGATTTTATAGAATGCGGAACAAATACAGGTATGTATGCAAGAATGATAATTAATTACTCAAAAATTGGCAACACCGAAAAGAAAATCTATCTTATAGACACATTCGAAGGTCTAGATGAAAAATACAGTACGACTGAAGAAATGGAAAGATCTCATGATATGGGGTACCACAAAGTAAATATTTATGAATCAGTGAAAAAAACTTTTTCTGAATTTAAAAATGTTGAAGTAATAAAAGGAGTTGTTCCTGATGTATTAGAACGTTTTACTGATACAAAATTTTGTTACGTTTCTATAGATATGAACTCTGTTTACCCAGAAATCAGCGCTCTGGAAAAACTTTGGGATAAAATTTCTGTCGGTGGTGTTATTGTTCTAGATGATTATGGTATAGATGAAGATCAGGGCCTGGCTCATAATAAATTTGCAGAAAGTAAAAACGCAACAGTCCTCTGTCTTCCAACTGGGCAAGGAGTTATAATTAAAACGAAATGAAATTAGTAAGCGTAATAATACCAACCTATAACTCCGAGCTATTTATCGAGAGGACTCTTAGAAGCGTCCGAAAACAAACATATAAAAACATAGAGATTATATTGGTAGACGATGGATCAAAAGATAAGACTAGAGAAATAATCTTAAAAAACAAAGAAACATCGAATCTACCAATATTTTTTTATGAAAACACCCCTTCTGGAGGCCCATCATCGCCTACAAATGTCGGAATCAGAAAAGCAAAAGGCGATTTTATTGCTTTCTTAGATCATGATGATGAATGGGAAGAAGATAAAATAGAGAAAACTATTGAACTATTTGATTCAAGAAAAGATATTGATGTCGTTGGGTCAAATATAAAAATAATAAACGACAACATAAAAAAAATTGAATTTTTTAATCATCCATCTAGTGAACCATCAAAAAAGGAACTCACAAGAATTATTGCTGGGGATCATTTTTTTACAAGCTTTAGCCATTTAGTAATAAGAAGAGAAGTTGTCGAAATTGTCGGGTTCCTTGATGAGTCATTGTCTCTAGCGGCTGATCATGACTATTGGCTTAGAATATCACTGTGTTGCAAAGTATTTTTATTACCCTATCCACTAACAATTTACAGACTACACAAAGACAATAATTCTGTTGTATTAAGAAAAGTGGAGACTGTCTTAAAAGACTCTTTGACCCTATTAAATAAACACAAAAAAATATATAAAGAATTCCCGAGTACCTATGGCACTCGTCTAGAAAATATAGCTGATTTATACGCACTATTAGGAAAAAAGAAAGAAAGCTTGATTTTTATAATGAAAAGTATTATTGCTTACCCTATAAAATTAAGAATATTTATAAAAGGACTACTTATACTAGTATCTGTAAATTTATACAAGAAAATAAAAAAAATATGAATATAACTTTCATTACTTCTTTATATAAATCTGAAAGATATCTTAAAAAATATCTTAAAAATGCATCTGATCTTGCAGAGACACTGCTAAAAAATGGGTTTGATTTTGAATTCATAATTATCAGCAATGACCAATCTGAGGCTGAAAAAAATATTCTTATACCCTACTCCAATATTCCATGGTTAAGAATGATAAAAGTAGAGAGAGAAACTTTATACGCATCATGGAATCGCGGAATCAAAGAAGCAAAATTCCCTGTTTGTACTTTTTGGAATGTCGATGATATCAGATTTCCAGAAGCAACTATTGATGGATTAAAACTAATTGAAACTGGAAAAGAGCTGGTTTACTTTCCTTTTACATACAAAAGATATATCAAAATATTCAAATTGAGACTTCTAGTAAAAAAACTCTTAATCACACCCCCACAATTCAACAAACAAATTTTTACTTCTGGAATGAACTGTGGTCCTTTTTTTATGTTTACCAAAACACTTTATAAAAAAGTGGGGCCATTTGATGAAAGTTTCAAAATAGCTGGAGATTTTGATTGGTGTGTTCGAGCAGCTCAAATAACTGACTTTAGCCTATCAGAAAAAAACGCTGGCATTTTCATAAACGAAGGAACGAGTCTAAGTGGCTCTAAAAATAAAGTTCAACAAGATGAAAATGATAAGATATACAAGAAATATATATGAAAATCATAGCACTCATACCAATAAAAAATGAAGGGTGGATACTTGAAACCTGTCTTTCAAGTCTAAAAGGTATCACTGATGAAATAATAGCTATAGATGATGGCTCAGATGACAATTCTGTAGAAATTCTAAAAAAACACAGTGCCACTATTATCTCATCAAAAGACCATACAGAAATTTCTTGGGCAGAACATTCTATAAGAGAAAAACTTTTAGAACTAGGGAGAAAACATGGTGGAACCCATTTTATTTGTATCGACGGAGATGAAGCTTTTAGTTCTAATTTTAAAAATAATGCTAAAGAAATTTTTGAATCAATGAAACCTAGTCAAAAACTCTCATTTAAATGGGTTACTCTATGGCAATCAATTTTAAAATACCGAAATGATGGAATCTATAAAGATTTATACAAAGACTTTGTTTTTTGTGATGATGGATTTTCAAAATATCCATATGCTTTTCTTGGAGTACAAAGAACTCCGGGAGAGAATTCTCAATCAAGTATAATAAAAATAGATAGTAAAATCGGTGTGGTCCTTCATTTTCAATATGTTGATTTCATGCGAAGCCAACTAAAACAGGCATGGTATCGTTGTTCTGAATTTTTAAAAAAAGGAAAAAGTGCTAAAAGAATAAATAATATGTACAAGCACTCTCTTCCAACAGAAAAAATTCTTTCAAACACAGAGCCTATTTGGTTGAGTGAACTTCCTAAACCAATATTAGGAAATCATTCTGACTATCTTGATAAAATAAACAAATGGTTTGATAAATATGGAATTGAATCATTTGAACCTCTTCAAATATGGCATATTCCAGAATTAAATGATAAATTTCTGGAAAAAGTAGGCAGAAAACCGAAATCGAAGACATATCACCCAATACTAGTAAGACTGAATGAATTAAAAAATAAATTAAAGAAAAAATGAAAAAAGACCTACAAAGCTACAAAGAACACGACAAAGACTATCAATCTGTGTTTGATCTTGAGAATTCAAAAAAAAGGATTACGGAATATGAAAATACCAATCTCTTTGAAACACTTGGTTTTAAAGATGTATCCCGAGATGTCTCTAAGTATATTGATTATCATGTCGACATAGGCTGTGGGACTGGATGGTTACTTCTTAAAACAGCTCCATACTTCAAAAAAATAACAGGGATAGATCCATCAATTAATGCTATTAATATAGCAACCGAAATAACAAAGGAATTCCCCCATATTGAATATCAAAACAAAGACATGATAGATGGTATTGAATCCCTTACCGTAAAAGAGCCTGTATTTATCACCACGGCAGTAGTACTTTCTCACATTAAAGATTATTATGTTAAAGAATTTCTAAAAATACTCAATACATTACCGAAAGGATCCGTCCTTTTCTTTGATGAACCATACGGAACTAATATCCAACAAAACATGTGGCATGTTCGGAGTAAAAAATGGTGGGCAGACAATCTAGAAGAATGGGATCTCACTTTCAAAGATCATTCTGGATTGTATACTCACGGTATTTACGGAGTAAAAGTTGGAAAAGAAAATCGTATAAATCTGTACACCATGTCGATAAAAGAAAATATTTTGTGGTTTATAGAAGGCATCAAAAATAAGATAAAAAGAATAATCAGAGGTATAAAGAGAATTCTATGAAAGAGTTTCTAAAGAAAATATTTTATTTACTGCCACGCTTTACCAAAAGATACATTCTTTCTTGTTATGAAAATTTACACTCTTCTCCTTTTAAAATAAAAAGATTTGGGACAAAAAACACAAAACCTAGAATACTTTTCTATCATGTATCTGGTTTGAGTTTTGGTGGGACAGAAAAGTTTTTGCAAATTATTGCAAAGTATTTAAATAAAGAAAAATATGATGTATTTTTTATGTATTCCCCAAAACCACGTGGAAATACTGCGACCAAGCTAGATGGTAGAAGATCATATTTTAATGACAGCAGGGTTAATCTAATTGAGTTCCAATATGATGAAATGACTCAAAAATACCCTTATGAAATAAAGAACATGAGACCACATATTAAAAATATTATCCAAGAAAAAAATATTGATTTATTAGTGACAGCAGGTTCGGGATATTCAGAATTCCCTTTCAATAATATCCGAAATATTCCTATTATTCTCTTGAATATTTTTGGTTCTCCTAATGTCCAAAAAAATATTCTAAAGAATGTGTGCCTATCAAAGGAAGTTTCTAAAAAAATAGAAAGTATTGTTGAAAAAAATAAAATAGAAATTATGGGAATTCCTTCAGAAGGCCCCACCCCAGACTCCTTCACACTCGGTCAAAAAATAAGAGAAAAATTTGAAATAAAAGATACCGACATGGTTTTCGGTCGTATTGGTCGACCAGACAATGCAATCTTCGACCCAATTGGCATTAGAGCATTTAAAAAGATTGTCAAAGAATTTCCAGATACTCACTACATCATTATGTCCCCTCCTCCTGTTCTCGTAGAAATGGTAGAGAGAGAACAAATACCGAACGTACACTTTTTACCTTCTTCAGCAAAAGAAGAAGATGTTTGGGCTTTTCACCAATCGATAGACGCCGTGGCACATTTTAGAAATGACGGGGAGTCTTTTGGACTCAACATTGTTGAATCAATGCTTTGTGGAAAGCCTGTCATCACTCACAGATCCCACATTTGGAACGCGCACTTAGAATATTTAGAACCTGCATTTTCTAGGGTTGCAAATAAAGACAACGTCGACACCTATGCTTCATTTATGAAAGAATTTACCCTTCTAAAACAACAAGGAAAACTAAAAGAATTAGGTGAAAAAGCTAGAGAGAAGAGTGAAGAGTTTCTAATAGAAAACCAAATTGTACGCTTTGAAAAACTCGTTGATGAAAGTATAGTACACTAATACAACTTATGGAGGGATTTAAAAAATATTTCAAAAATACCAGCTGGTTGCTTGGGAATAGAGCCTATGGAATGCTCATCGGCTTCTTTGTATCTGTTTTGGTGACAAGATATTTGGGGGTAGAAAACTATGGAACATTGAGTTATGCCATAAGTTTTGTGGGGCTTTTCAGCTTCATTGCAAACCTTGGAATTGAGCAGGTTCTTTACAGAGACCTAATCAAACACAAACATAAAGAAAATGAACTCATAGGTACAGCACTTTTACTTCGTCTTGTGTCTGGATCGGTTGCAATGCTTATTGCTATTACTTTTGCATATCTTACAAAAGAGCAAAGCAATGTTATGTTCCTGATAACAGTCATCAGTATTTCTTTTATCTTCCAAGCTTTCAATGTTATCAACTACGCATTCCAAGCACGAGTACAAGCAAAGTTTCCTTCAATTGCCACTTTTATTGTCGTTAGTATTTTAGCAATCCTAAAACTTATCGTAGTTTTGGGAGGAAAAGGTTTCTACTATTTTGCAGTCATTTACACTCTTGAATCATTACTTTATGGAATAATATTTCTATACTTCTACAAAAAATATTATGGCTCACCTTTAAATTGGAAATTTGATAAAAGAATAGCAAGAGAAATGCTTGTAGAATCCGCACCCCTTCTTCTTTCAACTGTCTTCGTAAGTATTTATTCAAGAATCGACCAAGTACTTTTAGGAAACATGATTAATGTAAGTGCTGTCGGTATTTATGATGTAGCAATAAGACTGTCAGAGCTTTGGTATTTTATCCCGACAATTCTTGTGGGTTCTCTTTTCCCTTCTATTGTAAACGCAAAAAATACTGACGAAAAAGTCTATGCAAAAAGATTTATCTCTCTCACTTTAATGTTGGTATCACTCTCTGCAATTACAGGACTTATTGTTACGGTATTTGCTCACCTAATGCTAAGTATTTTATATGGTCAAGAATTTATTGGTGGATACAGAGTCCTCCAGCTTTATGTTTGGTCTG
>Ga0172379_10009926_pt1 | contig 11642 bp, 11 predicted proteins | sample GrowelOW334metaG_FD_119756 | JGI IMG/M metagenome (GOLD analysis project Ga0172379, IMG submission 119756) | Groundwater microbial communities from an aquifer near a municipal landfill in Southern Ontario, Canada - Groundwater well OW334 metaG | ecosystem: Environmental > Aquatic > Deep... | reverse complement strand
CTGGTTTAGTTGCACTACATGCTGGTGCTGCCCAACCAGTACTAGTTGAAGATGTAGTAGTAGTTGTTGTTGAAGTAGAAGGTGAGGAGGTTGGGGTGACGCATGATGACCGCCAATCTGTTTCCACATTACAATTTGCACAATCAAAACTAATTCTTCCCACTGTCGAGCCAAACATTCCGGCCGTACCTATAAATTTTCCACTAGAATTTATTGTCACCCCCGTAAAGCTAATCCATCCCAATGTTTCAGACCAAGCATATCCACCCAATATTCCAGAACAATTATTAGTCACACCGCTAGTTGATGGAGATAAATTAATCCATCCATAATTAGAATTCCAAGCATACCCAGTTATATTTGAATCAGAAACAGAAACATTTCCTCCATTGGCCAAAAAATTGACCCATCCCATATTTTCTCCCCAAGCATAAGCACTACTTCCAATAATAGTTCCCGTAGTCGCTAAAACTTCAACCAAACCAAAATTTAAAAAAAAACCAAAAACTAAAAATATTAATACTAATAATTTTTTCATATCTAATTTTCTGGTGTTTCAGTGGGTGTTTTTGTTGGCGTCTCAATTAGTGTTTCAGCAGGTGTCTCAGTTGGTGTAGTATTTTGACTACCACTACCAATCAATAGGGGAGCAACTTCTATAACTTTTTGAGTTGATGGACGATATAAAATTGCTTTTTTTGTATTAGCATAAATTAATATTTTATCTCCATTTTCTGATTTCTTAAAAAAATCCTGGTCTTTTAATTTTTCTTTATCTGTTACCGTCGCCAATGTTGGTGTTTCATCTGCTGGCAAATCCATAAATTTACCAATTACTGTAGTAAGTGATTTGATTTCATCGATTGAAATTTTATTCGGATTATCTTTAATTTCTTTATATTGCTTATAAAAATACCCTGCCGCTCCAAGAGAACCCACAATTATTACTACAATTAAGATTTTGACACTGATTTTAATTATTTTTTTATACATGAATATATAAGAACATGTATAAATTAAAAAAATATTAAAAATCAACCCTTGCTGTTGCCCTGCATGGATTCGAACCACAATACTCAGCTCCAAAGGCTGATGTCCTACCATTAGACGACGGGGCATTAAAGACTTCGCTATTTTATCCTATTCTTAAACTCAATTCAACACTATTTCACTATTACATTCTTAAAATATTTTTTAAAAATATTTTCTGCTCTAGAAATTGTTTTTTTGTCGGGCGAGGGAACATTTGAAATTTTATATTCCATTCCCAACTCTTTATATTTATAAACCCCAAGCGTATGATAGGGAAGGATTTCCACCCTTTCCACTGTTTTATAATTTTTAAAATATTCACCCCATTTATTTAAAAATCCTTCACTATCATTCCATCCTGGCACCAAAACATAACGAAGCCACATTGATTTCCCCAATTCTTCCCTAAATTTAGCCATTTCTAAAACATTTTTATTACTAACTCCAGTCAATCGTTTGTGCCATTTTTCATCAATATGCTTCACATCTAAAAGCAAAAAATCCGTTTCTCGATAAAGTTTTTTAATCTGATTATTTATAATCGTTCCATTTGTATCCAAAGCCGTATTAATACCAATCCTTCGAGCTTCTTTAAATAATTTATAAACCTCCGCCGCTTGCAAAGTAGGCTCTCCCCCAGACACTGTAATTCCACCATTATCTGAAAAATATTCCTTTTCATTTTTAGCCATCTCAATAATTTCTCCAATTTTCATTTCTTTACCACTTTTTAAATCAAACAAATCTGGATTATGACAATAAAGACAACGAATATTACAACCTTGAAGAAAAATAACTAATCGTATTCCTGGACCTTCATGTGTCCCAAATGTTTCAATCGAATGCACTCTTAACATAATTACATTGTCTCAAAAAAAGTTCTCGCCAACACTTCTTGTTGTTGTTCTCGTGTTAATTTAATAAAATTCACAGCATAACCAGAAACTCTAATTGTCAATTGTGGATACAATTCTGGATGTTCCATTGCTTTAATCAAAGTCTCTCGATCCATAATATTTACATTAAGATGATGACCATTCTTTTTAAAATATCCATCTAAAAGGTGAATTAAGTTTCTAATTTGTTCAGCTTCGGTTCCACCTAAAGTTTTCGTCGTAGTTGAAAAAGTGTTAGAAATTCCATCTCGAGCATTTCTATAATCCAATTTAGCCACTGAATTAAGCGAAGCAATGGCCCCACCAATATCTCGACCATGCATCGGATTAGCTCCTGGCGCAAATGGCATTCCTAATTTTCTTCCATCTGGAGTCGAACCAGTCTTTTTTCCATAAACAACATTTGAAGTAATAGTCAAAATTGATAATGTTGGTTTAGCATCCCGATAAATATGGTGTTTTTGCAATTCTTTATTAAAGAAGTCCATAATTTCTTTTGCCATTAAATCAACAACCTTTTCGTCATTTCCATATTTAGGAAAATTTCCATTAACTTCAAAATCAGTCGTAATTCCTTGTTCATTTCTAATTGGCTGGACCTTAGCAAATTTAATTGCTGAAAGTGAATCAGCTGCTACCGACAAGCCAGCCAACCCAAAAGCCATCACTCGTTTCACTTCAGTATCTAAAAGAGCCATTTGAGCACGTTCATAATAATATTTATCGTGCATATAATGAATCACATTCATAGTATTTACATAATTTTCAGCTAAAAATGACATCGTTTTTTTAAACCGTTTTAATACTTCTCCATAATTCAAATATTTACCCTCCAACGGCTTAACTCCATCTATGACTTTAATATTATTTATTTCATCTATACCCTCATTTATTGCCAAAAGTAAGGCTTTAGCAATATTACATCTAGCTCCAAAAAATTGCATTTGTTTTCCAGTTTCAAGAAGTGATACACAACAACTAATCCCATAATCATCAGTTTTAGCAACAGTTCTCATTAAATCATCATTTTCATATTGAATTGAAGATGTATCAATTGAAACTTTAGTACAAAATTCTTTAAAGAATTCAGGTAATTTTTGTGACCAAAGAATAGTTAAATTAGGTTCTGGTGATGGTCCTAAATTATAAAGTGTTTGTAAAAATCTGTAAGTTGTTTTAGTTACTTTATGTTTTCCATTAATCCAAGCTCCACCTAAAGATTCAGTAATCCAGGTTGGATCACCAGCAAACAAATTATTATATTCTGTAGTTCTCAAATGTCGAACTAGTCTTAACTTAATAATAAATTGATCAACTAATTCTTGAGCCTGTTCTTCAGTCATTGTTCCATCTCTTATTTCCTTTTCGATATAAATATCAAAAAAACTACTCACATTACCCAAACTCATTGCTGCTCCATCGTGTTCTTTAATTGCCGAAAGATAACCAAAATAAGTCCATTGAATAGCTTCTTGAGCATTTAAAGCCGGTCTACCAATATCAAATCCATAACCATCAGCCATTTTCTTCATTAATTCTAATGCGTCTATTTGTTCCATTACCTCCTCTCTAAGTCGAATCATTTCATCAGTCATCGTTCCAACCAATTTTTTTCTGTCTTCCTTTTTAACTTCAATTATTTTATCGACCCCATACAAAGCCACTCTTCTATAATCTCCAATAATTCTTCCCCGAGCATAAGCATCCGGTAAACCAGTTAAAATACCAGTTTTTCTCAACCTTAACATTTCTTCAGTATATGCATCAAAAACACCATCGTTATGGGTTTTTCTATATTTAGTAAAAATTTCCACCACTCCCTTATCTAATTCTTTACCATTTTCTTCACAAGCATGAATTACCGTTCTAATACCTCCAGCTGGTTTAATAGATCTTTTTAATGGTTCATCAGTCTGTAAACCAACAATCATTTCTAATTCTTTTTCAATATATCCTGGTTTATGACTAATAATATTTGAAACAGTTTTTGTATCAATGTCTAAAACCCCACCATTATCAGTTTCCTTCTTCAAAAGCTTCTTGCACTTCTCCCAAAGTTTTTTAGTTTTTTCGCTTGGCCCCACCAAAAAAGACGCATCACCATCATATGGTGTAATATTTTGAAAAACAAAATCCCTAACATTAATTGGATAGTTTTCTTTCATACTTAATCTAAATTACTAACAAATTAGTGCCGATGGAGGGACTTGAACCCCCACGTCTTGCGACATACGCACCTCAAGCGTACGTGTATACCAATTTCACCACATCGGCATTTTAGTGGCCACTGAGGGACTCGGACCCCCGACATCTTCGATGTAAACGAAGCGCTCTACCAACTGAGCTAAGTGGCCCTCAGGGTCTGAAATAAATGAGCGAGAGACGGGATTCGGACCCGCGACCTTCTCCTTGGCAAGGAGACGCTCCACCAATTGAGCTACTCTCGCATATATATTATTATAAAATGTGCCGAAGGTAGGACTCGAACCTACATCCCAGGTTTTTCAGACCAGTGCCTTGACCATCTTGGCTACTTCGGCTAGAAGTGTTTTTATTATATCAATTTTCTTTAAAATTTTACTTATTAGTTCTAAAAAGAAAAATAGCGGTACTTTAATACTAAATAAAGTATCAATATAATACCGCTATTAAAATTATCTAATGTTTAAGGATGATCCCAAAAACTCAACATTTAAAGGGTTGATTATTACTCTCTTTTGTCCTGTCTGAGCTTCTTTAATATTACCGGCACAAATTGCTTCCATTCCTAAACCAGATGCAATATCAATCACTTTGAGAACATCTTTTTGATCAACATACAAAGCAAAACCAGCTCCCATATTGAAATTACCATACATCTCCTGGATATCAACATTCCCATATTTTTGAATAAATTTAAAAACCGGCTGCGGTTCAAAAATCTGGTTTATCATATAATCAAAGTTTTGATTAACCCGCATTAATTTTCTCCAACCATGCCCCGTGATATTTACAGCATAATGAATTTTTATTCCAGACTCCAAACAATCATCAACCAATGGAACATAAATTATTGTTGGATCCAATAATGCCTCTCCAAAATTTCGACCGTCTTCCATTTTTGCCAAAAAACCATCATCTAGTCCTCCCGCAATCGATCTCGCCATTGTTAAACCATTCGCATGGATACCTGAACTTTTAATCAAAACAATTGCATCCCCAGCTCTAATATTTTTTGGATTAATTAACCTATCTTTAGGCATAATTATTCCTTCAGCCGAACCAGCTAAATCCACTGTCTCTGAATTAACAATTACTCTTAATGTCGGTGTTTCTCCAGGACCCCAAACACATCTCGAAAAATCACATGCTTTTTTCCATCCGTTTATTAAATCTTGATATCGAATCTCATCTTCAAACCAATCTGAATCTCCAGCCGCCAAATACATTGCAACAGACAATGGCATTACCCCTAATGTAATCATGTCATTTACAATCATGGCCACACAATCCTGAGCAACTTGCTCATAATAACTTTTTCCAGTTAATAAATACATTTCATCTGCCACCAAATTTTTCGTTCCCAATCCCTCAATCACATGACCTCGATAAGAATCCGTCTCTTCAACCAAAAAAACACTTTCCCCTCGACTCCATTCAACCACTTTAAAACCATATTTTGGGTTAATTGAAGTTTTTCTGGCTACATCTTGAGCCGCTCTTTTAAATTTATCCATTGGACCATAATCAACACCAGAGTCCTTATAAGTATTTCCCACTCAAATCACTCCTTAAATTATTTGTAAATGTACAAACTGCAATACTAATTTGTATTCACAATAAGTATTTTACATGGAATTTATCGAAAAACAATACAACATCAAGTGCCAAGGGTGGGACTTGAACCCACATGTCTTGCGACACACCGTTCTGAGCGATGCTTGTATACCATTTCAACACCTTGGCAAAGTAAAGTATTCTACCATTTTAAGGCCATTTAATTGTAAAATCAGACATGAAACAAGCAACCCTATTATTTTTAACAAAAGACAATCAAATTCTTTTGGCCATGAAAAAACGTGGTTTTGGACAAGGCCGTTGGAATGGTGTCGGTGGCAAACCAGAAGAAAACGAGAATATATTGGACACCGCCGTTCGTGAAACTCAAGAAGAAATTGGCGTCACCCCAAAAAATATTTCTCAAGTCGCTACCATTGATTTTTATTTTCAAAATAAATCAGAATGGAACCAACAGGTTTTGGTTTTTATCACCAACGAGTGGGAAGGGGAACCATCTGAATCAGAAGAAATGAAACCCCAATGGTTCAACATCAACCAGCTTCCTTTTGAATCCATGTGGCCCGACGATCAATTTTGGCTACCACAAGTTTTATCCGGTAAAATAATCCAAGCCGAATTCACCTTTGGTGATAACGATATTATTTTGGATCAAAAAATAAATGAAATCTAATATTTCCAAAAAAGACATCGAATCAGGTAAAGAAATAATTGAAAAATTATCCAAATTAAATCCTAAACTCTTACCCCATTTTTTAAAAGACATTGTTCCCGATTACAAAAAATTTTTACCTCATCCTCATAAATATGGCCTTTGGTCATCCACCAAAACAAAAAATCTAAAATTCAACCAAAAGTACGACAAAATTTTATTATTGATTTCGGGAATCACTGCCAGCGGTAAAGATGCTCTCCATCAAGAAATGAAAAAAAAGGCTCCAAATTTATTTTCCAAATCAGTCACCGCCACCTCTCGTCCACCCCGAAAAGACGAAATCCATAAACAGGATTATTATTTTTATGAAAACCACCAAGTTTTTCGTCAATCAATTAAAAATGGTGAATTCTTAGAATTTATCAAAAGGGGAGAAACTTATTACGGTCTTCCCAAAAAAAGTTTAGAAAATTCAATTAATCACCCTAATCCGGTAATTTTTTCCCAAATTGAAATGAGTGGCTGGGCCAAAACCGAAAGACATATTTCCAAAGTCAATCCAAATATTTTTGTCCTTAAAATATTCATCCTCCCTGAAATGAATTTTTCCGATTACAAAAAATGGTTAGTGGAAAAAAGAAGCGACAATGATCTAGAATCTCGTCTTAAAAAAACCGGTTGGGAAATTAAAAAAGCACCAAAAAAAGCCGACTTTATTATTACTAATCGAATTGAAGAAAATACTAATTCTCTCAATCTCACTGCCCAAACCATTATTAATCAAATAACTGATTTATTAAAAGATTCTGTTAAATAATTATTTACTTTGTTTATTGTGTTCAATCAAAGCTTCTATTCTTTGCCAAGTATAATTAGGCAATTCATTTTTCATTTTTACCATTTCATCTAAAGTTAACCATCTAATTTCTTCCTGGTCTTCCAATGGTTGTGCCTCACCTGATTTGTAATAACACAGAAAAGTCATCATAATTACATGGTGACCACTAACTCGGATAAAACCATCGTTATAAATAAACTCAACATAATCTTCTATTTCTAATCCAACCTCTTCTATTATTTCCCGTTTTAAGGCATTTTCAATAATATCTTTTCCAACTTCATCGTCCAATTTTCCACCAGGAAAACTCCATTGGCCTCCAGCCTGAGGATCATCAAAACTTCTTCTCGCTAATAAATATTTATCACCCCTTTTAACTATCCCCGTAACCGCAACCACATGTGTCTTAATATCATTTTCTTCCATTGAGCGGGTAGGGGGAATCGGACCCCCGCCGAAAGATTGGAAATCTCTCGTTCTACCACTAAACTATACCCGCATTCAAACTCAATTTTACACCATACTACGGGTACCTTCAATCTTTTATTAAGTGGAGTAAAATGAATTATGGCAAAAAATATTATTTTTGGTCTGCTTTTTATTTTTACTGGTTATGTTTCCGGAAGAATCGGTCATTTAATTGGAGGAACATCTCTTAGTCCCCACCATTGGATCTATGGATTGATAATAATGATAATTGGATTTATCTTACATCGAAAATACCACAAATTATATTTTTTAATCGGTTTTTTTGGAATAGGTGTTTTTATTAGCGATCTTAATGATTTTTTAAATCTTCAATTTTATGGTGTCGATACCGTTAGTAAGTTTACTTTTTGGAATATAGATTAAATTATGTTCAATAAGATTCTTACGATAATAAATATTTGTCTTCTTGGTTTTTTTATCTACATTTACTCAAAGTCTAACTTAATTTCTTACTTTCGACCCACCACCACTTCTTCTTATTTTATAGAGAAGCAAACTCTTTTTGATAATTTACCCCAATCCACAAATTCTATTTATTTTTTAGGTGACAGTCTCACTGATGGTTGTGAATGGAACGAATTATTATCAAACCCAAAAATAAAAAACAGAGGAATAATGGGCGATTCCACCCAAGGAATATTAAATCGACTCAACCAAATAACCCAATCAAAACCCCAAAAAATATTTATTATGGTCGGAATAAATGATTTACTCAATAATATTGAAACAATAAAAATTTTAAATAATTATCAAAAAATCATTACAACTATTAGAGCCGACTCTCCAAAAACTAAAATTTATATAGAAAGTGTTTTACCAATAAATTTTGAAATAGATAAAACAAAATATGGAATTAATAATCAGAATATTTCCGATTTTAATAAAAACTTAAAGAATTTAGCCGATAATTCCAATATTTTTTATATCGACCTTTATCCCTCTTTTTTAGACTCATCTAATCAACTAGACAAACAATATACTCTAGATGGTATTCATTTAAACGGACAAGGTTATTTAATTTGGAAAAAAGAAGTCTCTAAATATATTGATAAATAAAGTCGGGGATACAGGATTCGAACCTGCAACCTCATGGTCCCAAACCATGCACGCTAGCCAATTGCGCCAATCCCCGTTTAAACTATTAGAAGCCGCCCTGTCAAGGGAGGTGGCCCCGCGGCGCGGGGCCGGAGGGTTTGTGCCGCTGGCGGGGGTCGAACCCACACGCTTTTTGAGAGCACAAGATTTTAAGTCTTGCGTGTATACCAATTTCACCACAGCGGCTAAATGTGCTCTTATTATCTCACGAACATTTAAAAAAAATAAGTACTCTTTTTAATATTTAAAAATATGACTTCTCCCTTTTTTAAGGGGAGATGATCCCGCCGCGTCGGGATCAGAGAGGTTTTGTTTGTTATAATTACCCCATGCTCAACCAGCCCACCTTTATTCCAGTTGGCACTCAAGCCACCGTTAAATCATTAACCCCCGAAGAACTTGAAGCTATTGGCGTTGAAATATTTTTTTGCAACACCTATCATCTCTATCTTCGCCCTGGAGACAAAGCCATTAAAAAATTCGGTGGACTTCATAAATTTACCCGATGGAACGGCCAATTAATCACTGACTCTGGTGGTTTTCAAGTTTTTTCTCTCGGCAAAGATCATCAAGGTGCCGGTTCTTTAATTAAAATTACCGAAGATGGTGTTGAATTTCGCTCTCACCTCGACGGTTCACTCCATTTTTTTACTCCTGAAAAATCAATTCAAATTCAACACAATTTAGCCGCCGAAAATATAATTGCCTTTGATGAATGTACTCCATATCCAGCAACCAAAGAATATGCTCAAAAAGCTCTTGACCGCACTCATCGTTGGGCCACCAGATCTTTAATCGAACATAAAAAATTAAATAAAAAACTCAACCAAGATATAAAACTATACGGTGTTATTCAAGGCAGTTATTATAAAGATTTACGCCAACAATCGGCAGAATTTATTTGTTCTCAAGATTTTGATGGCATCGCCATCGGCGGAGTTTCTGTTGGTGAACCCAAAGATCAAATGCGAAAAGCTGTCAGTTGGGTTTTACCCACCATTTTAAAAACCAACAAACCAATTCACTTACTCGGTGTAGGTGAAGTTGATGATCTTTTTGAATTTTTTGGGCAGGGGATTACCTCAATGGACTGCACCCTTCCCACTCGAATGGCTCGCGGCGGTCAATTTTTACATCGCACTGGTAATACTAAGTATGATTTAAAAAACAAATTTAAAAGTCAAATAATGCAATCAAAATACAAACTCGACCAAACTCAGCTCGACAAAGATTGTCAATGCCCCACCTGCCAAAAATATGACAAAGCTTACATCCATCATCTTTTTAAAACTCAAGAATTACTCGGCTATCGCTTAATGACTCTTCATAATATTTATTTTATGACTCACACCACTCAACTCATTCGCGATGCTTTAAAAAATGGCACATTTGAAAAATTAAAAAAAGACTGGCTCGGAAGATAATTGTATAATACATTTATGTCTAGAACAATTTTAGTTACTGGTGGCGCCGGTCACGTCGGCTCCCATATTATTGAACAACTCATTCAAAAAAACCCTCAAGATAAAATAATTTCCTTAGATAATTATTTTAATGGCAGTAAAGAAAATCACATTATTGGAGCTGAATATCGAGAAGGTCATACTAAAGATATTGATAAATTAATTCCTGAAACACCAGATATAGTGTTCCACTTAGGCGAATATGCCCGAGTTTCTCCATCTTTTAATGAACCAGAAAAAGTTTACGACATGAATATTGTCGGCACCTTTGCCGTAGTTGAATTTTGTCGCCAACGCAAAGTCGGTAAATTAGTTTATGCTGCATCTTCTACTAAATTTGCTATTGAAGGCGATGGGCGTCATCAAAATCCATATTCTTTTACTAAAGCCACCAATGTCGATCTTATCAACGATTATGGTCGTTGGTATAATTTACCCTACACCATTTGTTATTTTTACAATGCTTTTGGACCCAGGGAAAAAGGAGTTGGAACTTACGCAACTTTAATTGCTAAATTCGAACAGATTTATTTTAATGGAGAAGAATTTACTGTAGTAAAACCTGGAACTCAAAAACGTAATTTCACTTATGTGGGTGATTTAGCTAAAGGAATTATTTTAACCGCCGAAAAAGGCCATGGCGATGGTTATACATTAAAAAATACCAAAGAATATTCTATTATTGAAATTGCCGAAGCTTTTGGTGGACCAATAAAATATATAGATGGTTATCCAGGTCGAGCTGAATCAGGAGAAGCACCCAATAAAACACGTGAAGAACTTGGTTGGGAAACTACTGTCGATATAATTGACTATATCAAGGACTTTGTGGCCAAACATCCACGTCAAAAATGATATGATTACAATCATTTTAAAATAGTTTTATACAGTAAATATCTGTTAGCAGACACATAAATAGACTGCTAACAATCGCCATTAAAAAACTTTTACCTAAATTTCCATGAAAAATAGCTCAAAAACATTCTTAAGTATCAACTTTGGCTGTCGTGTTAATTCAGCTGAAACTAATCAATGGTCCCAAATTCTAATTAATCAAGGACATACCCCTCTTGTCAAAGAGGGGCAGGGGAGATTGGATTTAATCTTAGTTAATACCTGTTCCATCACCAAAAAAGGAGATTTAGAATCACTTGGCAAAGTCCGATTCCTTCATCAAAAATACCCACAGGCTAAAATTTTAGTTACTGGTTGTGCAAATCTTGAAAAAATAAAAAACATTCCCAATGTCTTTATTTATCAAAATAATCAAAAAGAAGAATTATTAAAAGACTTAAATTCTTCTTATACTCCAAAAATAAAAGACAAATTTAGCCACACCAATCGTTTTTTATTAAAAATTCAATCAGGTTGCACTCAATTTTGCTCCTATTGTATCG
>Ga0172379_10009925_pt1 | contig 11644 bp, 6 predicted proteins | sample GrowelOW334metaG_FD_119756 | JGI IMG/M metagenome (GOLD analysis project Ga0172379, IMG submission 119756) | Groundwater microbial communities from an aquifer near a municipal landfill in Southern Ontario, Canada - Groundwater well OW334 metaG | ecosystem: Environmental > Aquatic > Deep... | reverse complement strand
GATAGTCCGCAGTGCTTGCACAAGGCAATCCCTGACAGCATGGCCATTGGTTCCCGTGCGGTCATTTCTTTGCCTCCTGGTATTCAATGGCCTGCGTGGAATTTACGGGCAACCGTGTGCCACCACCGGTCCATTGTACGTGTGTCCAGATCTCCTCGGTGTCGAAGTTAATCGCCATTGCCGTAAGGAGAGCAATGAGCGCCCCGGTGGCAAACATCCCCACGTCGATGATGACGGTCGCGAGATCGGCGATCTTGATTAAGGCGACAAGAATGCCGAGCATCATTACCTCGGCCATCGCCCACTCCCGCGCCAGCTCCGCCCAGTGAAGCAGCTCGCCTACCCAACTTGGCGCCGAGAGATGCCTGCGGATTGCGATCAGCACCACCATTGTGATCACGATATATCCAGCCGGGGCAACTACGGCGCACAACCCGACGAGTGCCGCTGTAAGCTGATTACCCTCGTGCCACATCGCCCAGGCGCCGCCGATAATCGTCGTATCAACCTCGCGCCCTGCCGCTGACAGGCCCATCAGGGGAAACGAATTGGCAATAACAAAAACAATCGCCGCACCAATCGCTAAGGCCAGGGTACGTTCGTTGGCTCCCGGCTTATTTGTTGCCAGCACCTTGCCGCACCGGCAACAAAGCGCCTTCCCCCGCGGTGGCGGCAGTGGAACATGTTGCAGCAGATCACAGTCGGGACAGGCGACGGGATTATCGGGCATCAGTAACAGCTCTGTAATAATTATTCATCCTATGGAATTTTGGGTAATAATTATTAAATTACACCAAAGCGTTTCACACGCGTACATCTTTTACGTAGTATTCTAGCATACTCAATGATCATAATCTACAATGAAAATAGAGACTCGATACACTTTTTTATATTACACATTTTCCATTGACAAAAACCAAATATTTGCTCACAACGGAAGGACTTCAAATGAAATTTTACACAGGCGGCGACAAAAAAGGAGAATCATGAGAGAACCGAATTATCGAGACATCACACACTCAACACTGACCGTTTTATTGATTGCCATTCTCATCGTCGCCGTTTTCGGAATACTACGCCCATTCATACCAGCTTTGGTATGGGCGACCACGATCGTTGTAACGACCTGGCCGGTCTTGTTACGTGTTCAGGCATGGCTGTGGGGGAAACGGGGCCTCGCTACCCTGGTGATGACCGTGGCGCTTCTCCTCGTTTTAGTAATACCCTGCTGGATCGCCTTGGCGACCATTATAGACAATGCTCACCGGATCGACGATTTGGCGGAATCTTTACGTACAAGTGCTTTACCACCACCACCTTCCTGGGTTCAGGATGTGCCGATGATAGGTCCCAAACTTTCGACGGCATGGCAGGAGGTTGCGACTGCCGGTCCAGAGGGGGTAATCTCGTGGATCAAACCATACTCCGGAAAGGTGGCCAAATGGTTTGTGGATCAGGCCGGCAACCTGGGCAAAATTCTCGTTCAGTTTCTACTGACCGTGATCATCTCCGCGATCCTGTATACTAGGGGTGATACTGCCGCTGCCGGTATCCGCCGCTTCGCGAGACGCCTGGGCGGTCATCGCAGTGAAGAGGTCACCATCCTCGCTGGAAAGGCGATCCGGGGCGTTGCCCTCGGTGTGGTCGTCACGGCCTTGGCGCAGTCCTTCCTGGGCGGCATAGGTCTTGCCGTGACTGGCGTACCGTCGGCAGCCGTGCTTACAGCCGTCATGTTCATGCTTTGCGCGGCCCAACTTGGACCGGGATTAGTGCTGATTCCCGCTGTCATCTGGCTTTTCTGGGGCAACCACAATATGGCGGGATCGGTGCTGCTCGTGTGGACGGTTATTGTCACGAGCCTTGATAATGTGCTCCGCCCCATGCTTATCAGGAAAGGTGCAGACCTGCCGCTCCTGCTCGTCTTTGCCGGTGTCATAGGAGGCCTTATTGCCTTCGGTATCGTCGGTATATTTATAGGCCCGGTGGTGCTGGCTGTCGCTTTCACCCTGCTTAAGGCCTGGGTCGAAGAGGAAGGCGCTGATTTGCCGGAAGGACTGTGAATTATATATATCGTCTAAAGGACCAAGCAAGAGGGGAATAGTTATGAGGGCAAAGAAACTGTTAACGGGGAACGCCACCTTCATTGATGCCGGATATCACATTATGGGATAAAAAGAGACCAAGGACAAATGAAGAGGAGAAAGCCGTAGTTTTGAAAGGCGGTTCTCTGTTGACTTTTTTTTGACAGGCCATAGAAAATAATATATTATTCCGCGAATTTAATTTTGGGAGGAAGTTATGAAAACGGCAAGCCGTTGCCATGCTATTCTTGTTTTATTTTGTATTGTCCTTGCCGTCTGCCACTTGCCGGGATGCGGGAAGGATCAGAAGGGGGGCGCCAAACGACCGCCAGCCGAGGTGACTGCCGTCACGATCACGCCCAAGGACACGCCCGTTGTTTTTGAATGGGTCGGTCAGACGGAAAGTTCCCATCTGGTGGAAATACGGTCCCGGGTCGAGGGTTTTCTCGATAAGAGGGTTTACGAAGAAGGATCGTTCGTCAAGGCCGGTCAGGTCCTATTCCGGATCGACCCCCGGAATTTCCAGGCTGCCCTCCAGCAGGCGAATGGTGAGTTAGCCCAGCAACAGGCCCGATGGACCACAGCCAAGGCCAATCTGGCCAGGATAAAACCCCTGGCGGACCAGAACGCCGTTAGCAAAAAGGACCTCGACGACGCAACGGGCAACGAACAGCAGGCCGCCGCCTCGGTTCTTTCCGCCCAGGGAAATGTCAGAATAGCGGAGTTGAATCTCAGCTATACCGTTATCACCTCCCCGGTGACGGGCCTCTCCAGTCAGGCCAAAAAGCAGGACGGTACCTATATTTCCGCAACGGATAGTCTCCTGACCTATGTGGCCAAGATGAACCCCATGTGGGTTACCTTCAGCATGTCCGAGAATGAATGGCTGCTTTCCGGAGAGGCTGTCAAAAAAGGAACACTCCGTTTCCCACCGGAGCATAAGTTTGCCGTGGAACTGGTCCTGGCCGACGGCTCCATATATCCACAGCAGGGGCACCTGATCTTTGCCGATCCCTCTTTCAGCAAGGAAACGGGGACATTTCTCCTCAAGGCCACGATGGAAAATCCCAAGGGACTCCTGAAACCGGGCCAGTTTGTCCGGGTTCGCCTCAAGGGCGCCATTCGTCCCAATGCCATTGTCGCCCCCCGGCGGGCGGTCTTCGAAGGAGCCAAAGGTCATTTCGTCTGGTGCGTCGATAAAGAGGGCACGGCAGAGGTTCGCAATGTTACCGTAGGCGAGTGGATCGGCGACGATATCTTCATTACCAAAGGACTGGCCGCCAATGACCGGGTGCTTGTAGACGGCGTCATGATGCTTGCCGAAGGAATGCCGGTAAAGATCGTTGACAAAAAGGCGCCTGCTGTAGCGGGCAACCAGCCGGCAGTTCCGGCAGGCAAACAAACACAGTCGCCGTCGTCCGGATCCCCGTCGCCGCAGTCTCCCGCCGCCGCCAAAACCGCCCCGCCGGCGAAGAAATAAGGGGAGGCCGCCATGATATCGAGATTCTTCATTGACCGGCCCATATTTGCTGCCGTTATTTCCATCGTGATTGTCATAGCCGGCGGCGTGGCGATGTTTAACCTCCCCATCGCCCAATACCCGGAAATAACACCCCCCCAGATCCAGGTGTCGGCAACCTATCCCGGGGCCAGTGCCGATGTCATCGCCCAGAATGTAGCCGCGCCGATCGAATTGCAGGTAAACGGCGCCGACAACATGATCTACATGAACTCGACTTCCACCGGCATGGGCACCATGACCCTGACTATATTTTTCGAGATCGGTACCAACCCTGACATGGCCCAGGTCGACGTCCAGAACCGGGTCAACATCGCCCTGCCCCAGTTGCCCCAATCGGTCCAGCAACAAGGACTTCAAGTACAAAAAAAATCAAGTTCCTTTCTCATGGTCATCGGCATCTATTCTCCCGACGACCGCTATGATCAGACCTATGTGGCCAATTACGCCAACCTCTATGTTCTCGACGCCCTGAAACGCATTGAAGGAGCCAACCAAACGGCGATTCTGGGTACCCCGGACTACGCCATGCGCATCTGGCTGAAACCGGACCGGATGGCCCAGCTTGGCATTACGGCATCGGACGTCTCCAATGCCATCCAGCAGCAGAACCAGCAGTTCGCCGTCGGCAAGATCGGCCAGTCTCCCACGGACGGCCGGGTGGAGCAGACCTTTTCCGTGACCACCAAGGGCCGCCTGACAACCCCACAGGAATTCGAAAATATTATCCTCCGGGCCAACAAGGACGGCTCGGCCATCGTCCGTCTGAAAGACGTGGGGCGGGCGCAGCTTGGCTCCAAGGACTACTCCGTGCGGACGCGGATGAACGGCAAAACAGCGACGCTGCTGGCCGTTTATCAGCAACCGGGGGCTAACGCCGTACAGGTTTCGGACCAGGTGAAACAAACCCTGGAACAGATGAAAAAGAATTTCCCCGACGGGATCGACTACAAGATCGCCATGGATTCAACTAATTTCGTCAGGGCTTCGATCAAAGACGTTATCATAACCTTTTTTGAGGCCTGTCTTCTTGTTATTCTCGTTGTTTATATCTTTCTCCAGAGCGCCCGGGCCACTATCATTCCCATCCTCGCCGTCCCTATCTCTATCATCGGCACCGCTACCGGGATGATCCTTTTCGGTTTTTCCATCAACATGCTGACCTTGTTCGGAATGGTGCTTGCCATCGGGATTGTCGTGGACGACGCCATCGTCGTTATTGAAAATGTGGAGCGGAATATGGAGGAATTTCACCTTTCCCCCAAGGAGGCGGCTAAAAAGGCTATGGACGAGGTCACGGGTCCGGTTATCGCCATCATGCTCGTCCTGTGCGCCGTTTTTATTCCCGTCGCTTTTTTGGGCGGTATGACGGGGCAGCTCTACAAGCAGTTTGCCGTGACCATCGCTATTTCCGTCGTTTTTTCCGGTATCGTCGCCCTGACCTTGTCTCCGGCCTTGGCGGCCCTCCTCCTCCAGCACAAAACAGGAGAAAAGAAAGGATTCTTTAAGTGGTTTGAAGCCTTTTTCCTGAAGGTGACTCACGGTTACACCGGCGGGGTCGCCAAAATGCTTAAGCATACGAAGATCGCCATGGTCGTATTTGTCATTATGGTGAGTCTCGTGGGGTACATGTTTTATGCCACCCCCACCAGTTTTGTTCCCGCGGAGGATCAGGGCTATCTCTTCGGGGTCAGTTTTCTTCCCGATACGGCCAGTCTGGACCGGACGGAGGATGTAGGGGCCAGGGCGGCGAAGTTTTTCATGAACCACCCGGCCGTCCAGGACGTCAGTGAGTTCGCCGGCTTCAGTCTTGTGGATAGCGCCTTGAAAGCGAATGCCGGCGTCCTGTTCATCTCCCTCAAGGATTTCGAGGAAAGAAAGAAGGAAGAGCTAAAAGCCCCGGCGATTATAAAGGCGGCCTTCAAAAATTTTTCCCAGATCAAGGAAGGTGTGGTTATACCCATGAATCCCCCTTCCATACCGGGACTCGGCAACACGGGGGGCTTTCAGTTCTGGATACTTAACCGCGGCGAGGGGGATACGGTAAAACTCCAGGAAGTGACAAGCAAATTTATTGCCCATTGCAGCAAACAGCCGGAATTGCACGGTGTCGCCTCGACCCTCAATGCTTACTCCCAGCAGTTGCGGGTGGATGTGGACCGGGAAAAATCCGAGACCCTGGGGGTGCCGGTCCAGAATGTCTATGATACCCTCCAGATCCTCTTCGGGTCTTCTTATGTGAGCCAGTTCAACAAATTCAGCCGCCTCTGGCAAGTCATCGTGCAAGCGGAACCCCAGTATCGCTCCCGTCCCCAGGATTTGACCCAGGCTTATGTCCGCTCCTACGACGGCCGCATGGTGCCCCTCCAATCGGTCATCACTACGAAATATGAATCAGGGCCCGATATTGTCAACCGTTTCAACAATTTCCCGGCGGCCAATATCATCGGCGGCGCCGCCCCCGGTTTCAGCTCCGGTCAGGCCATTGACGCCATGGAGCGGGCGGCCAAAGAGGTCCTGCCGGATGATTTCAGCTATGCCTGGAGCGGCGAGGCCTTCTATCAGAAGAAGGCGGGCGGCACTTCCGGGCTGGTGTTCGTCTTCGGTCTGATCATGGTGTTCCTGATCCTGGCCGCCCAGTATGAGAAGTGGTCTTTGCCCTTCGGCGTTCTCATGGCTGTGCCTTTTGCCCTCTTCGGGGCGCTGTTGTCCATCCTGATGCGGGGCATAGAAAATGACATCTATTTCCAGATCGGCCTGTTGACCCTGATCGCCCTCGCAGCAAAGAACGGTATTCTGATTACGGAATTTGCCGTCATGAAACGGGCCGAGGGGATGTCCATATACGACGCGGCCCTCGAAGCGGCCAGACTCCGCCTCCGGCCTATCGTTATGACCTCCATCGCTTTCATCTTGGGCTGCGTGCCTCTGGCTATTGCCTCCGGCGCCTCGGCCAACAGTCGCCATTCCATCGGTACGGGTGTCATCGGCGGTATGTTAGGGGCGACGGTGATTGCCATTTTCTTCATTCCCATGTTCTTCCAGCTTTTTGAAACTTTGAGCTCCCGCTCCAATAAGAAAAAGGAAGGCGAGGAGCCGGGAGCGGCGGCGACGGGAGAACCGGGACATGAAACTACGCCGGGAAAGGAGGGCAACTGAATTGAAGATTTCAGATTTGAAAACAGAACCACAAGTCGCAAGTCGCAAATCACAAGTCATAAGGATAAAAAGCCTTTTTATTCTTATTGCCGTTGCCCTGCTCCTGGGAGGCTGCATGCTCGGCAAGGATTACAAGCGCCCGACCGTGGATACGCCCCAGAACTGGCGCTTCGAGGAGAAAGACGCTAAGGCCCTGGCCAATACTACCTGGTGGAGCCAATTCCAGGATCCGGTGCTTAGCGATCTGATCCAGACGGCCCTGAAGGAAAACAAGGACATCCGCATCGCTACGGCCCGGGTGGAAGAATATATGGGAAAGCTCGGTGTCACCCGGGCGGATCTCTTTCCCCAGGTGAGTCTGGGGGCAAGTGCGGGACGACAGCGATCGACGCAAGTTGGGCCAACGGGATGGTTGTCTAGTTTGCCGCCTACTTCCAACACCTTTCAAGGCAACCTCAATGCCAACTGGGAACTCGACATCTGGGGCAAGCTCAGACGGGCGACGGAAGGAGCCCGCGCCGATCTGCTCAGCACCGACGAGGCCCGCCGGGCCGTGATCATGACCCTCGTGGCTTCCGTAGCCAATGGTTATATCAATCTCCTCAATTATGACCAGCAACTGGTGATTTCCCGGGAGACCCTCAAAAGCCGGGGGGACTCCCTGGCTATCTTCGAGAAGCGATACCAGGGCGGCGTCATTTCGGAGATGGAACTGAACCAGTCACGGTCGGAATATGAAGACGCCCGGGCGGTTATTCCCCAGTTGGAAAAGAATATCGCCCAGCAGGAAAACGCCCTCAATCTGCTCCTCGGTCGCAATCCCGGTCCCATTGCCCGGGGTAGGACCCTCGACCAACTGGTCCTGCCGACCGTGCCGGAGGGCCTGCCTTCGGATCTTCTCGATCGCCGTCCCGATATCCGTCAGGCAGAACAGGATCTGGTCGCTGCCAACGCCCGGATCGCCGTGGCGAAGGCGCTCTACTTTCCATCCATTTCCCTGACGGGGCTCTTCGGTTTTGCCAGCGCCGATCTGAGCGATCTCCTGACGGGGCCGGCAAAGACATGGAACTATGCCGCCTCCCTTACGGCTCCCATCTTTACCGCCGGTAAAATTAGAGGCCAGGTGAAGCAGGCGGAGGCGATCCAGCAGCAGGCCCTGGTTAAATATCTGCAAACGGTACAGACCGCGTTTCGGGAAGTAGACGACTCCCTGGTTGATCAGCGGAAATCCCGGGAACGCCTCGCCGTTCAGGGCGATCAGGTAACGGCCCTCAAGAACACCCGGCGTCTGGCCGGTCTCAGGTATGATAACGGTTACAGCAGCTACCTGGAGGTGCTGGATGCGGAGCGCAGCCTCTTCAACGGCCAGCTCTCCCAGGTCCAGACCAAAGGAGGTCTGTTCCAATCCCTGGTAAATGTCTACAAGACCATGGGGGGAGGCTGGATCACCGAGGCGGACAAGATGGCCGGCGGTTACGCCACGACAAAAGAACTCAACCCATCCCCACCCCCGCCTTCCCCTTGAAGGGGAGGGAGAGTATAACGCAATGGATTTATAAATATAAGAGGGCATTTCCAGGTGAAACGAGGAGGAGATATCTATGGCTGTCAATGACCTGAAGGCATTTTTTCAGAGTAACCCCTTAATGGCCCTGTTTTCCGACGAGGAACTTGATGAGTGTGTCAAAGCGTCAGAAGTCGTTGAATTTGCTGCCGGTGTTGACATAGAGAAAAGAGGGGAGACCCACAATTCCAGTTGGATCGTCTATGATGGAGAGGTAGGCGTGTCTATCCCCGGCGAAGGGGTGACGGAAGAGTTATTGACCAAATTGGAAAAGGGGCGGATCTTCGGTGATATGTCCGTTTTTACGGGGAATCTGGTGGCTTTCGATTTTAAAACGACCCAACCCAGCACCCTGGTCCGTATTCCCCGGCCGGTTTTTATGGGGGTGGTCAAGAAAAACCCCGCAGCGACGTTGCAATTCACCAAGAATTTAACGGAGATTGTCTTTCATCTTGGCCTTTATCAGAAGGAGCACGAGATTCGCGAGGCGGCCATGCTGGCCAGTCCTGACCCTTATGATCTCTATTTTACCTCCGCCTCGGAGCCGATGAAGATCTCAGTCATCAACTGCGGCAGTTCCTCTCTGAAATACACCATTTTTGATACGACGCAGCGAGACCCACTTATTGAGGGGACAATCGAGCGGATCGGTTCCGCCGACGCCCATCATAAAGTTGTCACCCCCACGTCAAAAAAATCGGTGTCCTTGGGGGCGGTACCCAATATGGAGAAGGCCTTCGAGTTCATGGTTGCGGCCATTTCCGATCCGGCGGTCGGCGCGGTCCGGGATGTCCGGGAATTCAAGGCCGTCGGCCACCGGGTAACCCATGGCGGCGGACTGTTCAATGGACCGGTTATCATCGATGATCAGGTTCTGGAACAGATCAGATCAGTTTCCGATCTGGCCCCCCTTCATAATCCCTACAATATCGAGGGAATCGAGTTATTCCGAAAACTTCTCCCCGGAGCGAAGCAGGTCGCCGTCTTCGACAATACTTTTCATCAGACCATCCCTCCGGCGGCGGCAACTTATGCCCTGCCCCGGCGGCTCTGTGCAGAGGAACGAATCCGCCGGTACGGATTCCACGGGACAAATCACGAATATGTCGCCCTGAATGCCGCCACTTTTCTCAAAAAACCCTTGAGCGAACTCAAGATGATCACCTGCCATCTGGGCAGCGGCGCCTCGGTCTGCGCTATTGATCATGGTCGGAGCATCGACACGAGCATGGGAATGACCCCCTTGGAGGGTCTGGTCATGGGGACGCGTCCCGGGGATGTTGATCCGGGCGTTATTTTCCATCTCCTCCGGAAGGGCAGAAGCGCCGAAGAATTAGAAAACATATTCAACAAGGACAGCGGCCTGAAGGGGATCAGCGGTCTGACCAACGATATGCGGGAGCTACTTGCGGCGGCGGAAAATGGTGACGCCCATGCCCTGAATGCAATCAGCGTCTTCTGCTACCGGATCAAGAAGTATATCGGCGCCTACACCGTCGCTTTGGGCGGTCTCGATGTAGTCGTCTTTACCGGCGGCATCGGGGAGAACTCCCCGGAAATCCGGGCCAGAATCTTTCAGGGATTCGAGGCCTTCGGCATGACCATCGATCACCGGATTAATCGCGATGCCAGGCCGGAGCGGGGGCAGGTCGTCGATATTGCGGAGCCCAATGCCAAGGTCCGGGTGCTGTTGATTCCCGCCGATGAGGAACGGATGATTGCCCGGAACACCCTCCACACTGTTGGCCTGGTTCGTTCCGAGGCGGATATCAGGGTCTTCAAGACCACCCCTATACCTCTAAGCATCTCGGCCCACCATATTCATCTGACCCAGGAGAATTTTGAACTCCTCTTCGGCCGGGGAAAAGCGATGACGCCGAAGTCGCCTCTCAGTCAGCCGGGGCAGTTTGCCGCCGAGGAAACGGTCAATCTTATCGGCCCCAAGGGAAACCTGGAGAAGGTCCGGATTCTCGGTCCGGCGAGAAAATACAGCCAGTTGGAAATTTCCCGGACGGAACAGTTCAAGCTCGGCATCGATCCGCCGATCCGTGATTCCGGCGATATCGAAGGAACACCGGGCATTACGGTGGTGGGTTCCCAAGGACAGATCCACCTGGAAAAGGGGGTAATCTGCGCCAAGCGCCACATCCACATGTCCACCGATGACGCCCTCAAGTTCGGCCTCCGGGACAAGGACGTCGTCCGGGTCCGGAAGGAAGGGGGGCGCGGGCTCATCTTCGGCGATGTCCTGATCCGGGTGGATCAGAACTTCCGCTTGGACATGCACCTTGATACGGATGAAGGCAATGCCGCCGAAATTAAGCCGGGAGATACGGGATACATCGAATCCATAGAGCATAGGCGGTATATTTGAACCACGGATTGATGAACTCATAAAAAACCTTACACACCGTTGACCCGGCGAAAACCGGGAACCATGAACAATAAACTGAATTCCGGCTTCCGCCGGAATGACCGATAGGAAAGGAGTATATCAATCATGGCCAAGACATCAGCACCGGTTAAAGGAAAGGCATCCAAGATTAAAGCCGCCGTTTCGTCGGTTCTCGATCCGGAAATAAAAAAGACGGCAGTGACCGCGTCTTTTGAACCCGTAAAAGCTATGAAGCCGGTTAAACAAGAAAAAGCTGCGGTTCTCGAACAGGATGCAGCCGCCGGCAAAAAGTCAGGGGCAGCGAAATCGCCCCCCCAACCAGTAAAACAGGAGGCGCCGAAAAAAGCCGCTGCGGCTCCTGAGACAGCAGGGGCGGACAAAAAAGAGGAGGGGATGAAAAAACCCCTCGCCGGGCTTGATCCGGCGTCCTTCTTCAAAGGATGGGAGAACTTATGGAAGGATAACGTCCTTTTAAAAGACCTCTGGAAGTCCGGAATGGTCATGTTCCAGAGTACAGCAAAACCGCCGGAGCAGCCTGCATCATGGGGAAAGTGCCCAGCAGGGTTTGATCCATCCGCCTTTTTCAAGGGATTTGGAGATCCATGGAAAGGCAGCGACCAATTTAATAACTTCTGGAAGTCAGGGTTCGAGATGCTCCAACGCCCCCTGGCGGGCGCTGATAAACTGCCGTTCGCTGGCAAGCCCTTGGCTTCTTTTGACCCGTCGACATTGTTCAAATGCTTTGGGGAAACAGGCAAGGGCAACGTCGCTGCAAAAGACCTCCGGGAATATAGCGTGGATATGATCCAACGGCAAATCCTTTTCTGGGATGTCATGCGTCAGCGGGGTGATAACTTTCTGCAACATATCAAGGAAGGAGAGCCGCCGGTATTACAGTTCAAGTATGAAACGATTCTCGACGGCCG
>Ga0172379_10009923_pt1 | contig 11645 bp, 8 predicted proteins | sample GrowelOW334metaG_FD_119756 | JGI IMG/M metagenome (GOLD analysis project Ga0172379, IMG submission 119756) | Groundwater microbial communities from an aquifer near a municipal landfill in Southern Ontario, Canada - Groundwater well OW334 metaG | ecosystem: Environmental > Aquatic > Deep... | reverse complement strand
GCCGATCATTAAATAATTTTTATTAATATGAATAAAGCCGAAGCTAAAAAAAGAATTGATAAACTGGTTGAACAAGTTGATGATTTGCGTTATCGTTATCATGTTTTAAATGATCCTTTGGTAACCGATGAAATTTATGATTCTTTGCAAAGAGAACTTAAAGAACTAGAACAGCAACATCCGGATTTAAAAAGACCAGATTCACCTTTGCAGCGAATTGGCGGCAAACCTTTGGCTAAATTTGTCAAAGTTAAGCACGAAGTCAGGCAATGGTCTTTCAATGACGCTTTTTCCCAGGAAGAAATAATTGATTGGCAGCAAAGACTTTTAAAAATTTTAGAAAAAGAATTGGGTCACCAGCCGGAATTGGAATACGTTTGTGAATTGAAAATCGACGGTTTGCATATTGTTTTTACTTATGAATTTGGCATATTGAAATTAGCCGCGACTCGCGGCGACGGTGTGATTGGCGAAGATGTGACTCAGAATATAAAAACCATTCAAAGCGTGCCGCTGAAATTAAAAAAGCCATTATCAATAATTGCCGAGGGTGAAGTCTGGCTTTCCGAAAAACAGTTGGCAAAAATTAATCAGCAGCGAAAAAAAGAAAATTTGCCGGAATTTGCCAATCCAAGAAACGCCGCTGCGGGTACCATTCGCCAGCTTGATCCCAAAATTGTGGCTGAGAGAAAACTTGATTGTTTTGTTTATGATTGGTCGGGTGGTCAGGAAAAAATGCCAAAAAATCAACTTGAAGAGCTAAAAGAACTTGGTTTGCTTGGTTTTCAAGTTAATAGCAACTACAAAGTTTGCAAAAGTAGCGATGAGATAATTGAGTTTTGGCAATACTGGCAGAAAAAAAGGTCACAAGAGCCTTATTGGATTGACGGCATCGTGGTAAAAGTTAATCGGCGCGATTATCAAAATATTTTGGGGTATGTCGGCAAAGCGCCGCGCTGGGCAATTGCTTTCAAATTTCCGGCTCAGGAAGTAACGACGGTGATTGAAGATATCAAAATTCAGGTTGGCCGTTTAGGGACGCTGACGCCAGTGGCTCACCTGCGGCCGGTAAAATTAGCCGGTACGGTGGTTAAGCGCGCCACTTTGCATAATGAAGACCAAATTCACCGGTTGGGAGTAAAAATTGGCGATACGGTGGTAATTCGCAAAGCCGGTGAAATTATTCCGGAAGTGGTTTCGGTTTTGCCTAAATTAAGAACCGGCCAAGAAAAAGATTTTTTTATGCCAACCAAATGCCCGGTTTGCGGTTTTAAAGTTACGCAAAAAATTATTGCCGAAAAAGGCCAAGGTAAAAGCGTCGGTTTGTTTTGTACCAACCCAAATTGTTATGCCCAACAGCAGCGGCAAATGATTCATTTTGTTTCCAAAAAAGCTTTTGATATTGACGGTTTGGGTCAAAAAATTGTTATTCAGCTAATGGCTGAAGATTTGTTAAAAACGCCAGCGGATATTTTTAAACTGGAAAAAGAGGATTTGTTGCCGCTGGAAAGATTTGCCGAAAAATCAGCTGACAATTTGATTTTGGCAATCAATCAGGCCAAAAATATTACGCTACCCAGACTAATTTACGCTTTGGGTATTGCTCATGTTGGTGAAGAAACCTCTCTGGCTTTGGCCAATCATTTTGGCAGTTTGTCAAAATTAAAAAATTTAACGGCGCAAGAATTGGAAAAAATTTCTGACATCGGACCGGTAGTGAGCCAAAGTATTTTGGATTGGTTTGCCAATAAACAAAATTTGGAATTACTTTTTGAATTGGAAAAAGCCGGTGTCAAAGCCGGTTGGCAAAAACCGCAGACTAGCAATGGTTTATTGGCCGGAAAAAAAATTGTGGTAACCGGTACTTTAGAATCTTTGAGTCGCGAACAAGCGAAAGAAAAAATCCGTCAGGCAGGCGGGGATTGGGTTTCTTCAGTTTCGAAAAACACTGATTATGTTGTTGTCGGGGATAATCCCGGTTCCAAAGCGACTAAAGCTAAAGATTTAACTGTCAAAATAATTGACGAGAAAGAATTTTTACAGTTACTAAAATAATTTTATTCAAAAATTTAATCTGGGGTGAAAGCCCCAGTTTTTATATAAAAAAAGGCACCAAAATATTAGAGCAACATTTTGGCACCGGTAGTGCAGCAGACAACAGTCAGCCTAGGCCCCTTTCGGATCCTGATGGGTAGTGTGCATTACCTTTAGGATATTTTATCAGCTTTGGGCTTTGACTAGCTTTTGTCCTAAGTCAAAGATTTGCCAGCACGTAAGAGGTGCGACTCATCTTGTCTTTAATACCAGACTATAATGGTATTGGTTATTTGTCAAAAATGTTTTGGATATGAATCAGTCCCAGATTGCATTCATTGCGATTAAGCAAGGCAATCTGGGACCGGGATTGACAGGTTGTCAGAGAAGGATTAGAACCTTCCTTGAAATCCTTTTCAAGCCGAATAACATAATCGGTCTGACAACGTGGGATGCTGTCGGGGAGGACAGCGGGTCAAAGGCTTTTGGCTTCGTTTCGGAACGAAACGAAATACGGGGAGGTGTATAAACCACACAGAATGGTTTAGCCAAAAGCGGCTGGTTGTGGCCAAAAGAACAAAGCCTTAGCAGGAAGGGCGGCCGTAGGGCCGGTTGTGGTTGCCTGGGCAATTAGGCTACCGACCCTACGGTTAGTTTCTCTGGCTAACGTACTGTGACATACTGCAGTAGTCGGGAGGCGCCGAAGAGAAACCGTGGCTTGGGGAGCCACTTTTGCGGAATGAGGGCAGATAAAAAGCTAAGTAATAAAATTTTAGCGCAATCAAATATTTTTGTAAAGATTAAATTTATAGATAAAAAAGAGCGGGAAGTGGTGAAACTTTCCCGCTGGCACTCCGTAAAGAGTGAACAAAGAACATGTCAGGCAGCAAGGACGGTGTCGCGCGGCACGACAATGATGCCGTCGACTAGCTCAATTTCCGAATAGCGTTTGATTTCTTCTTCCGGGTTTTGGCCCAGAACAACGCCGTTGCCGATTTGGCATTTCTTGTCGACAATGACATTGGTCAGCGATACGTCTTCGCCGATTTGGGTCATATCCATAATCACTGCTTTATGGACGTGGCTGTTGCTGCCGATTCGGACCCGGGTTGAAATCACTGCCTGTCTAATTTCGCCAGCGATAATACTGCCATCACTGACAATTGAATCCTCGATGACACAACCGTTGATGAATTTCGGTGAAGCCAAGTTCAGTGCCCGATGATAAATCGGCCAATTTTGATTGTACAGATTGATTGGCGGCGTTGGTCCAAGCAAGTCCATGTTGGCTTCAAACAAGCTGCGGATTGTTCCGATGTCGCGCCAGTAACCGTTGTATTCCCACAAAGCCAACGGGTAGCCGTTATGTCTGAGGGCATAGGGAATTATATCCTGGCCAAAGTCCATACCTGGGCACGATTTCAGAAGTTCCTGAAGTTTTGCCACATTAAAGACATAAATTCCCAAACTGGCAAAACACTCCTCGGTTCCCGGGATGGGTATTGGATTTTCCGGTTTTTCTTCAAACCCGTTGGCCAGGCCGGACTCGTTGACCCGAAAAACTCCAAACCGGTTGGCTGCAGTTTTTGTCGGCATTTTGGCGACTGCCACGGTTATTGCTGCGTCTTGTTCAACGTGAGCGCTAACCAATGGCCCGTAATCCATAGTGTACAAATGGTCGCCGGACAAAACCAGCATATGCTGGTTTGGAGAGTCAAAGAGGTACTGGCTTTGTCTGACAGCGTCAGCTGTCCCGGCAAAAAACTCCCGGCCGGAAATCATCGGCGCCACTTGGCACCAAACCGGTTTTCTGATTCCTCGACCCAGGTAAGTTTCCTGGGCGTGCCGAATCAGCTTGTTGGCGTAGTACTGCGCCAAAAGATGCACATCACTCACACAGGGTGAGTTGACGCAGTTGCTGCCGACAAAGTCGAACAGTCGCCGTTTTTCTATCGGCGTGTTCGGTTTGGGTCGGTTGCGGGTCAAGGGCATCAATCTTTCGCCCCGGCCTCCGCCAAGGACGACTGCGGTAACGCGTGGAACATTTTGAAGCATGGAATGTAACCTCCTCCAGCTGTTTATCTGCGATTTACCTGACAAAAATATCAGCCCGACACAGCAGGCTGAATTTGACAGTATAGATTAATTTTAAAGTTTTGTCAAGTCTAGTCTGGCATAATTGGTCAATAGATAAAAAAACCCAGACTATTTTTATCGTTGTTGCGGAATCAACGACGGTAGCTTTAAACTGCCGATAGTCTGGGTGAAAAACCATTAGGTTGGCGAGGAAGGATTAGAACCTTCGGCTGGAAAAGCGAAAGATTTTTCAACTTTTACTCGCCAACACACGCGAGAGCTTTTTGGTTATCCGATAGGGCATCGGATAATCGCCAGAGGGCGCCAAACTCCAGGAAGGAGTTTGGCCAAAAAGCGGTTTTAGTAATTCCGGGAGGAATCACAGCGAGGGGCTGTCACCGTTCCGAAGAACGCTGGGCTGGGAGTGTGACAAACCCACCGGCTGAAATCTCTGCTGCCTTTTAGCAAAACACAGGTCTAATAAATAGAGGGACTATGTTTTGTACAGAAATTTCAGGATCTTCTCTTTGTCTAGAGAATATGTCTTTTTATCATTGTGCGATTGTATTATTTTAATTGATTTTGTAAGCTTGTCAAGGTGAATAAATATTTGTATACTATTAAAGTTAGTAAGCCAGTCGCTTACTTGATTAATTTAAAGATTTATGGCTTTATCAATAAAAGATGTTGAACATATCGCAATGTTGGCCCGTTTGGGTCTAACGGAAGCGGAAAAAGAGAAATTTGCCGGTCAACTTTCTTCGATTTTGGATTACTTTGAACAGCTTAAGGAAGTTAATACGGATAATGTCGAGCCAACCGCTCAGGTGACTGGCCTAGAAAATGTCCTGCGGCCCGATGTGGTTGAAAATGTTGATGCGGCAACCATGAAAAAATTAATTGAATTAGCGCCTGATCAACAGGATAATTTAGTTAAAGCTAAGAGTGTTTTTTAATAGTCCCGTATTATCATTGCGACCCCGCTGATTAGCAAAGGTTAAGGGTGGGGGAAGTAATCTCTCATACCCAGAGATTGCTTGCCGCCAATAGCATAGACGGTGGACTCCTCGCAATGACAAAATAAAGTTATGAATTTAAATGAACTGACAATTAAAAAAGCCAATGAAGGTTTGAAGAAAAAAGATTTTAGTTCAGTTGAGCTGACTAAGGCTTATTTAGATCAGATTAAAAAAACGGATGATAAAATTAAATCATTTATTACTGTTACTGAAGATTTGGCATTACAACAAGCCAAACAGGCCGATAAAGACGGAGATTTTTCTCAACCGTTAGCCGGGATTCCCATGGCAGTTAAAGATTGTTTTTGTACCAAAGATGTTAAAACCACCGGTGCTTCAAAAATTTTAGAAAATTATATTCCACCATATTCTGCCACGGCTATTGAAAAATTGGCAGCCAAAAAATCAGTGATGTTGGGTAAAGTTAATTTGGATGAATTCACTATGGGCTCGTCAACGGAAAATTCCGGCTTTTTTCCCACTAAAAATCCTTGGGATTTACAGCGCGTTCCGGGCGGCAGTTCCGGTGGCTCGGCTTCGGCTGTTTGTGCCAACCAAGCTTTGTACGCTTTGGGCACTGATACTGGTGGTTCAATCCGTGAGCCGGCTTCGTTTTGCGGCATCACCGGTTTGAAAGTCACTTACGGCCGGGTTTCCCGCTATGGTGTAATGTCTTATGCTTCGTCTTTTGATACGATTGGTCCATTGGCCAAAACCGTTGAAGATGCCGCTTTGATTTTAAATGCGATTGCCGGACCTGATCCAAAAGATTCCACCACGCCGACAGTTGCCGTTGCTGACTATACCGCTAATTTAAATCAAGATATCAAAGGTTTAAAAATTGGCGTGCCCAAAGAGTATTTTGTCGCTGGCATGGATTCGGGAGTAGAAAATTCTATCAGACAAGCGATTACCAAGTTTGAGGAGCTGGGTGCCAAAATTACCGAAGTCAGTTTGCCTTTGACTAAATACGCCATTGCAACTTACTATATTTTGGTTAAATCCGAAGCCAGCGCCAATTTGGCCCGCTACGACGGCGTGCGCTATGGCTTTTCGGCTAAAGCCGATAATCTTTTGGATAATTATTTGCAAAGCCGCGCCAAAGGTTTTGGCCCGGAAGTCAAACGCAGTATCATGATGGGCACTTACACTCTTTCAGCTGGTTATTATGATGCTTACTACTTGAAAGCGGCTAAAGTCCGAACTTTAATCAAAAAAGATTTTGAAAATGTTTTGTCCCAGGTTGATTGTTTGATGACTCCGGTCGCCCCAACCGTGGCTTTCAAAATCGGTGAAAAGGTTGATGATCCGTTAACCATGTATTTGGCCGATATTTTTACCATTTCAATCAATATTGCCGGTGTGCCGGCTTTGTCGATTCCTTGCGGCTTTATTAAGCCAAAAGACGGTCAAAAAGAAATGCCGGTTGGTTTGCAGATTATTGGTAAACAGTTTGATGAGCCGACAATTTTACGCGCCGGGCATAATTTCCAGCAGGCTACCGATTGGCATAAAAAGGCGCCGGTGTTAGACTAGCCAAGTTGGATTAATTGTGATAAAATTTGATTATCCCTTTTTGGTTGGAGGGATCAAATAAATTTAAAAATTAATAAAATTAAAAATTATGGCAGAAAAAAAATTCTTGGACATGTCGCCAACTCAAAGCCTGGTTTTAGGCTTGGTTTCCGGCGTAGCGGTCATTAGTTTGATCGGTTTTTTGGTTTTGCTTATCGGCGGCCAACTTCCCGGCGGCGATAAAAGTGATGCCAAAAACAACAAAGTAGTCAATGTTAACACTAACGCCAACGTCAATACTAACGCCGCTGCTCAACCAGAACCAACCGAGACGGTTGATGTTACTAAACTTGGTCCGGTCACTGACCAAGATCATATTTTAGGCAATATAAACGCCAAAGTGACTTTAATTGTGATTTCAGATTTTCAATGCCCTTATTGCCAACGTCATGAGCCAACCATGGAACAAATTGCAAAAGATTATGGCGATAAAGTCAGAATCGTTTGGCGCAATTTCCCGTTAAGCAGCATTCACCCTTACGCTCAAAAAGCCTCTGAAGCCGCTGAATGTGCCGGTGATCAGAATAAATTTTGGGAGATGCATGATAAATTATTCGCCAATCAATCCGCTTTAACCGTTGATAATTTGAAAAGCTATGCTAAAGATTTAGGCTTAAATACTTCCAAATTCAACGATTGTTTGGATTCCGGTCAAATGGCAAGCAAAATCCAAAAGCAGGCTGAAGAAGCCCAAGCCGCTGGCGTATCGGGTACCCCGGGGACCTTTGTTAATGATCAATTGGTCAAAGGCGCTTATCCGTACGAAACCTTTAAAACCATCATTGACTCTTTCTTGAAATAAAAACCCAGTTAATCAAATAAAAATAGCCCCGTGAAAAACGGGGCTATTTTGTGTTATAATTTAATATTCTTTAATCAATTTTTAAAAATTCAATCTTGTCGCTGTCGTAGTCATAATTGTAAGTAATTTCTTGCCCGGCTTTAATATCTTCAAGAGCTTTAAAAATTACGTAATTTTTTATCTCATCAGTATCATAATCAATATCAGCGTTTGGATCCTTGCTGTTATGGTTATAGAGCGAGCCGTAACCAAGCATCAGACAGGCTTTATTAATTGCGGTTTGTTCCAGATAATAAAAATTTAAAAAATCAGAGCTTTGTCTGATGTAATCGGTATCTTTTTGGGATAAAATAATAATCGGGCAGATTTCAATTATTTGTCCAGCTAAGATATCTTGGGTAGCAATAATTCCTCGACCCTTGTCGGGAATATCAACTAGCTTTATTTTTTTTGGCGGCAAAATTTCCATAGTTTTTGCCTGGCGGAGAGAGGGGGGGGGATTCCCCGCCAAAGGCGGGTGCGCGGTTTAATTTAATTAAGGTGGCGCAGAACCCCAATATCTTGCGGTATACACGCTTTCTCCGCCACCTTAATTATTCAAAGAGGCGGATCCGCCTCTGGCGGACAAGCTTTATCACCAAAATAGTGAGTTCCTTCTGGCGGCGGAGAGGGGGAGATTCGAACTCCCGATACCTTGCGGTATACACGCTTTCCAAGCGTGCGCACTAGGCCACTATGCGACCTCTCCGCTGCAAGAAGGATTTTTATTAAATAATTTTATTATTATTTTGGTGACTGGGTGGGTATGCGACCTCTCCAGGTTTTTTAAACTCTTTTGTAAACTAGTTCTTTTAAACCGACTGGATAAAGTAAAATTTCGTCTTTGATTAATTCCTCGATTTTTAGCCAAACGGCCTGAGTTTTTGTCTCTCCTTCCGTTACGACTATTTTTTCCTGAGTATATAAATTTTGATCAATAAATTCACCGTCATAAACAAAAATTATTTCATGCCCCGGTTGACCCTGATAGGTAAAAATATTTTCAAACAAACCAATCTCTTTTATTGCTTTAACCTCAGTATCAAGCTCCTCCTTAATTTCTCTGATTAAAGCTTCCTTGCCGGTTTCGCCAAATTCTATGCCACCGCCGATTGGCCGAAAAAATTTTTCCTTGGTTATCTCATCATAGCCTTCAGTCGCTAAAATTTTACCATTATGATAAAAAATACAAATTGCAATCGGTCTAATTTTTGGGGCCATAAATCATTATTTAAATTAAATGACAGTTAAGCAGCAAAACGGAGAGGGTGGGATTCTCCGCCAGAGGCGGATGCGCCTGCCAATCTCTGGCCGGCCTTAGGCACAGAACCCTCAAGACCTTTTTAGTCTAACAGTTTTTCCCGATTTATTAATTTATTTAATAAAAGGTAATCGGGATCCCGAAAAAACCGGAAGGGGCGGGATTCGAACCCGCGAGACCGTTTCCGGTCTAACAGTTTTCAAGACTGTCCCTTTCAACCACTCAGGCACCCTTCCGGTTTTGTCGGGACAAGACTGTCCCATGTTTACCCGCCTTGGGCGGGCGACCACCCTGCCTGCCATCAGGCAGGTCTGGCACCTCTCCGTTTTGCTGCTTAATGAAGGTTTATTTGATTTTTAAAATAGCTTTTTTGGCATACTCTAACAACCAGGTTGGATAGCCAAGTACTATACTATTAAAGCAAAAAACTGATTTTTAGTCAATTTCTTGCCTAAAATCGCCTAAGTAGAGTAAAATGATAGTGCTTTAAACAAAAGGCATTTTTTATCTATGTCCAGCCAAATCGAAGAAATTAAGGCCCGAGTTGATATTGTTGATTTAATTTCCGAATATATCCGCTTAAAACCGGCCGGTCCCAATAATTGGAAGGCGCTTTGTCCGTTTCACAACGAAAAGTCTCCTTCTTTTATGGTATCCAAAGATAAACAAATTTGGCATTGTTTTGGCTGTTCCGAAGGTGGCGATATTTTTACCTTTGTTCAAAAAATTGAAGGCATTGAATTTCCGGAAGCTTTGCGGCTTTTAGCCCAAAAAGCCGGAGTTCAACTAGTGGCCGAAAATCCCAAACTTTCCAGTCAAAGAAATCGGCTACTTGATTTGTGCGAGTTGGCCGCTTATTTTTGGCACAAGACTTTGTTGGAATCGCACCAAGGCCAAAAAGCCAGAGACTATTTGCGTAAGCGCCAAATCAACGAACGAACCATTATTGATTTTAAAATTGGTTATGCTTTGGATTCCTGGGACCATTTAATTGATTTTTTGAAAGGCCGGGGTTTTTCGGATCAGGAAATATTTTTAGCGGGGTTATCGGTTAAAAAAGAACGCGGCCAGGATTTTTATGATCGTTTCCGTGACCGCTTAATGTTTCCAATTAATGATTTGCACGGCAATCCGATTGGTTTTTCCGGTCGAACTTTGAAAACCGAGGAAATCGGCGGTAAATATATCAATACGCCCCAAACTTTAATTTACAATAAAAGCCTAGTAATTTTTAATTTAGACCGCGCTAAGGCCGAAATCAAAAAAGAAAATCAGGTGATTGTAGTTGAGGGTCAAATGGATGTGGTTTCTGCCGTTCAAGCCGGCACCGGCAATGTGATTGCCACTTCCGGCACGGCTTTTACGCCCGATCAAATTAAAATTTTAAAGCGTTATTCAAATAATTTAGCCATTTGTTTTGATATGGATTTGGCGGGCGAGTCAGCTGCCAAGCGGGGTATTGATTTGGCGCTTAATGAAGAAATGAATGTTAAAGTCATTACTTTGCCGGTTGGTAAAGATCCGGATGAATGTATCAAAGCCAATCCTAGCCTTTGGTTTGAAGCGATTAAAAAAGCCCAGTCAATCATGGAGTATTATTTTCAAAAAACTTTTTCGCAACTTGACCTAAATTCGCCCGAAGGCAAAAAAGAAGCGGCTAAAATTCTTTTGCCTTTGATTTTTCGGCTGCAAAATAAAATCGAGCAGACTCATTGGCTGCAAAAATTGTCCGAAGCCGTAAAAGTGCCGGAACGGATTTTATTGGAGTCTTTGCCCAAAAACCGAATCAAAAATCAGTTGTCAGCTGCCAGTCAGCCGCAAAATTTGCCGGTGCGTGATCGCAATGTCATGCTTTATGAACAAATTCTGGCAATTGCTTTAAAATATCCGGAAAACTTGTCGGATTTGATTGATAATTTGGCGCCCGAGGTTATTACTGACACGGATTTAAATAGCCTTTACAAAAACTTAATTATTTATTATACTGAAAGCATTAATAATGATAGCAACCGGTTTGTTTATCAAGACTTTCATAATAAAATCAAAGCCGCTGGTTTGGGTATTTTAGCCGATCGATTAATTCTTCTTGGTGAGAGGGATTTTTTTAATTTTGACTTAGACGCTATTCGATCGGAAATGGTCAAAACCATTGCTTTTACCAAAAGAAATTACTTAAATTTGTTGCTTAAAGAAATTGAGAGAAAAATTAATGACGCGGAAAAATCAGGCCAAAAAGATGAGGTCAAAAAATTGGTCGAAGAATTTAACGAGATAGTAATTAAACTTAATACTTTGGATTAAAATTATGGCTAAAAAGAAAAAGGTTTCTAGCCAGAAAAAGACTCAAAAAAAAGTCGTGAAAAAAATCAGCAAAAAACCCAAGGCCAAAACCGCCAAAAAAAAGCCGGCTTTAAAGTCTAAAAAAAAGAAGGTTGAAATCAAACCTAAAGTTTATTTTAATCCAGAATTAGTTGATCATTTGGTTAATAAAGGAAGAACTCGCGGGTTTATTACCGAAACCGAAGTTTTGCATACTTTTCCGGAAGTTGAAGAATATTTGGATGAGTATGAAAAATTTTTATTCAAACTTGATCAGCTTGGATTGTCTGTGATTGATTCGGAACAAGGAATTTTAGAAACCAAAGAAAAAAGAAATGAAATTTTAGAAAAATTAGGCGTCAGCTCAAGCGGCAAAAAGAAAATAGATATTTCCGATATTTCGGCTGATTCAATTCAAATGTATTTGCGAGAAATCGGCAAAGTGCCGCTTTTAAAACCAGATGAGGAAATCATGCTGGCCAAAAAATCCGAGCGCGGCGACAAAGAAGCTAAACGCCGT
>Ga0172379_10009922_pt1 | contig 11646 bp, 11 predicted proteins | sample GrowelOW334metaG_FD_119756 | JGI IMG/M metagenome (GOLD analysis project Ga0172379, IMG submission 119756) | Groundwater microbial communities from an aquifer near a municipal landfill in Southern Ontario, Canada - Groundwater well OW334 metaG | ecosystem: Environmental > Aquatic > Deep... | reverse complement strand
GCGGAATTAGGGTAAACTCGGTGATATGGACTAAGTCGTAACAAGGCACGGGTAGCGGAAGCTGCTCGTGGATATATTAAACTTGTCGATTTTTCTTTAGAAGAAAAATGCACACTGGCATCGTTCTCACCGATGGCAAAGTGGGTAATTTTTGGGTAACACCAACTAATTATTTTAAAAGGTTTTTATCGAGGAGCCTAAAGTCTCGATTCTTGGGACAGCGAAAAAAACTCTGGATTGGTAAATGAAACTAAATTGAAGAAAACTCCGCTTTTGGCGGAGTTTTCTTTTTTAGCTTATACTGAATTTTGATGGCTAAGAAAATATTATTAGTAGAAGACGAACCGTTATTAAGTAGTTTATTAAAGCAACGCTTAGAAAAAGAAGGCATGGAGGTGTTTCAGGCCCACGATGGGGAAGAGGCCTTAACTTTTTTGCGAGCTAGTAAGCCAGATTTAATAATTTTGGATATTATTTTGCCCAAGGTTTCTGGGTTTGAAATTTTGCAGTTTTTACAATCGGATCCGCAACTAGAAAAGGCCCCAGTAATTATTGCTTCTAATTTGGGTCAGGAGGCAGATATGAATAAGGGAAAAGGTTTGGGTGCGGTTCAATATTTTGTGAAGGCTAAGATGTCTATTGAGGATTTAGTAGGAGAGGTTAAAAAAGCGGTCAGTAATTTGGGTAGTGGCGTGGTATAATCAGTACCGAAAAAGTATGCAACATTTTTTGTTTCAATATAAGAATAAGGGCTTTACTTTAATTGAATTACTTATAGTTATTGCTATCTTAGCAATACTCGCAGTTGCAGTGGTGGTAATTCTTAACCCTGCCGAACTTTTAAAACAAGCTCGAGACTCCACCCGTATTTCAGATCTAGTTTCTATAGATAAGGCCCTAAGTTTATATTTTTACGATGAAGCTCCCGCTTCTTTTACCGCAACCACTACCTGTACCTCTGGAACCAGTTTTCCAGGATTAGGAGTTAGTACCTGTGCAACCAATACTTCCCCCTCCACTACCGGCTCTGGCTGGGTTCCGGTAAATTTAGAAGATATTTCTGTTGGCTCACCCTTATCTCGTTTACCCTTAGACCCAGTTAATGATTCGACTAATTATTATGCTATTAAAATTAGTTCTACAGTTGGCAAGTACGAAATAAACGCCAACATGGAAAGCACTAAATACTCTAATGGTGGTTCTTCGGATTCTGAAAATACAGACGGAGGTAATATGAGTACTTGGTTGGAAATAGGTTCATCTATTAATCAGACTTGGACAAACCCTTAATGTGATATAATAATCAAGAAATGAAAAATCTATGCAGAGCGCAGTTTAAAAAAGGCTTTACCCTGGTTGAATTATTGGTGGTTATTGCTATCTTAGCAATACTCGCAGTTGCAGTAGTTTTGGTTTTGAATCCTGCAGAACTCTTGAAGCAGGCTAGAGACTCTACCCGTATTTCGGATATGGCTGCTTTGAATAGTGCTGTTGCTTTATATTTTGCTGATGTTGCCCCAAGTACCCAAAGTGCAGTGGTAAGATGTACAGTTGATACAACTTTTCCTGGGGGAGGAACGGCGTGTGTTTTAAATGTTTCTACAACTGTTGATGGTACGGGTTGGGTATCAATTCCATTTTCCAGTATTAGTAGTGGTTCACCGTTGGCTCGATTACCACTAGATCCAGTTAATAGTGGTGTCTTGTTTTATGCGGCAAAAGTTAGTTCTACAGTTGGTGCCTATGAATTAAATGCCAATATGGAAAGTGTTAAATATTCTTCCACCTCTGCTTCTGAGGTAGTTTCTGCCACAAAAGATGGCGGTAACAATGCGGGTTGGTACGAAGTTGGTAGTAGTTTGGCTCAAACTTGGTAATTTAGAAAAATAAAAAATCCCCACATTAATTGTGGGGATTTTTTTCTGTTATAATTAAATTCAATGATCAACCTTCCGGCTAGCAAATTGAAGGACATTCTTTTGCGTGCTGGGCTCGTGGATGAAGGTTTGTTTGAACGGATTAAAGAAGAAGCCGATCGCAAGCAACAAAGTTTTGCAGATTTACTTATTGCTCAGGGAATAATCAATAAGGATTATTTACATCTTTTAATTGCACGAGCTTTGGGAGTGGAACGAGTTAATTTTTCTTTAGTTCATTTAGACGAAGATATTTTACGGTTACTACCAGAAGAACTAGCCCGTCGTAAGCGAGCTATAGTTTTTCAGCGCGATCCCGGCACTGGACGTTTTCAGGTGGCGATGGAAGATCCGACCGATTTAGAAACCATTGATTTTTTGCAATTAAAATTAGGTGGACCAGTAGAGCCGTTTTTAGCCACCGAAGACGATTTAAACCAAGGTTTTTCTTTATACGAAAAAAAACAGACTCAAGATTTTAAAACTAGCTTAGATCAAAGTATTCGAGAATCTTTACGTGCCCAGGCGCGAGGGTCTGATGAGGAAGCGGCCAAAGATTTGCCAATTATGGCGATTGTGGACAACTTATTGGCCTACGCCGCTTCTTCCCGCGCTTCCGATATTCACTTTGAAGTTTTAGAAGATGGGGTCATGGTGCGTTATCGAGTAGATGGAATTCTCCATGAAATAATTCGCATGCCAAAAGAAATTCATGCGGCAGTCGTGGCCCGTATTAAAATTCTTTCCCAATTGCGTATTGATGAGCACAGTAAGCCACAAGATGGTCGTTTCCGTCACAAAATTGGAGGAATGAATATAGACGTTCGTGTTTCCGTCATTCCTACTTTTTATGGAGAGAAAATTGTGATGCGTTTATTTACTGCAGCTCAACGACCAATTTCTATGGCGGACTTAGGACTTAATGAGGAATCAATTAAAACCATGCAACAGTCGATTGCTAAAACTTACGGTATGGTTTTAGTTTGTGGTCCGACTGGTTCTGGTAAAACTACCACTTTGTATTCGGTTCTGAATTTATTAAATCGTCCGGAGGTAAACATAATCACTATTGAAGATCCAGTGGAATACGACATGCGTTATGTAAACCAAATGCAGGTGAACGTAGCAGCCGGTATCACTTTTGCTTCGGGACTTCGCTCTGTTCTACGTCAGGATCCAAATATTATTATGGTTGGTGAAATCCGCGATGGCGAAACCGCGAACATTGCGATTCAAGCCGCTTTAACTGGTCACTTAGTTTTATCTTCGGTGCACACCAACGACGCAGTTACTGCTATTCCGCGTTTGGTAGATATGGGTGTCCCACCATTTTTGGTGTCCGCGGTGTTAAATGATGTTTTGGCTCAACGTTTGGTACGTAAGGTTTGTATTGAATGTATCGAATCTTATGCACCGTCGGCAGATGTTTTAAATTTAATTCGTCGAGAGCTACAAGAAATTGGAGTTAATCCAGATTCTATCCGTTTAGCTAGTACCTTCTATCGGGGTCGCGGTTGTAAGGCGTGTGGAGGAACAGGCTTTAATGGACGCTTGGGTATTTTCGAAATTTTAGCGGTTACGGAAGAAATTCGTAAACTTATAATTAGTCCAAACTTTAACTTAGATAATTTGAAAAAAGCTGCCCGAGCGGAAGGCATGGTTTCTATGTTTGAAGACGGTCTACGAAAGGTAGAAAAAGGTTTAACCACCATCGAAGAGGTGTTGCGTGTAGTTCGCGAATAAAAAATGGCAAAATTTAGATATATAGCGGCACAAGCCGACGGACGCATAATAGAGAGTGAAATTTCTGCGAGTAATAGTTCGGAAGTTTTAACTTATTTAAGTAAGAATAATTTAAAGCCGGTCAGTATTCGACCAATTGAAGGAAAACGACTTGTTTTGTTTCGGGCCAAAGTAGATATTGGGGACCAAATATTTTTATCTAAATATATGTCCTTAATGTTAAAGATTGGTACGGGTTTGATTGAGGCTATCAATATTTTAATTGCGGATTTTAACAAACCCGCCCTAAAAGATATTCTTTTAGAAGTTCGTAGTTCTTTGGAACAGGGAAATCCTTTTTATACTACCTTTGCTAAATATCCCAAAGTTTTCAGTGATGTTTATACCAATTTAATTCGGGCAGGTGAAACTTCTGGTAATTTAGAAAAAGTTTTTAGCAACTTAACCGAGATGTTAACCAAGCAGAAAGATCTACGGGATCAAATTAAGGGAGCCCTGATTTATCCGACCATGCTTTTCTTTGGTTCCATTGCCATTTTATTTTTCTTAGTGGTTTTTGCTTTACCAAAAATTGCCAACGTTTTTTTGCAGGGTGGATTTGAGCCACCTCTTTTTTCTCGCGTTGTGTTTTCGGTAGGACTTTTTATTAATAGTTATAAGATTTTGTTTTTAACTTTAATTTTTGTAGGTGGCGGTACTTTTATGTTTTTGTTTAAAACCTCTCTCGGTTTTAAAAAATTTCTCTTTTCGGTTGTGGGTGCGGTTCCAAAGGTACGCGACGTTGTTCAAAAAGTTGCTCTTCAGCGATTTGCCTCAGTTTTAGCCTCTTTAATTCGGGCAGGTATGCCAATTACCGAGGGGTTAGAAGTTACGGCCAAAGCAGTAGGTAATATAGATTTAAAAATAGCTCTCGAGAGAATTTCTCGAGAAGGATTAGCTAAGGGTTTAACTATTGGTGAAGCTTTTAAACGTGAACCATTTTTTCCACAAACTGTAACTAACTTAATTGCAGTTTCCGAACGCGCTGGCCACTTAGAAGAGGTTTTGGAAACCTTGGCAGATTTTTATAGTAAAGAAATCGATGGTTCAATTAAATCTTTGGTCTCTTTCTTAGAACCAGTTCTTTTACTTTTTATTGGTGCCATTATTGGTGTGATTGCTCTTGCTATTATTGTGCCAATTTATCAATTAACCACGCAGTTCTAGAAAACTCGAAATCTAAAGCACGAAATCCGAAGCAAATTCTAATGACCGAAATTCCAAACTCCAAACAAAACCCTTTTAGTCGCCTATCCGAATCTTTAACCTCTGTTGTTTCGAATTTCGAATTTCGAATTTCGAAATTAAGCCCGCGGTGCGGCTTTACCATGGTGGAGTTATTAATTGTTATGGCTTTAACGATTGGTGTAGCAGTTTCCGGATTTACCGGTTTTAATTCTTTTCGTAAAAGCCAAACTTTAAAATTAGGAGTACAAGAATTAGCAGCTACACTTTCTGCTACTCGTCAGCGAGCCATAGCTCAAGAAAATGGTTCGGGTTGGGGAGTGCGTTTAACTTCCGCGACTAGTACTGAAGCTCACACTTATAAAGTTTTTCCGGGAAGTTCTTTTTTAGCTACTTCCACCACTCAAAATTATGTATTAGGACGTGGCGCCAAATTTTCTAATCCACAAGCTTCCAGCACTATGGATATAGTTTTTGCTGGAGCCACGGGATTTCCATCTACCACTCAAGTAATTTCTCTGATTAATGGATTTACAGATGGGGCAGTAGGAGATGTGATTATTAAAAGTTTGGGTTCCATTATTACTCGTTTAGATAATGGACTTGTTGGTTATTGGCATTTGGATGAGGGAACTGCAACGACCACATATGACGCTTCAGGATATGGAAATAATGGAGCCTTGGTTAGTTCTCCAACTTGGACTTCCGGATCTAATTGTAAGGCTGGAAGATGTCTAAGTTTTAATGGTTCCACCAATTATATTTTGGGTCCATCCTCCAACTCTATTACTGGTAATAATAATCAGGCAATAACTATTTCTGCTTGGATTAAAACTAGTGCTAGCACTGCACAATATCCAGTTGCTGTAAAAAGAAGCGCTGCAGAAAGTACACTAATTAGTCTTTCTAGTAATCAAAATTCTTCAGGTGTTGCGAGTGCTGGAAATTTAGGTTTTCTAACCAGAGACTCTGGGGACACAGCACACTCTTATTTAGTTTATAGTGGAAGCTACAATGACGGACAGTGGCATTATTTGGTAGCGGTAGTAAACGGCTCTTCAAGAAAATTATATATAGACGGAGTGGAGCGAGGCAGTGATAGTGTTGGTATGCAAAGTGTTTCTAATAATACTGCTCCCACCACTATAGGATCTTTTGGGGCTAGTCACTTTTTTAATGGAACAATAGACGAAGTAAAAATTTATAATCGCGCTCTTTCTGCCTCCGAAATTTTAGCTGCTTATAATGACCTTAAATAAATGTTAATTTTAAAACTTCGTTCCTTACCATAGACAATAATCTTTTTTATTTAATAACTGGGTACTATGCTATAGCATAGCGGTATTAAAAATAATGCCTAAAACAAAAAAAGCACTTTCCGGAGTTTTACTGGAGACAAAATATTGGAGAAAATTATTAAATTCTCCAAAACTTCTTAATTTATTAGTAAGTACTAAAGAGCGTCGCAATTTGGCTATTCGAGCGGCTGCCCTAGAACAAATTATTTCTGGCAAAAGTTATAGAAAAATATGCGAAAGTTTATTTCTTTCGCCACAGACCGTAAGCGGAATTAAAAAAGCTCTAAAAGAAAAAAGATATAAAAGTTATTTGGAACGCAGCAAAATAGAACGAAAAACCAAAGAGTCTACCTTCCCCACTTATCGTGTTCCACGTGAGCGGGGATTATCTTTTCGTACTAAATATGGGAGAGTCCGCATTCCTTAATGTACGCTATGCTATAGCATAGCGTACAGGCTTGGGGTGTTTTATAAATTAATCATTAAACATAATGTTTGATAAATCGTTTATAATGAACATTAATAAGAATTTTTAGATAATTATGTTTTTCAAAAAAGAAATTCAAAAAATTTGGGCAAATAAAGCTGGGCAGTCCTTGGGTGAGGTCTTGGTTGGTCTAACTATCGGCTCCATTCTTATTGGGGCGGCTTCTTTTTTGGTAGTTAATTCTTTGCGGTCTAATGCATCCTTACAAAAATCACAAAAAGCTACCCAGATAGCTCAAGAGATGTTAGACAAAGTTCGTAGTTGGGGGAGTGCGGACTGGTTTAATATTTATGATTTATCCAAGGGTTCTACTAATAAATATTTTTTGAATGCTTCTGGAACAACTTTATCGGTAATTTCTGGCGAAGAAGGAATTTTATCTAACGACATAACTAATGGTTTGGTGGGTTATTGGAGGTTAGATGAATCTACGAGTACTGTAGCTTATGATTCGAGTGGTAACAATAACAGTGGAACACTTATAAATAGTCCTACGCGAGCCACATCAACATGTAAGGTTGGTAGTTGTTTAATTTTTAATGGAACAACTAACTACATTTCTATGGTTAATACCACAACTACAAAAAGCATAGCTCCTACTGGTACTATCGCAAATTGGGTCTATCTAGTTACACCAACTAGTACTCTTCAGATGATGGTTGATATGGATGGAACTGGGTGTGTTTCTCGAGGATTGGTGACGATGGTTTCTCCTACAAATTTTGCAATACAGTATGGAGGTGGAGGTGGTTGTCAGCGGGCTCTTTCCACTACTGTTCCGGTTCTTAATACATGGTTTTATGTAGTAACCACCTGGGATAGTTCTGGGGCGCGTATATATATAAATGGAGTTTTGGAAGGGTCTAGTGCTATTGTTCCAAATTTTTTGATTACTAATGCCACAGCTTATATTGGTAGTAATGGTGGGAGTACGCGTTTTTTAAATGGGAGACTTGATGATATTCGTATTTATAATCGGGCACTTTCCGCAGATGAAGTGAAAAAACTTTATCAATCTTCAGTCTATACTCGTAGTTTTTCCGTAGAAAATGTTTGTCGCTCCACTGGGGCAACTGGCGAAATAACTGGTTCTGGTGATTCTTGTGCGGGTGGTTCGGCTAATGATCCGTCTACTCAAAAAATAACCGTATCTGTGGGTTGGCAAACTGGGGTAACCACCACCCAATTGATGCTTAATGATTATTTAACCCGTTGGAAAAATGCAATTTTTGAACAAGCGGATTGGTCGGGAGGAGTAGATAATTCTGGTTCCTATACTAATTCTTCTGATTCTTATTCCAGCACTACCAATACCGATTTAAATTCCGGAGGGGTTATTTTAGACCTCCCTTAGGAAAAGTGTCTCCCAGTGACGATATAGGTTATTATTATATATATGCGCGTAGAACATTTTAGTGAGCATTTGGAAAAAAGTTTAGATAGGGTAGTAGCTAATTTGCCAGCCAAGCCGGTGGAGGTTTTACCTGAACAAAACTCCGAAAGGGAAAGAGTTATGGAAGCTCTTTTAAAAATAGCCAAAGAGGAGGAGGCTATTCCAGAAAAAAAGGAAGAAGCCCAAGAAAAACCCTTAGAAACCCCAACCTATTTTTCTGAAGAAGAAATATCTCCGGATGTGCAAAAAAGAGTAGAAACTTTGATTAACGTAGCAATGGAGCGAGGAATTCCAATTGCTTTAAAATTATCTAAAAAACAAGATGTTTTTATTCAGGATGCTTTACATGATGCGTTAATTGATAAGCTTCTACCAGAATTAAGGAAGCGTGGTCATTTATAAAACATGGCAGCTCTAGAAATATTTTTGGTAATTGTTTTCGCCGCACTTCTCGCGGTTGCTTCATTTTTTTGGTTTAGGTTTCAAATAAAAAACAAAATATCTTCTCGTTTAAGCTTAAAATTATTTTCCGTACGTTTGCCGCCGGGAAAAAAGGAGGGAACCGAAATAATTAGAGAAATTGCTAAATCGGAACAATTTTTTTCGAGTATTGCGAGTTTAAAGAGTCCGGTAATTTTAGAAGCGGCCATTCCGTCGGTTGGTAAAAATATTCATTTTTATATTTCCGTTCAGGCTAAATCCGCGGATCCGGTACTCGGTCAGTTGCACGCTATTTGGCCAGAGGCCGAGATTTTACCAGTGGAGGATTACAACTTATTTCATCCGGGAGGAGTTAACTTGGGGGCGGTTTTAATTCAAAAAGAATTTTGGGGTTTGCCGGTCCGCACTTATAAAGAAATTCAGGCGGATTCTTTTCAAACTATTTTAGGTGGTTTAGAAAATGTTAATGAGCTTGGAGAGGGTGGAGCTATTCAAGTAGTAATAAAAGCCGCTCCAGAAAAATCTAAAATTGGCCGAAAGGTTTTAGAAAAAATTAAAAAGGGAGAATCTATAAAGGACGCTCTAATAGATGAGGAGTGGTATAACCTATATAAAGATTTTTCTAGTGCTATTTCGGGTAAGAGTGCCGAAGAATTAGAACAGGCCAAAAATGCTGAAGCTAAAAAAGTGGATCCAGTTTTACAAGAAGCACTAGAGAATAAATTAAGTAAGCCGATTTTGCAGGTTAATTTTCGAATTCTTTCTTCCGCCCCTTCCGAAGCTCAAGCTCGAGGAATTTTAGATGGGGCAATTTCTGGGTTGGGTCAATTTTCTGCTCCGGGGAAAAATTCTTTTCAATTAGTTATCCCTAAAAACATTTCAGCTTTAGCGGAAAAATTTATTTTTAGAGACGAAGATCCTAAACAGGCGGTTTATTTAACTGGCGAAGAATTGGCTGGAATTTTTCATTTGCCAACTCCATTTACCGAAATTTCTAATTTAGCCAAATTAAATTATCGCACGGTAGCCGCACCGGTAGATTTACCAACTGAGGGTGTGCTTTTGGGTTGGAATGAATTCCGTTCCTCTAAGCGCGCCATCCGTCTTGCTCGCGAAGATCGTCGTCGCCATTTCTATATAATTGGTCAAACGGGAACTGGTAAATCTGCTCTACTCAGCTTTATGGTTGGTCAGGATATGGAGAACGGGGAAGGGGTGGGAGTGTTAGATCCAAACGGTGACTTATTTATGGACTTACTTGGGCGTATTCCAGAAAATAGAGCTAAAGATACGGTTGTGTTTGATCCATCTGATTTAGAACGACCAGTGGGTTTAAATATGTTGGAGTACGATCCGGCTTTCCCAGAACAAAAAACTTTTATTGTAAACGAGATGCTTTCTATTTTTGATTCTCTTTACGATTTAAAAACTACCGGTGGTCCAATGTTTGAACAGTATTTACGTAATACCCTCCAACTTTTAATGGATGATCCGTCAGAGGGAGCCACTATTGTAGATGTGCCGAGAGTTTTGTCGGATGTGGTTTATCGCAAGCGACTACTGGCTAAATGTAATAACGGATTAGTAAAAAATTTCTGGGAAAAAGAAGCAGAAAAAGCCGGTGGAGAAGCGGCTCTAGCTAATTTGGTGCCTTATATAACTTCCAAATTTAATACCTTTATTGCTAATGATTATGTACGTCCAATTATTAGTCAGTCCAAGAGCACTTTAAATTTTCGGGATATTATGGATGGTAAGAAAATTTTATTAGCCAATTTATCTAAGGGTAAAATTGGAGAATTAAATGCTTCACTTTTAGGAATGTTGTTGGTTGGTAAATTAACTTTAGCCGCATTTTCTAGGGCGGATCAACCGGAAGCTCAACGTGCAGATTTCTATTTATATTTGGATGAGTTTCAAAATTTTACCACCCCAACTATTTCTATGGTTTTGTCGGAGGCGCGTAAGTATCGTTTAAATATGAATTTAGCTCATCAATTTATTGCTCAATTAAAAGATAATATTCGAGAAGCGGTCTTTGGTAACGTTGGTTCTATCTGCGCTTTTCGAGTTGGTCCAAATGATGGAGATTTTCTAGCTAAACAATTTTCTCCAGTTTTTGATACTTGGAATTTAGTAAATATTGATAATTTAAGGGCTCATATAAAAATCCTTTCGCGAAATAAGGTTTTATCGCCCTTCACTATGTCTTTAGAATTTCCTCCACGAGGTGATGTAAATCACGCTAAGAAAATGGCAGAAATTTCTAGAAATATTTATGGTCGGCCACGAGCCGAGGTGGAAGCAGAAATGACTAGGAGATTAAGTAGTTAAAAATAAAAATGAATCCCGTTAGAGACCAAAAAGTGAGCTATACCTACGTTTTACGTAGCAAAACTAATAATCGTTTATATACGGGAATAACTCAGGATCTACGGAAACGTTTCAATCAGCATGATTCCAAACAAAGCACCTGGACTAAACATAGAGGTCCTTTTGAGTTAATCTATTATGAAGCTTGTTTAAATGCGGAAGATACCAAGTCGAGAGAAAAATATCTAAAATCAGGCATGGGTAAACGTTATCTAAAAAACAGATTGAAACGTTTCCTGTCTCTAACGGGATGAAAAAAATAATTATAGCCAATCACAAAATGAATCCACTAACTCTCAGTGAATCCATTAGGCTTTCTGTGGCCGAGGATTTTCCGGGCTTATATATTGCTCCACCTTCAATTTTTTTATCAGAAGTTAAAAAGAATATTAAGAATGCAGAATTAGTAGCTCAAGATGTTGGGATTTCAGAATTTGCAGTTGGTGCGTTTACCGGAGATATTTCTGTTCTTATGTTAAAAAAAATCGGAGTTAAAATGGTGTTAGTCGGACACTCCGAAAGACGTGCGGGAGGGGAGACGGAGATTCAAATTTCTAAAAAGATAAAAACGGTTTTATCCGCTGGTTTGAAAGTAGTGTTATGTGTTGGAGAACCGTTAGTTATAAGACAAAAAGGTTTACCAGCAGTTAAGAAGTTTTTAGAGAAGCAAATTAATTCCGCTATTTCTGAGGTTAGAAATATGAAAGAAATCAGAAATTTATTAATTGCTTATGAGCCAATTTGGGCCATTGGTTCTGGTAAATTTGCTAG
>Ga0172379_10009921_pt1 | contig 11646 bp, 9 predicted proteins | sample GrowelOW334metaG_FD_119756 | JGI IMG/M metagenome (GOLD analysis project Ga0172379, IMG submission 119756) | Groundwater microbial communities from an aquifer near a municipal landfill in Southern Ontario, Canada - Groundwater well OW334 metaG | ecosystem: Environmental > Aquatic > Deep... | reverse complement strand
GCGCCAGAAATAAGCTCAGAGATGAGCAACTGGTCGGTGAAACCATCTGCCTTGTGAAGCTTCTCGAACTGAACCTTTTCGGTGTCTATTACTTGGTCACCTCCCTTTTTGTTCGTCACGTACGTGAGGGCGATGCGGTGTAAGTCGACCAACGTCAAAAGAGTCGCGGCATCTGTCGATTCAAGCAGTCGGACGTACTGAGCACTCAAGGGACCAGGTGAAACCCACCGAATTAGTTCGTCTCTTGCTTCCTTTTGCTTGGCAGGCGCGCCGCTGCGCAGCCGTTCGTACAGACCCGTCACAGCGAGATGGTAATGCCCCAGGACTGATGCCATCGCCACGGTATGCCGATGTCCGTTGGTCAGAACGGAGCCATAGACCCGAGCCCAATGGCTTCGCAACTCCACATCCTTTTCGGGAATAGCCACACGCTCCACATCCTCGGGCTTGCCGTCCGGTTGCATCGGCGCCGCGTAGAACGAGCGGTATAGGTCCGGTCCCGGATGTGGAAATTGGACCGTAGCCGTCCGCTGGTAGAGGTTCCGCATCTGGCGATGCGGCTCGGTAACCGTTGCAGATGCGGCAATAACCTTTATTTTTCTGCGAACTTTCGAATCAGGCTCATAGGCAAGATGATCCCTGAGTATGGGTGCCAGCTGGTCAAAAGCTGCCTCAAGCGCTGACTCGAATAATCCTGCGAACGTTCCTAGCGACTCATCGAGCAGGTGGGCTTCGTCTTGAATAAGCAGCGACGGGAAGGGGTCAAAAAACCTCTTCTCTCCGGTAGCAAAAGTTGGGAAAAGCGCTCGGGTTGTAGCGCCGGGGTGTCCGTCCCACTCCTTCACCTTGAGCGGTATGTAGAGCCGTTCGCTCCCGTTTTCAATTAACGGGGCAAAGCCAAACATGCCAAAGAACTTCCGAATCGTCCCCTGGGATTGTCCAAGTGCCGCTAACTTATCGACCGTTCCCAACAGTACTGACGGAGCAAGGTCGTAGATGTCTTCGTCGACAATGTAAAAAGATAGCGGGGTGGGTGTCGAGAACCGGGCATTCCAAGAGCATTTTTCTCTTGGAGACGTACAGAAATGCCCTAGGGTGTTAGCGCCATCACCTGAGTGGCGCCTAAGCGCCAACATGTGACCGTTCTTGCTACCGCAAAACGGACAGCTTGTGAGTTTCAGCCAGCGTTCGCGAGCGCCCTTGTATGGCTGGACGTCCTTGTGTTTGATCTCGTCGGCCGGCGGCACTTCAGCTTCCGTCGGCACGTCCGTGTAACTCTCTTCGGTGTGCCAGTTGGGCGTGTTACTGCCACCAACCCAGAATCCCAGAGACAGCGGCGCACCTGGGTGTCCCCGCGAGTGGCGGATCTCCTCGGCCGCGCCCACGACTGCAAAAGTGCGTCTTGCTTGCTGCAGAGTTAGCAGTCTCAATGGGTAGCGCATTAGCGCAGATACGCCGTAGTGTTTTCCACGCAGCCTGTCGAGAAACAGGACAAACGCCAGCAGCCCAAGGAATGCTTCGGATTTGCCGCCACCGGTTGCGAAATAAAGCAGCGTGACGGCGTTTGCATGCTCTGCTACTTTCGGCGTGTAAAAGCGTTGGAATTCCGGAATGCGGGTCACGAATGCTGGAATTGACGCCAGGATGAACGCCAACTGGAACAGATGCCATTCTTCGTAGCCCTTTGCCCTGGCGACCTTGCTCATCGCCGTATTCATCGATACCCAAGCCTCAAACGGGATACCAAGAGGTGTTTTCTGAACGCCGGGCCCGCTCCAACTCTTTCGTGACGCCTCCAGGATTTCTATTCCGCAGCGAATCGCACCCAACTCGCCGCGCCAGGATTTGAGGTCCTTCTCGAGCTTGTCTTTCTCCTGATCCTTAAGCTCATCGGCGTTGGAACCGTCTAGCCCTTGGTCGACAGGATATTTTTCGACCGCCGTGAGCCATTCCTCGTAGGACGTGAGCAAAGGCTTGAGGCCTGTCAGGCAGTCAGACTGAGCCAGCTTTTCGATGTTGCGCTGAACGGGGCTATCGGTTGGGATGATTCGCGGTAGAACATATCGCGGAGACCAAGTGGTGGTCAGGAGATGCTGGTCCCCATCCCTTATCAGAATCACGCCTCCGTTGAATCCAAGGCCCGGATACTTCAGATACTGGTTGTATCGGTATGAAGGCTTGACGCGGTCAAGGCGCAGGAACTGATGTGCAACAGCTGGTACCGTCACCGACACAGAAACTTGAAATACCGACGGCTCCAACTCCTTGAAATTAGACTTGGTCAGCGGCTCCGTCCAATTTTCAAGGGCCACGTGCACCGTTAGTCGGGTCGCGTCGATGGGGTCCGGCAAGGTCTGGACAACCCAACCCAGTTGAATTTTTGGCACCACGACTTTGAGATTGGAGGTCCTGACAGACTGCAAATAGCGCTTCCAGTCCCGCACATGGGACGGACGAACTGGCAGGCCTCGGCGATAGCCCCAAAGCTGACCACCGTACGGCTCGTCTGTGCTCGCCGTCCAGGCGGCAAGTTGTTGCTCGATGGCGGCGTTTAGCGCGTCACTTGCCTTCTTGGCGTCCGAGTCTGCAGAATCGGGCGTGAACTCGAAAGATGGGAGATCCAATTGGAGGCGCAGCCATTTCGGCGGAGGCGCAATGCCGCTAGCCAAGTGATCTGGCAACGTCGCGCTGACCGGAACCTCCTGAACCGGACGGCTCTCGCCTTCCTCACCATTAGCTTCGTTCGGTCCCTGTACGTCCTCAGGTTCCTCGGGAGCTTCCGCGTCGACTTGGCTACGGTCGCGGCCGTTGTCGAAAGGGATGCCCATGGCCTCATAGACGACCCTGCGAACCTCCTGACTCTTGACGCGCCAGTCTGGGTGCTTGTTTCCCCCAGTCAGTTCGGTTGCAAGTTGTGAAAGCGCCTCTCGGATGCGCGCGCGAATCTCTTGCCGCGCTTCGCTAGTAAGGGGGAAGGTTGCTTCGAGTCGTCCACCCGGCTTGATCTCACTGTCCGTTGGCAGGATTCGTACATAGACAGCACCCTTGACGCTAGCAGCCATCTTTGTTGACTTGGCATTAGCGAGGACCTGAAAATCCAAACCGTGAGCACTAATTCGAATCGGATCGGCTTCTTCGTCGCCTACCCGCTCTTCAGCAGGCATCGGAAGAATGAACTCAGACATCAGGGCAGCACTTGGCTTGCTACCATAGATAATCTTATAGAAGTCTCCGCGACCAGCCAGCCGCGCCGACAAGTTATTTAGCAGGCTGTCAACTACAGCTTCCTTGTAGGCGTCGTGGATCTCGCGAGGATTCTTGCTCAGTACTGTCATTTGCTCCCTCCCAATTCAGATCTCTACGCTGTTGCGTGGCTCTGTGGTTGGATCACGCACTCGACACGATAGACGCAGCGCAACGCGTCTTGCTGCAGCCGTTTGATGATCTCTTCCGGAACCTTGCGGTACGTTGCTGCGCTTTCTGGCCTAAACAGGATCTCTGCGTATCTCGCATAAAGCTCTCTGCCCAAGTTTTGGTTCAGGCGCCGGGCGCTGCGAATGAAGTTCCAGTGCTGCTCCGCCTGATCGTCACTGATTTCAAGCGCCTTGCAAAAAAGCTTGAAGAACCTAGCATCCTTAGATGCATGAGGTCGGGTGTCACCCATAGCCTGAATGGCGAGCCAATAGTAGATGCGACCTTGTCGGCACTCAATTGATCTAGGATCGATTTCCACCATCTTGGCGTGTATTGCCCGAGCCAGCGCCGAGCGTTTCTTCGCCTTAAAAAGTAGGTCGCAGCGACTCTTCACGTCATCGTGGTAGAGCTTTAGCAGGGCTCGTGCGGGGTACACTACCGAGCCCAGACCGTCGCTGTTGAGCTCAAGCGCAGCTTCAAGCTTGCCGCGCAACTCGTCGCTCATCTCAAAGATGAAGTCGCCCTCTCTGATAGAGCTCGCCGCTGCCCGCCGGAAAAACGGGTCCTCATCGGGTTCGAATTGGTACAGCCAGCCTGCCGCATAGGCCCGGCCACCGCCTTCGAGCTCGAATTTGTAGTAGGCCTGCTCGCCCGCGGCCTCCGGCTGCCCGCTGTCCTCTAGTCGGAAGGTCATCGTGACCTCGCCGAGTCTTCCAATGTCCAGTGGATTGGGGATCTCCTTGAGCCGACGCTCAAGTTCTTGGGCCAAGAGCCCCATTCGACCTCGGTATGCCTTAAACTCTTCCACGGCCTTCATGCTTGTGAGCGTCGTGAGTGTGGACACGGCCTGCTGGTAAGCAATTAGGACGGTCGTTCCATGGGGGATGTCGGGATGCGTCACGAGTAAGCGTAGGACGTTTCGGTTGACCCCAACGAAAGCGAAATGCCGACCACGGCGGTCGCCCGAGAGTGTCTTCGCGACCGATGACAGGGTGTGCCAATCCAGTCGAGTCTCAGCTGTTGCCCACTGATCGCCCACCTTGCGCTGCAAAAAGCGATGTGCCAGCAAGATGTATTTCTTGTTTGGCAACACAATAGAAAGGCCTTCCCGGCCCTTGACCGCGTGCTTTAACACTTCAGCAAGGAGCCTCGCTGCCATGGGGGTTGCGTCTGTCCAGTCGTCAATTAGCCTTTCGGCCTTGGCAATCGCTTTATCGGCTTCGCCGCGCTTGGTGTTCAGGGCACCCGATTGCAGCGCTGCCTGAAGGCCTAGCCGCACCGGAGTCCAGGCGTTGCGCAGATTTCCAAAGTCTTCCCCGCCAGCCGCGGCAGCGTCGGCGGTGAGATCCTTGTAGCCTGCGGGCATGTTCGACAGTCTCAGGATGTACAAGTAAGCGGCCATCACAGCTTGGCGACTCGCGCTTTCTTCGGTGCCCGCTTCGCGAGCGAGTTTTTGAAACGCCAAGGCGACCTGCGACGCGTCGCGGTCAACGATGCCAACGCTGAAATTGGCGTTGGAGCGCTGCTCTGCCTTCCAATCCGATGGGACCGCATTCGTGGAGAGAACCGCTTCATCGCCTTCGGCTGCCCAAACCTGCGTCGTGGGCTTCAACTTGAGTTCATTGAGACGGGCGCGCAAAACGAAGAAAGTCTTGGGGTCGTCTGTAATGAGAACGGAGCCCACGTCTTGATAGCCATTATCCGTTGCGTAGCATAAGAAGTCCGGAATGCGGCGAACGGCGCTGTAGCTTGTCTGATCAGCCGCCGACGTGGCGTCGAGCAACAAGACCTCCGGCTTGCCTTCGTCTCGCAGGACTTGCGCTGAGAGCGCTTCCTTCCAGCTGTCTTTGCGCGAAGTGTGGTGTAGGACCATTAAGGCGCCCGGTGCCTTCTTCGGGTCACCCCACTCGACGTGAACTTTGTCTCGGATTTCGCGCCTAAAGGCTAGATTTCCGACTCGCTTTAACGAACGCTCGAGCGGGCTCTGAACCACCGAGGTCCAAGCGCGACGAGTCGGTTCGTACATGAAGGTTGGGACAACTTCGCCGAGGGAAGGGTTCTCAATGTCAGGATGGTAATTGCGAATGTCGTTCAGTGCGCTGAGCATGGCGAAGAACGATTGCGAGAAAGTGTGCACGTCAACCCTGGCGGCCTCGTCACTACTTGTGATCCAAAGAGATCTGTAGAAGTCGCTGAGTTGAGTACGGTTAACCAACGCGCCCTGAAGTGCTGCCCGGGAGCTATAGGTTCCAGGATAAAGCAGTGTTCTCATGCCGCGAAGGTCATGGGCGTAATTGCGTTCAATATTTGCCAGCGCGTGCAAGACGACCAGGGAATCAAACCGAACAGGCCACGCCAAGCACAGGTGGACGCCACCCTCATCTGCCGCCTGCAGCAGTGTCGATACCATTCCCCGAGCCCAAGGTTGAACGCGTAGCTCTTTCCGTTGTTCGGACCTCGCATATAACCTCAGGCCTGCTGCGCCTGCCCTAACTTCGGCCCAAGGTCTGGACGATCTGGTGATCTCCGTTGGTGGGCGAGAAGTCGGTGGCATAGTCGGGTTCTTATGGTGAGACTCGGGTCGACCGCCGACCGGTCTTGTAGCAATCTGCTTAGCTCGATCGGCGAGTTTTTCCCGCGCCTTGGCGTGGTCGGCCTGACGCTCAGCGAGTGTTCTAAATGGCTTTTTGATGCGCATAGCGTGTTGTATATAGTGCCGTCTGTTCAGCCTTTGAATGTCAAACCAAGTGAGCGATGCGCTGCTTCTTCCATCGAAGCTCCCCGGTCGAGTTCGGCTCGGAGTTTTTTCGGGTCGGGCAATAACAATTGCCTCATTTCAAATGCCGACACGTTTGTGGCGCCTGAGATGCAGCGGAAGTAGCGGTCTACCGGTGTGGTAGCGAGCAGCTTGGCCATGGCAGACACATTTAGAGCAGGCTTGTCTTCAACCTGCTCAAGAATGACGATGTGGTTCTCACCAACGAACCCGCCATATTTCGTGAACAGCTGCGAGGGCACGGGTGCGGCTACGAGCCGCTTAGGCTGGTCATTCGAGGTGACCCGCTGCAAAACAACGCTGGGTCTGCGGACAGCCGACCGGTGGCGTCTGTCCCCCAAGTCTACAAAGCGATGCCCGTCTCTGGCCATCACGGAGTCGTCGAATACTACTAAACCGGCTGCGGAAATATCATGCGACCATAGCAGCGGCAGAGCTGTATAGGCCTTAGCGCGCTTCACATCCTTTAGAGACTCGTACCGAGGGCGCTTGTCTCGGTTCCACACGTATGACCCAATACGAACGCGGTAACCATAGTTGGACAGCCTGAATTTCGAAGTGCGGGCTGCCTTAAGCAGTGCCACATCTTCGACCGAGCGCGGAAGGGGCCAGGCAGCTCCTGCATGCGGCAAGTGGCACTCGCCTACACTCTTATACTGGCCTGTTGCAGAGACGACAGAGACTTTAGGCCTACCTTCGTTGGATTTCGACGCGGCTCGCCGACGGACGACAGTTAGCGCGGTCTCTTGCTCTACATCGATGAACACACCCAGACGGTCGCTGACGATTCCGACGTGTGCTACATCCGTGTTGCGCATGAGAAAGGTGCGCAGCTTGCTGAAGTACTGCCCTGACAAGAAGCTGGTTGGTGTGACTAACGCAGCGTACCCCCCTTCTCGAAGAAAACGCACACATAGGCCGATAAACAGCCCGTAGAGGTTGGGCTGCCCCTCGATGACGTCTGCAAATGGTTCCCGAAGGAGATCGAGCTCCTCCGCTGCAATCTTTCTGTATGGCGGGTTGCAAACCACGACGTCGATGGTCTCGAACATCGAGGCGAGTCCAGTTAATGAATCCGCTTGGTGGATCTTGAGCTCCGGCAGGTAGCCCGTTTTCCGAATCTCATTGTGGAGCGCCATGCGCAAGAACTGCTTGGACAGTTCGCACAGCGTCGCGTCTATGTCCGTCCCGAAGAGATGCCCCTCGATATGCCGCAGCACTTGGCGAGACGTGGTTCCCCGGCTAAGAAGTGTCTCTCGCATGCGTATGGCGATGGGTGCCAGAAAAGCAGCGCCCCCACAGGCAGGGTCTAGGAAGGTCTGGCTGGCGAAGTCGACGCCTTGCTCCGCCAAGTCATCGAGTAGACCCTTAGTGAGTGACGGTGGCGTAAAGAACATCGCCAGTTTCTTGCGGTAGTCCTTGTCCGCGACCGCGGCGTAGAGAGAGCTAAGCCAATAGGTCCCCTCGAGGAATCCGAGCGTGTGGAGCGTTTCGATGAAAACAGCGACTTTCTTCTCGCGTGCTAGCGCCCTCAAGTACGGCAAACCCGGAGGAGGTAATGCTGGAAAGTCTGTCCGGCACCAACCGGTTAAGACCGTCCCAATAACCGTCCTCGCATTACAGCGATGTAGCTGGGCGACGCGGCCAAGCTCACGAATTTTACGGGTTAGGGACGTCTTCTCTTGTGTCTTCATATATTGAAGACGACGTTCGTACCTTCCAGTCTCACCGCCGATGTGTGGCAGGAAATTCTCTGCGCGAAGTCGTTGCTCATGCCCAACTCCTCTTGCAGGATGCGCACGATTTCCTCGGCGTGGATATTGGCTTCGCTCGTGGACTGCACCGACCAGCCGGCTGCTGCAGGTCGCCTGTCGATTTCGGCGCAGGCGCGTTCTTCCGGCTTATTCGCCACGTGGTCTCTCCTCAGCGGAAGAGGATACCACCACTGAGTTGCGATGGACGTCGCATTGGGCCTATTAGACCAAACGGTCTATATTCGGGAAGACCCGCGCCTTATGTGAAGATATTGGAGCAAGGCGGCGGCTATATTTATGAACATTCATTTAGCGTAGACGTAGATGCAGCCTCATATTCAGGCGTTTCGTATGTTCAGAAGTGGCAAGCTCTCACATTATCTACTTCGTCGCCGTCGCCCCTCACCCTGTCCCTCTCCCCGCAACGCGGGGAGAGGAGACGTACACGCTCTGTGGCGCTCCGCGAGCGGTACACCGGAGACCGGGAAGATCCCTGGGGTGGCGTGCGCTGGATACTTCCGCATAAAGCGAAGTAATATTGGCCATGACCCGCGACGAAATCCTGGCTGCGTTCGACCGCATTCGCGTCTGGCAACAAGGTGACCGGCGCGCGGTGCATAAGCCGCTGCTGGTGCTGCTTGCGCTCGGGCGCCTGCTGCGCGGCGAAGCGCCGCTGGTGGAATTCGCCGGCATCGAGGACAAGCTCGGCAAACTGCTGGAGGAGTTCGGTCCCTCCGGCTCCGAGAAGACCCGGCACAATCCCTTCTGGCATCTTCGCACCGACGGCGTCTGGCAGCTTGCCGGGCCGGCCGAAATCACCTCGCGCCCTGCCGGTGCCACGCCGACGATCACCGAGTTGCGGCGCGGTCACGTCGAAGGCGGTTTCGCCGAGCCGGTGCGCCTCGCGCTCGCGCACGATCCTGCGCTCGTCGCGGAGATCGCCCGCCGCATTCTGAATGCGCATTTTCCGGAGAGCATTCGCCGGGACGTGGCGGATGCGGTCGGGCTGGGCCTCGATGCGGACAACGCAACCACACCAGAGCAGGCGCAGCGCCGCCGCGATCCTGCGTTTCGGGAGAACGTGCTGCTCGCCTACGAATACCGCTGCTGCGTCTGCGGGCACGACCTGCGCATGGGCGGCCATGCGATCGGGCTGGAAGCCGCGCACATCAAGTGGTTCCAGGCGCGCGGGCCGGACGTGGTGCAAAACGGCCTCGCGTTATGTTCGCTCCACCACAAGATCTTCGACCTCGGCGCGTTCACGGTGCTGCCGGGGAACCACCAGATCGTGTTCAGCCGCCACCTCCACGTTAATGGGCGGCGACGACACCAAGGCGAAGCTGCTCGCCCATCACGGCGCCGGCCTGATTCAGCCGCAGGGCAGGGAGTGTTTGCCGAATCCGGAGTTTCTGCTGTGGCACCGGGCGGAAGTGTTCAAGGGGCCGGCGCGGGAGTAGTGCTGGTCGGCCCGGGTCTTCCTGTGAGATTGACCCGGTTGACCTAAACGCCTGCCCGCTTGCGTGCCGGCCGCTTTGAGGGACCCGTCATGCCGGTGGCGGATCGGGCGATACCGACCAGCGACTCCAACGCCGCATTGACAGCCTCATTGCTTGGGAAAATCTTCGACAATTCCGGTGTAAGCAGCACAAGATTGCTGCCCTTTTGGTATGCGGCAAAATGTTTGCCACGCACACCTTTTCCGAGGCTTTCGCGCCGATATTCGGCGCGCATTTCCTCAACCTTCTTCATAGATACTCCGTTCCTCTGGCGCTGATCAGTCGAATAGTGCCTCGTCGCTCAGTAAAGATGATCGCAAGAATTCGGCCCATTCGCGACATCCCGAAAGTTAACCAGCGCTCCTCGCCAACCGAATGATCAGGGTCCGGAAAAGTATAGGCCATTGAATCGCCGAATACGGATGCCGCTTCCTCAAAGCTTACTTTGTACTTTTTGAGGTTCTGGGCAGCTTTTGCGGGGTCGGCTTCAAATCTCATACTGCATTATTTCACGGGGCCGAATACATTGAAACCTCATGCAATCTCGAAGTCCCGCTCAATGGCCTGGCGTAGAAGTCGGTCGGCGCCGGTCTGGCCAGCGAGCCTGCGCTCGTCGCGGAAATCGCGCGCCGCATCCTGAATGCCCCTTTTTCGGAAAGCATACGGCAAGACGTGATGCGTTCGCGAGCCCCCCAAGGGGACTTCCTTCGGGGCGCAAGCTCGCTCCTACAACTGCGGCGGTTGCGGCCACGCGATCGGCCTCGAAGCCGCGCACATCAAGCGGTTCCAGGCCATCGACCTGGATGGCCGGACGTGGTGCAAAACGGCCTCGCGTTATGTTCGCTCCACCACAAGATCTTCGACCTCGGCGCGTTCACCGTGCTGCCGGGGAACCACCAGATCGTGTTCAGCCGCCACCTCCACGTTAATGGGCGGCGACGACACCAAGGCGAAGCTGCTCGCCCACCACGGCGCCGGTTTGATTCAGCCGCAGGGCACGGAGTGTCTGCCGGATGCGGAGTTTCTGGCGTGGCACCGGGCGGAGGTGTTCAAGGAGCCGGCGCGGGAGTAGCGGGGGTGGGTTGCCGCCTCGGAACGGGGTTGGAGTAACGGGCTTAGAGCGCCCAGGGATTGAAGATTTGCGGGTAGGCAGCGAAATCCTGCACGTTGCGGGTGACCACGGTGAGACCGTGGCATTGGGCGGTGGCCATGATCAGGCCGCCCATCACCGGCAGCGGTTGTCCGGCCTGCTCCGAGCGTGCTGCGATATGCGCCCAAACGTGGAGCGCGGCGGCATCGAGCGGCAGGATGCGTCCGGCAAAGCGCTGTTCCACCTTGCCCAGCCAGGCGATGAGTTTCTGGCTGCGCGCCGTCGACCGGCGCCGCAGTTTGAGGATGCCCTTTTCGATCTCCCCCAGGCTGATGACGCTGATGTACAGGCTCTCTTCATCCTGCTCGTCCAGCCATGCGATCACTTCCGGCGCGGGGGCTTTTTTCGCGTATTCGGAAAGCGCGCAGGTGTCCAGCAGTCAGCTCACAGCTTGACGTTGCGCCCGGTGTCGCGGCTGCGGGAAAAGTCCAGATCTTCCGCTGCGAGTTCTGGGCGCAACAGCGCAGCGGAGAGCTTGCCCCGGCGGCGGGTGAGCCGCGCGTATTCTTCGGCCGAAACCACCACCGCCGTCGGCTTGCCGTGCACGGTGACCACCTGGGCGTCGCCGCCCGCCGCCCGTTTGATCAGCTGGCTCAGCTTACCCTTTGCCTCCTGCAGTTGCCATTCGCTGTCCATGATGCTCTCGCTCAATTCTGACTAGACTGACCAGCATTTAGCACAAAGCTCGCGGCTTGGCCATGCGTAACTTGATCTTCCAGGATCACGCGACCAAAGGCGAAGCTGCTCGCCCACACACCTCAGAGCCGGCGCGGGAGTAGGGAGCAGGCTGCCGCTCCCCCTCACCCACCTCTTCGGGTGGTCCCGCCCTTCGGGCTCCCACCTGCCCCTCTCCCCGCAAGGCGGGGCGACGGGACGTATGCCCTCTGTGGCGCTCTGGCACGCCGATGCCGATTCTGATCTGCATGCGGGGGTATGATCGCGTCTGCGCGTCCGCGTGTTGGCGGAAGTGGGGAGTATCCGCGGCAGCGAACGGGCAGCCGCCAACGATGCAACGCTTTTTTTCACACCCCTTCGTGAGTCCGATCCATGGCCATC
>Ga0172379_10009920_pt1 | contig 11646 bp, 10 predicted proteins | sample GrowelOW334metaG_FD_119756 | JGI IMG/M metagenome (GOLD analysis project Ga0172379, IMG submission 119756) | Groundwater microbial communities from an aquifer near a municipal landfill in Southern Ontario, Canada - Groundwater well OW334 metaG | ecosystem: Environmental > Aquatic > Deep... | reverse complement strand
GCCAGCTCGGCCTCGACCGGAATTGCCCATTTTTAAAACCAACGGGAAGTTTAACGCTTATCAAATCAGGAATAAAAGCAGAAGTAAGTAATAAAAAAATAATGTAACTGAAATCAGGAAACATGTTAATCAACATTCTTACCCTATCGGACTTGGTAATAACGCAATATCGGCTGGTAAATGACGCAATTTCGCCAGGTAAATCCGCAATAAAAATTAATATTTCCCATTCTTATAGTAAATATTTAATTGGCAATATGATTGCTTTTAACAAATCGCTATGAGTATTGAATACCTAACCATAAACGAAATCAAAGCTCTCCTGGGTGAAACGGATAAACCCAGGGATCGTACCATAATTACTCTTTTTCTTAATACTGGGGTATTCCTAAACGAACTGGTAAATATTAAAATCGACTCTATTGACTGGGAAAGCAGGATGCTCGCGATCCATGGAAATAGACAGCGAGAAATCCCATTAAACAACCAAGCATATGAAGCCTTGGCAAAGTGGTCAAAGAATCGGATTGATAATCACACTTCCTCACTTTTCATCACAAACAAGGGAATCGTTAAAAACCTATCTGCACGCACCGTTGAACATATTATAAAAAAGTATTCCGAACGGGCAGGAATCAAAAAGAGGGTCAATGCCCAAATCCTCAGGAACACTTTCGCTGTCCGTCTCTTTTCTGAAGAAACCTCAAAAGAGAAAGCGGCCGCGATACTCGGCATCTCGGATTATGAATCGATCAGCCGCTACGCCCAGGCCGCGAAACGGCCGCCAACGGTTAATATTGTCCCCGAAGACCTAGCAAAGCTGGATACTCGCCCGTTTTACGTTCGGTTTATTTCCAAACTATTCCCAACAATACCAAGGATAGCCAAACCGATAAATGAAATAAAAGGGCCGATCACCCCAAGCCCGGAAGAGACTGTTTTTGGCAGGGAAGGGGTTATTGAGGATATCAGATCAAACCTGAAAAAGAACCAGTCTGTCCTTCTCTTTGGCCCGATCGGCATTGGCAAAACCCACCTGCTGAAACATACGGCTAAATTACTTGGGGCAAACACATTATATATATCTACTCCGGCACCGCTTAAAAGCATGCTTGCCCAGATTTGCAGCAAGCTAAATCCGGAGTATGAAAAAGAGATCAAAACCCGCGCTTCGGTAAGGGAAATTATTGATTATATTTTAAGAAGTTATTCAGACCAATCCCTGATTTTAATCATTGATAACCTTAATAATATTAAAAGCTCTGAGATTGAACCTTTCGTCATGCTTTTGGAAAAATTCACGATCCTTGGAGCGGTTGAGGATACTATTCCGCGCTTAAAACAGGTCTGGTGGAAATTTAAGCAAATCGAGATCAAGCCATTAAGCGAAGAAGCCTCCAAGGAATTGGTCAAATACCTGACCCAAAACCTGGCAATAAGCGATTATGAAATGCTTGAAACCAAAGTCTTAACTATCTCAAACCATCTTCCCCTGGCGATTGTCGACATGATTCACCAGGTCAGCCATCGGCCGGTGGTTAATCGCGACGTGATCCGCGAAGTTTACCATGAAGCCGGGATCCATTATCGGGATTGGACGTCCGGGATTGTCGTGCTTTGGGGGATGGCGATCATTTCCAGGTTCGTCGCTTTAGGCACGCACAGCTTTGAAGGGTATATTCTAGCCGGTTTTGGAACGAGCGTACTAGTAACCGTTCGATATTTTGTATTCAAAATGCGGTAGTCCCTGCCTGCCGGCAGGCAGGCGCCGCAGGAGGAAGGTAAAAAAATGCTTGCGCCAACACATAGTATATTTGGTGTATTTTTAACCTTGATAATTCTGGCGGTATTCGGGGTCCAATGGAGCCTGCACTGGTCAATAATGTTAATCGCAATATTTGGTGCAATTGTTCCCGATATTGACCATCCTCGATCGATAATTGGTCGGTTATTTTCATTTATTTCCGTCCCGCTCGAGCGAAGATACGGCCATCGCACTATTACCCATTCTTTAGTCGGGCTTGTTATTATTTCAATGGTTTTTGGTTTTCTTATCTTATTTGGAGTTTGGCTTTTAGATATTATTTGGAACTTGGGTTTTGGTTATTGGGATTTATTACCGCGCTGGATTGCCGCTTTTTCAATAAGTTACTTTTCCCACTTGGTGCTCGATATGTTTAATCCTCATGGCAGCCAGATGTTCTGGCCTGATACCGGCCGGGATGTTATTCCCAAAAACCCTAAGCTAAGGATTGAATCCGGTTCAAAGACAGAAATTCTTGTATTCTTTATTCTGTTGATTTTAATGGTGCTTGCTCTGCCAATTTCAAAATATGGAATAGCAAGCTCACTCCGCTGGCTGTTGGCAACCCCGGGTTCCGCCATTGAGGAATTCAGAACGATGAAAACTCATGCTTACCTTGATTTTAATGGAATTATGAATGAAACCCGATCGCCAATAGCGGGGAAGGGCGAAATTTTAGATGTTAACAACAAACGTCTGATTATTCTCTATAAAGATGCGGTTTATACTTTAAGTGATGAGCTGGCTGCCGATATTATTGCCTCACATGTAAGGGTGAAGAAAACTGCCATGCCGATTAAAACCAACCGCAGGGAATTTAATAATGCTAGTCGTGAATATCTTTTGTCCCAAATTCCAAAAGGGGCATTAATTTCCGGTATTGTTCACCTTCCTGAAGGGATGGAGATGAAGCCCATGCTCTATAAGGGCGATTTTAAAACCATTGAACAAAAAGGAAACAACCTGATCTTAAATTATGCGTCGAGAAGTGAGCTTTCCCGGATTACTTCTTCCAGGAATTACGGTCTTGAAAACAAGAAAGACCAGGCAGAACTATTGACCTTAACTGTTCGGTTAAGAAAGATACGGGATCAAATGCGTGAGATTAATTCCCAAAACCGCCTGACGCCGCTTGGCAGGCAAATTCTTGGAAATAATGATGAATCTTCAAAACAAGATACTCAGCTCGCCGAATTTAACAGCCAACTTGAGGAGGTGAATGTAAGGATTGAAGAATTGCGGGGGAAGATAAACGATCGGAAGCTATTGTTTTCAGGAGAAGTTTACATTAGGCAATAGAGGAGGTTCCCAATCATGAAAAAACCAATCTGTGTAATCTTAATAATAATAAATACCTTGTTGGGATTTGGGATCTGGGATTCGGGATTTGCTGAAGAGTATCTTCTTGGGCCCAACGACACCCTTGAGATCAACATCATTGGCCATAAAGATATGGAAACAAAACAAACCGTAACGCCGGATGGTCAGGTTTCATTGCCGATATTGGGGGTTATCCCGATTCAAGGAAAGACGCTTAAGGGCTTGCAGAAATATTTAACAGATAGTTATTCTGCCTATATTGAAAAACCGCAGATAACCATAAATTTAACCCCGAAGCCGATTTATGTGGTGCAATATGATTTGAAAAAGGATACTTGGGAGGTTAAAAAAGCTGCTTCCGTTGATGAAGCTAATGCTTATGCAGGACTTGTTCCGAGCGAAGCCGAGGGAATAAACTCCAAATTTACTCTTGAAAATGGTAGTATTTACAAGGTGTCAATGGGAACAAAACCGGATTTTTGGGAAAGCAACTGGTATAAAGTTATTACTGCGGCAGCGGTTATGGTAGGAATATATGCGACCATGCATAAATAAATATGAGTAAGAAAATAAAAATTAGGATTCACGGGGATAATATAGTTGAGTGTGAGCGCAGTATGCATCTTATTGTAGAATCAGTATTAGGCTCGAATGCAATTATTTCTTTTCCAATGGGAAGCGTATTAAACCCCACTTATGAAGCAAAAAACGACGATTTTATACTTCATATTCAATATTTCCCGGGCTATGGTCGTTGGGAGCCAGACATTTTGGATTATATTCAATCAAAAGGAGCTGTATTGCGGGAAGCAGCTGATTCTGTTATTTGCTTTTTTATTGAGGAAGGAGAGGGGTTTGAAAAACCAATACTTGCAATCGAATTTTGTGGAGCACTTGCCGCAGGGAACCAAGCATGGCAGAGATGCGGAAGGGCTTATGCTTTTGCGTCTGCAGGAATTCCATTTTTCTATATTGTTGAATTTGGTGGAGTTGAATTAGATACCGATCGAGGAATCAGGGCAGTTCGATTGCCAAACCCATTAGTACCATTTTCTTTTCTATTACTTTCAGAATATTTTAAAACTATTGTATTACCAATCTTTGTTGCTAGCCCCGTTACCGATGAAGCAACCATAAAAAGATATTTTAATTGTTTTGGTAACACAGAATTGCGTTTAATTATTAAAAATATGATTATGGGGGAAGATATCGAGGAAAATTATACTAAATTAAGCAATAAAGTTTTGAATTTAGTAGAAATATTGTCATCTAACAGACGAGCTAAGGATACATTGTCTGAATCAAAATGGAAAGAATGGCTTGAACATGTAAAAAACGGTAAACCCTCTCATGAATATATTGAAGAGAATCCCATTAATTGGAGTAAAACCGCATATATTGATAGATTAACAAAAACCGCTAAAAGTATAATAAATGGTTCTAGTAAATATGCAATTGGAGTTGGTTCGTCAAATATTCCTATTTGTCTGATATCCGAAGATAAGCGATTTATTTATGCAAAGTATGTGAATAAAATATATCCCAATTTGCCAGCGGATTTTCTTGAGTGGTTAAAAAAAACAGGCCCATTGGGTATTTGTTGGGTTATGGGATTTAAACCTAGAGGAGATGATGCTAGGCCGGATAGGGGGCTTCCCCCTCTTGCTAGAATGATTCTTGGCCCAGAAATAGATATATTAACGGTTGTCTATGGGCCGGCCAAAAACAGTACTTGGCCAATGTTAATAAAAGATCCAAGAGGGTTGGCAAATCAAAATGGATTATGGGAATCAATATTTGCAATGAGTTCCGCTCTTCTTGTCGATAGCTCAACCTTTCGCATTAATGGAGACAAGGCGTATCTCAAATCTCATTGGGTAGCTAGTAAAAATAGCGCAAAAGAAGACAAGGCTAAAGCGACTAAATTATTTCCTTTAAATATTGGGGAAAACGATGTCGATACCATTATCCATATTCTTTTTACCGGTTCAAATAATAGTTCAATATTTGAAGGTGCGTGTAATCCTCCAGGTGGTGATTGGAGCGGAATATCAATATTAAATGCAACAGCTAGTGAAGAGGCGAGATGGATTTCTTTGCCCAGAGTAAGTGGGATTAAACATAAAAGACCAGATCATATATTCCAGTTATTTATTAAAGGATCCTCTCCGATTATTCTTGCTGTTGAATCGAAAAAAAGTTCTACTCTGCTTGAAAAAAAGATTGGAGAGCAACTCATTTTATATATTAAAGATTTAATTAAATCTCCGCCATCAGTTATAAGAGAAGTTAATTCTGGGAAGTGGATAACTACACATAAAAGGGTATTAAAAAGTGATGATTATATCTTTGTTTCATGTGGTGCATTTATAGATCAGGGCATATTGGATTATAAAGCTATTTTTAAAAAAACGAGAACCGATTTATTATTGGGCGTAATAATAGATAAGGAACAGACGAAAATAAGGGTTGTAAGTAATTCAAAAAATGGTGATATAGTAAAATCATTTATTGAAGGCTGTGCAAAATCGTTAAAGGTCAAAGTTAGTTTGATTAATTAATAATTCAAGTAAAGCGATTCGCCTACAGTCGCTTTCGTGTTGTTTAATACCTTATGAATTGCAGAATGGCCATTGTTTATAAGTATTTTCCTGAGATAAATATCGTTAGGGACATCATAACTTAAATCAATATCGTCTCTTTTGCCATCAAAAGAAAGTGCATATTTTACACCTTTGCCGTTTAATCGCCGCAAATCACCGAAGAACTGTTTAATGTCCAAGTTAATTATATATCTGTTTTTGCTTTGTGCATAAGGTGGATCTAAATATATAAAGTCACCCTTTTTTGCTTTATCGAATATTTCAGAGTAATCTGTGCATATAAATTCAACCTCTTTAATAATATCAGACCATTTATTTGCAATGATTGAAAAATTATGGGGATGCATCCCTCTGCGCGAAAGATGGAAGGAGTTATTGAATTCGCCATCCTTATTAAATCGAATTATTCCATTAACACAAGTGCGGGTTAAAAATAATAAATCTAGAGGGTTATGGGTTTTATTATATCTATCTCTTACGTGATAAAAATGATTTGGCAAATCATGCTGCAATTTATTCCAATTATCATTGTAATGATTTATCACCATATTCAATTTGTCTCTTACAAGTATCCATAATTCGATCAATGGGGCATAAATATCTGACGCTATGGTTCCCCTACGGGCATTAAGGTAGAGCATCGCTCCACCGCCCAAAAATGGTTCATAATAACGATTGTATTTAGGAATTAAAGCATGAATTATTTGGGCTTGGCTTCTTTTGCTGCCGGTCCACTTTATGAGAGAGGGGACGCGTTTCTTTTTGTCGCTCATTGGTTTTCCTGTTTTATGTGGTTTGCAATTCGATTGTTTGCAATAGTTACATAATTGAGATCCTTTTCAATGGCAAGAAAGGGAATTCCTCTTCTCATACAAGCGATACATTCAGAGCCAGCGCCAGCAAAGGGGATGATGCATTTATTATCTTCTTTCGCCGATAATAAAAGCATCCTATCAATAAGACGCAAGGGTTTTTGAGTAGGGTGCTTCCCAAAGGCCAGTTCTTGGCGAGTTTTGTTGTTTGGGATATCCCATACTGTTCGCATTTGTTTGCCAGGAGCCTTTAATTTGTCTTCAGGGAAATCTAATTGTTTGCTATTTTTATAATTAAAATTGTATTCGCGTTTTTTACCAGTATGTGCCCATATAATTGTTTCATGGCTTGCGGTTAAACGTCGACCCGAAAGGTTAGGAAAACTATTTCTTTTGTACCATATTACCTCATTAATTATTTCAATGTTTAATAATTGAAGCGCGAAATTAATAATCCCAATATTATGGTATGTTCCATGAATCCAAATAGATCCTTTTGGAGTCACAATCCTTTTTATTTCTTCCAACCATGCCAAAGTAAATTCAAAATAATTGATTAAAGGCATCGAATCCCATTTTTCTAGTACCTTTTTCCAGTCTCCGCCAAGGCCGGGGAGTTTCGCGGAATTATCCCACTTCCATACATTCCCTTTTGATAGGTTGTAGGGAGGGTCAATTATTGCTAAGTCAAACGAATTATTTGAGACAATAGGGAGTAATTTGAGCGAATCGCCAAGAGTCACTTTATTAGTTAATCGGCCATTAAAATCTTTAATTTTTGATTGGGCAATTGAATCTGTCAATATATCGGAGTTGACTTTCATCTCAACGTATTATAGTTGCGAAGGAGAGACCCGTCAAGAAAAACTAGTTGTGGCTCTATGAAATATTTTATTGCTTGGTCGGGATGAAAAAAAGAATTATTTAATCGAAAATAGGAACCTATATTTATATGCTTCCAGCTTTTCCATTGTAGCATTTTTTCGCCTTTCCCCGTCAAGCCGCCTCATAAATAGAATAATGTAAAGCGGCTCTGCGTCGTAGTCAAAAAATCGTATTAGATTTAATAGGTCTGATTTTTTGCCTCCTTGCGCCCTCCGCCGCATCTGCTCGATACGTTTCTCGCAGATACGGCTCCGGGTGACGGGGGCGAAAAAATGCTCCTGTTATATCTGCCTGGGTACAGGCAATTTATTTCAGGAGGTGTTGTGTATGTCCCGTTTGGTTGGTGTCGTTGGTTCCCGTTCCCTGCCTGTTTCTTTTTTTCCTCTTGTTTCCTCGGTTGTTTCTTTCTTCCTCGCCCGTTGCTTCCGGGTTGCTTCTGGTGGTGCTTTGGGGGCTGATTCGTTTGCCCTCTCGGCCTTGCTTGAGCGGTCGTCGGCTTCCTCCGGTGTTGTTTTCTCCGCTTGGTCTTCTGCTTCCGGTTTCCCTTCTTCTGTTCGTCCTCTTGTTTCCCGCTTTCTTGCCTCCGGTGGCGTTGTTGTTTGGGGTTCCGCTTCTCCTGGGGGTTCTCGTTCTTCTGTTGTTTCCGCTCTTTTGGGCCGGAACGAGCGGCTTGTTTCCTCCTGTTCGGTTCTTGTTGCTTTCCTCTTTGGTCCTTCCCGTGGGACGCTCTTTTCGGTTCGGCAGGCTCTTTCCCGCGGGATCCCCGTTGTTGTTTTCCTCTGTGGGGGAGGGGCTTCCGTGCCCCCTGATTTAGTTTGTCGTTGTTCGGTTTTTGATGGAAGGGGGGTGATTTAGTTATGGTTGTTTCTGTTTTTTCACCATGTTTGCATTGCGATAGCCTTTTACCAGGTATCCAATGCGGTCCGCGACATCGAGTGCGATGTTCAGAATTTCTAGAGTATATCCAAAAGCTCAACAGAATTCGAGAACATCATATATTAATTAATGAGCTTAAGGCTTTATTAAATAAAGGAGATAGATAAAATGAGAAAGTGTTGTATTTGCGGTTCGTTCCTTACTCCCAGTAACGAGGGAGTCGATCATATTGGATTTGTTGCCCCGGCAGATCGGGGAAGGCAGGATTTCAGTAGAGATAGATATTTGCTAAATCGAAGGACTTTCCTATGCCAGGCCTGCCTTGATACGATCCAAAATCAGCTCGAATTTAATCTAAGCCATTATTACATCGATGCCTGATTTAATAACCCGTTTCCTTTTAAGGGAGCGGGTTATTTTTTGGTCGCTTCGCAGAATTGAATCCCCTATAAAAATATCGTATAATATAGCCATATTTAGGTAGAAAAATGCCCTGAATGCCCCAGGCCAACTATTGAATCTAATTATTTCTATCAAATAATGCGAGGTGCCTTCAATCATGGAAGAAAAAATCAAATGTCCAAAATGCGGGGAATTAATTTCGATTGATTCTGTCCTGTCACATCAAATTGAAGAAAGAATCAAAAAGGAAATTGAAGTTGTACAAAAGGTAAAGGAAAAGGAGCTGGATAAGAAGTCCGAAGAATTAAAGAAACAGGCTGCCGAAATCGCTGCGAGTAAAAAAGAGATCGATTCGTTGGTGGCGGGGAAAGTGGCTGGCCAGCTGGCAGAAGAGAAAATAAAGCTGTTTAAAGAAGCTAAGGTTGAAGCGGAAAAAGAACAAAATGCAAAAACGGAGCTTTTAGAGGAACAGCTAAAAAGTAAGGATGAGAAATTGGCGCTGGCGACCAAGAACGAGGTCGAATTACGCAAGGAAAAGATAAAACTGGATGAGGAGAAGCGGACATTCGAACTAGAAAAGATGCGTCAATTAGAAGAAGCCAAGAAGTTGATTATTGAAGACGCGACTAAGCAAGCGGCCGAAGAACAGCAATACGTTATTGCCCAATTAAAAAAGCAGCTGACAGACGCAACCAAAGCAAAAGATGAGCTTGCCCGCAAGCTCGAGCAAGGATCACAGCAAACGCAGGGTGAGGTCTTGGAGCTAGAGCTGGAAGCGATACTTAAAACTGAATTTCCGCAAGATGAGATCGTGCCTGTGCCCAAAGGCGTAACTGGCGCTGATATTATCCAAAAAGTGATTGATCGATCTGGCCGCGAGTGCGGGCTGATCGTGTGGGAGTCCAAAAAGACCAAGGCTTGGAGTGAAGGTTGGATACAAAAGCTAAAGGATGACCAGCGAGCGATCAAGGCTGATTTGGCAGTGATCGTCTCCGTGACTTTGCCCGAAGATGTTAAGGGGTTTGCGTTTCGTACCGGCGTTTGGGTTTGTGATATTAAGATGGCTACTGCTTTGGCGACCGCCCTTAGAATGAGCCTGGAATCGCTAACCCGAGAGAAAGCCCTGTCTGTAGGCAAAAACGAGAAAATGGAATTCCTGTACACCTATTTGACGGGGATTGAATTTAGACAGCGGGTGGAAGCGATCATTGAAGCGTTGTCCTCTATGGAGGATGGGGTAAAGAAAGAGCGGCTAGCTTATGAGAAGATTTGGTCCGAGCGCGAACAACAGCTTAAAAAAGTTATGAAAAATACTATAGGCATGTATGGAGACATGAGTGGCTTAGTTGCGCTGCCGGAGATTAAACGATTGGAGTTGGGGGAAGGGGGAAATAATGCCTGACGAAAATATGTACTCTAGAGGGTCGGAATGGAGAAAATGGGATCTTCATGTGCATACCCCCGCATCATTTCATTGGAACGGCGGTAAGCGTTTTTTTGAAATGAGTCCTGTAGAAAAAAAGGTCGCTTTGAAAGCAATTATTGATCAAATAGAGCTTTCAGATGTTGCTGTGTTTGGCATTATGGATTATTGGACATTTGATGGATATAAAGAACTGATGAGCTTCTTAAGGGAAAATCCAGGAATAAAATGCAGCAAATGTATTATGCCGGGCATGGAGTTAAGGGTTCAAGCGCCGACGGATTTCAGGCTAAATATTCATGTATTGCTTTCTAATGAACTGACAGATCAACAGCTATCCGACTTTAAAGGGCAGTTAAAAATTGCTGATCCTGACAAGGATAAGCCCTTATCTGATGAGGGATTAACCGATTATGCGAAGAAAATAGGGAAAGATAAAGCAAAAGAACAGGGATTCGATGCAGAAGACCTGAAAAAAAAGGAGAAGTTGTTTGAACTTGGTTGTAAGACAGCTGAAATTACTAGAGAATCACTGAAAGAAGCATTTCAACAAATTCCTGAAGGTAAAGGAGTTATAATTCTTCCATACGACACTTCAAACGGTGTAAGTAAGCTTGACTGGAAAAAACACTCTGCAGCTGATATATGGTTTATGCAGTCAGCGGATATTTTTGAGTCTAGAGATTTGGATAATATTGACCTCTTTTTAGGAAAAACCACTGATAAGAATAAGGACTTTATTGAAAACTTTCAGAAAACTATCGGCAAAGTGAAGCCAGTTATTTCTGGCAGCGATGCGCACAAAATTACTGATTACGGTTGTTTTCCAAACGGGAAGATAACGTGGATAAAAGCCAATCCAACTTTTAATGGATTAAATCATGTAATTATTGAGCCTTCGAATCGGAGCTATATTGGGGAAATTCCAGATAAATTAATAACTGTAAAAAATAATATGACGAAGTATCTAAGTCATCTTGAAATAAGTAAGATACCAAATTCAAAATTGGAAGAAACATGGTTTGACAACAAAATAGACTTCAATCATGACTTGGTCGCGATTATCGGGAGTAAGGGGAGTGGGAAGAGCGCCTTAGCGGAGACCATTGGCTTATTAGGTTTTACGAGAAATGCTGGCAGTTTTTCATTTCTAAATGAAAAGAAATTTCGGGAAGCAAAGAGCAACAAAGCAAAACATTACAGCGCCACCTTAATATGGGAAAAAGAAGAAGTGTCTTCTACTCGCACTCTAGATGAAAAGTCTAAGCCTGATGATCCTGAAATGATTAAATATATCCCTCAAAACTATCTTGAAGATATATGTAATGAGATTGAAGGTGGCGAAAAAAGCGAATTTAATCTCGAATTAGAAAATGTTATTTTTTCGCATGTAAGTCCATATAACCGCTTGGGGAAACACTGTATGAAAGATTTGATTTCATACAAAACGGGGGAAGTGCGCCAGACAATAACCCTTCTTAAAGAGGCCCTTGCTCAGACTAATAATATTATTATCGATCT
>Ga0172379_10009919_pt1 | contig 11648 bp, 10 predicted proteins | sample GrowelOW334metaG_FD_119756 | JGI IMG/M metagenome (GOLD analysis project Ga0172379, IMG submission 119756) | Groundwater microbial communities from an aquifer near a municipal landfill in Southern Ontario, Canada - Groundwater well OW334 metaG | ecosystem: Environmental > Aquatic > Deep... | reverse complement strand
TGTTGGCTTCAAATTCCGCCTTGGCCCGATTCTTTTTTTCGATCTGTTTATTGATTTCAGCATAAGCGACTTGTATCTGCGCTTCTGTTTGTGTGATTTCATCCAGCACTGCTTTTGTGACTTGTTTGCCGTTACGTTCGAGTTCTGCGGCTTTCTTTTGTTGGGAGGCCAGTTGATCTTCTACGCGTTTTAAATTGCCCTGAGCCACATTGCGCTGTGCATCCAGGGATTGCATGGTGGCGTAAAGGCTTGCTTCCATGTCCTTCACATTGCGGAAGGTGCTGAGCAGCACCTTGTCGTTAGCCGCTTGCTGAGCGATGATCTTTTCCTGTGCTTTTTTCAGGTCGTTTAGACGATTATCGATAACTTGTTGTTCTTTTGTTTTTGCCTTTTCGGTAACGGAAAGAACCTGACCTTTTTTGTTTAGCGACTCCCTGCGATATTGAGATTCTTCCGGCGGCACCTGATCGGAAAATTTAGTTTCTCCATTTTCATCTACCCATCGGTACATCTTTTTGGCAAACACTGACTGACTGCCGCATAGAAAAAGAAAACAAGCTAAAAAAATACTGATTGAGAAAGTGCGTGTTTGCATGGCTGATGTGTGTTTTTCAAGGGAAAATAAATTATAGTGTAAAGATAGCAGATGCTGAAGAGTAGGCGAAGGGCAAAAGGCGCAAGGCGAAAAAAACCAAGCTGCTCTTTAGTCTTGAACCTTTTCATATTCATGCGAAACGCGATCGTTACAAGGAAATATCAAATTGCAGGGAATCCGGCAGGGAGGGCAGTTTTTTGGGCGAGCTGATGGCGATACGCTTTTCCCGGCCGGATTCGCCGGTTACGAGCTTGCAGGCCGATTTGCTGACCCCAAACTCACTGGCTATAAATGCAATCAGATGCTGATTGGCCTTGCCGTCGATCGGCGCGGCCTTGACTCTGAGCTTTAGCCGCTCGCCATGCAGTCCAGCCCATTCATCCTTGCTGGCCTTGGGTTGAACATGGAGGTTCAGCGTCAAAACCCCATGTTCCCAATGATACCAGTTCAACCGATCAAGCTGGCTAGTTGATGCAACGGCGGCAGTATGACCATTTTCGCCAGTTGCAAAAGCATTAACGCAGCCAACGGCGACAAGTCTATGCCACCCATGTCGGGGATGAATTTGCGGCAGAGGCCTAGCACCGGTTCGGTCAGGCTGTGAAGGATAGACGATGTCGCACCAAACGTGCCGGGGTTCATCCAGCTGAGTATGGCTCTGGCAAATACGGCATAGATGAAGATATTGATCAGCAACGAAACCAGCTGGGTCAGCGATAAAATGGTCAATGCGCCGATATTAAGCGCGACGCCTTTCAGCAGCAGTATGGAAAAATCGGCCAGCATTTGCAGGCTGAGTACCAGCACCAGAGAGGAGGTGTCAATCTTGCCGATAGACGGCACAAAGCGGCGCAGCAGCTTTAACGGGGGATGCGTCGCCTTGACCAGAAACTGGGAGATAGGGTTGTAAAAATCGGCTCCGCACCATTGCAATAAAAAGCGCAGCAGCACCGCCAGAATATAGAGTGAAAACAGCGAGTCGATTACAAAAATAGCCGGGTCGGTCATGTAGCTGGAATCCATTATGAATTCTCCATTTGTTTAGACATTTCAATAGAGCGGTCTCTCGCCGCGTGTAATGCTTTTGAAACCAGCTCGGTAAAGCCGCCTTGCTCAAAAGTTTCTATGGCCCGTTGCGTGGTGCCGCCGGGCGAGGTGACGCGTTTGCGCAGCTGTTCCGGCGATTCGGCCGATTCCAGCGCGATTTTGGCCGCGCCCAATGCCGTTTGTTGCACCAATAAACGCGCGGTCTCTTGGCTCAAGCCCAGTTCCAGCGCAGCTTTTTCCATGGCTTCCATCAGCAGGAAATAATAGGCTGGGCCGCTGCCGGAAACGGCGGTCACTGCATCCAGCTCACTTTCATTTTCAACCCAGAGCGCAATGCCGACCGAACGTAAAATGTTTTCCGCCAAGTCGCATTGCTCGGCCGTGACCTTGTCGTTGGCATGCAATGCGGTAGCGCCGGTCAATACCAGCGCCGGGGTGTTGGGCATGCAGCGCACGATGGCGGTATCGGCACCTAGCCAGCGGCTCAAGCTGTTCTGGTTAATACCGGCGGCGATCGACACCACCAGCGATTTTTTTTGCTGAATCGGCGCGGCGATGTTTTGCGCCACAGCGCCCAGCGTCTGCGGCTTGACGGCCAGAACCACGACATCAACTGCATTGATGACGTCATCATTGTTTGCCGACGTGTTCACGTTGAGCTGTTTTTTCAGGGTGGTCAGCGTGTCCGGGTTAATATCCGACACCCAAATTTGTTCCGGTGCATGGCCGCTGGCAATCAATCCGTTGATCAGGCTGGACGCCATGTTGCCGCCGCCGATAAAACCTATCTTGTTTGTTTTCATGATTGTTTAGTGTGATTGTTGAGTTGAAAGTATTTTACCCTATATAAGGTCGGCATGATAAATCACAAGCCTTTTGATCTGACAAGCTGTGCTACATTACACGTCTAAAACGTTAAACAGAGCTTATGATCGAAACCATTTATATAGAAGAAGCCATCCTGCAACACCCGCGTGTTTTGGACATAGTGGAGCGATTCCCGCAAGCCAGGAAAATAACCTGCGGCCGTTACGGCGAAGTATTCAACCCCAAAGCGCAAAACTTTCGCCTGCAAAAGCAACAGCCCGCCTTGATACTGGCGGAAAAATATAAAAACTTTGCGCTGCCTGCGCCGTTGGGCTACGGCATCGGAGCGCAAAAGAATTATTACTTCTCGCACATGCTCAATTGCCTGTACGACTGCCGGTACTGTTTTTTGCAGGGCATGTACCAGTCGGCCAACTATGTGCTGTTTGTCAATTACGAGGATTTTCAGCAAGACATCCGGCAGCTGTGCGCCGAGTCGCCGAATGAACCCCTGCATTTTTTTTCCGGCTACGATTGCGACAGCCTGGCTTTGGAGCCGGTAACCGGCTTTGCCGAACAGTTTTTGCCGTTTTTTGCAACACTGCCCAATGCCTGGCTGGAACTCAGAACCAAAAGCACCCAGGTCAGAAGCCTGTTAAACCGCGAGCCGCTGCCCCGCTGCATCGTGGCGTTCAGCCTGTCGCCGGATCAAATCGCCGAAAAAGTCGAAGCTAAAGCGCCGTCGGTTGAGCGCCGCCTGGATGCGCTGTGCAAATTGCAGGAACAGGGTTGGCAAATCGGCTTGCGCTTCGATCCGTTGATTTATCAATCCGGCTATCAACAGCAATACAATGAGTTATTCGAGCAGGTTTTTTCCCGTATCGATTTAAGCCGGCTGCATTCGGTCAGTCTTGGCGTGTTCAGGCTGCCGGAGAATTTTTTCAAAAAAGTGCATAAACTCTACCCTGAAGAAAAGCTCTTTGCCGCGCCTTTGGTCAGTCAACAGGGCATGGTTTCTTACAAACAGGAATTGGAGCAGGAGATGATGCGCTATTGCAGCGAACTATTATTAAGCTATATTCCAGCCGCCAAATTTTTCCCATGCACAGTATAAAACGCACCATCCTGGTGACCGGAGCCAGTTCCGGCATAGGCCGCGCCATCGCCCGGAATTTATTGCAACAAGGGCATCATGTAATCGGCGTGTCCCGCGATCGCGGCAAGTTTATCCGGCAGATGGATAACTTTACTCCCGTGCAACTGGATTTAAGCCGGTTAAACGACATCCCGCCAAAAATCCGCGAATTGGAGCAAGCCTTCCCCGGAATCGATGCCGTGGTTTTTTGCGCCGGGCGAGGGCAGTTCGGTTCGGTGGAAGAGTTTTCCTATGCGCAAATTGAAGACCTGATGACCCTGAACTTTACCAGCCAGGCCTTTTTAGTTAAGGCGCTGCTACCTGCATTAAAGCGCAAAGATCACGGCGATTTGATTTTTATCGGTTCGGAAGCGGCATTAAAAGGCAGTCGTAAAGGTGCGATGTACTGCGCCGCCAAGTTTGCGGTACGGGGCTTTACCCAAGCCTTGCGCGAAGAATGCGGCAAAAGCAATGTGCGGGTTTGCCTGATCAATCCCGGCATGGTCAAAACCGAGTTTTTCGAGCAACTGTCTTTCGAGCCGGGCGATGAACCCAGCAATTTCATCGAACCGGAAGATGTCGCCGAGGCGGTGTCCTACGTGCTGAATTCACGGGCGCAGATAGTGATCGATGAAATCAATCTGAGTCCTTTGAACAAGGTTGTGAAGTTTAAAAAACCAGTCTAGCGTGCAGCCAGACTGGTTTTTGCGGATACCCTTTAGCGAAAAAGCTCATGCATATTGAGCCAGTTATGCCCCTGCTTGTGCTAAGCGGAACATGCCCTACATGGCTTATAAAAAACACAATACTTCCGATGATCGGAAAGCCTAAAAAACATTAATACAAGTTTCCCGCACATCTTTAAGTTCAAGAGCAATTTCCCTGCGCATACGGAAATCACGACGTGTGTGTGCAATGTTGTATGGAATATTAGGATTTTTTTCATACTTGACAGCCGTACGAATAATGCCAATCCACTGCCTGTCATTGTCTTCCATTTCTTTAAAGCGATTGCGGATGCGTTCCAGTTCTTGGTTACAGTAGGTGATAAAACCAGCGGCATAAAAAACGCTGTTTTTTAGATAATCTTGCAGCGCCACTAAATCGCCATTAATCTCCTTGATTACTGTTTCAAAATCGGAGGGTTCCAAAACATTTTCCGATTCATCCTGTGTTTTTTTAATCGGCGTCATTTCCGTGGTAACGGCGTTGACTATTTCTTGCAAAACTTGATTTTTAGCCGTGGGTCTTTCTTGTGCCTTGCCGCGGTTAGCCGTGGCGTTGGTCGGTTCTGCCCAAAAACCATGGCGCAAGTAATAGGTTAGTCCGCCCTCGCTTTTGACTTTATCGCCGCCTTGATAAAAAGCTTCCAGAGTTTTAATTTCCGCCGCCCGTTCAATTAATAAACGCTCTCTTGCCTGCAACGGCTTGGCAATAAACGCTTCTACGGCAACGCGGCTAAACCGCAAAAACAGCACCTGAAAGCCGTGCCGTATCCGCGCATGCTCAATGGATTCGTCTGCATCCGAATGCAGCAAGGCTTTGCGTACGTCTTCGGTTTCCCAGAGCAAACTTTGCGTTTTACGGGCAATTTGATCAATCAAGGCTTGCAGTGCCAAAGCCAATTGGTCGGTTAATTCGGTTTCAAATTTTTTCTGAATCTCCCGAAACAGCTCTTCACGAATTTTATAATTACCTTCTCGGGGGTCGGGCATCGACATGGTGCCGCCCGCTGTATAAATACGCTTTAGCTCTTCAAGCTTTGCCGTGTCGAGATTTGACAGTAATGTTTCAATTTTTTCATCATAAGCAGCATGTAAAGCAATGAGTTCTTCATGATCTGAACCTGCTGCGTCGGCTTCTTTACGGCCTTGAATGACTTCGGCATACCAGGCGTCAAAATCCTTTTTAATTCGTTGCCACTCACGCCCCCACCAACGGTTAAACTCTTTGCCGAGCAAATCGTCTCCCTGAGGATCGGCTTCGTCATATCCACCATAAATGGGGTCCAGCTTAAGTAAAATTTCATTAGCAATTTGACGAATTGCGTTAACCAAGGCATCGCAACGTCGTTCCAGCACACCTGCGCGTTCATTGTCGATGTAAAAGTTAATCGATTCTTTCAAGATGTCCATGCCATCGGTAATGCCTAATTTTTTTATCTTGGCTTTATCATCAGCACTTTTGGTGCGTCTACGTGTATCTTCGGAAGGAATGCCAAACTCTACCAAATGGGCGCGGGCACAGACTGGGATCATTCGGCGTTCCGGCACTGACGGCCAATAACTCCGGTGCTTATCGTAGGTGTCTTTAAAGTCGATTTGGTCATCCATCGCGTCGGCCTGGGTGAGCACCACAAACACCTTGTCCGAGACCTTGACACTGGGATCTTCGGAGTCGGCAATAAGCAGCATTTCCTTTTCCGGGCCGGTAATTGAGGGTTGCTTCATCTCCTTTGCATAAATAATCGCATCGCAGTTCTTCAGCCGCTCAATGGCCTGTTCAGCATGCATCAATATTCCCGAATTAAAGCCCGGCACATCATGAAAAACAATGTCACGGTCGCTACGCAAGCGTACTGTTTTTAATTGGATACGTTTTATCGCTAAAGATTGGGCGCGGTTTTTAAATACCGCCGATTGCAATTGATCACTGACTTCACCTATATCGACAAATGCTTGACTAAAGCCGTTCTTTTGTTTGGCAAACTCCAAAATTTGGCTGAGATGTTTTTCGGTGTCATCAAAATCTTCTTGAATCTCTTTTCGCTCGCGGTCGCCTAAGATACCCTTTAGCACGTCACGACGTTGTATTTGTAACTTGCTGATTTCTTCTTTTGTGTAATATTGAATAAAGAGCTTTTGGTCTTGTTCGGTTTGCGCCGACCAAATCTCGGTACTGGTAAATGTGCAACGTTCTCGTGCGGAAGGCAGGATTTCTTGTTGTAACCAAGCATTCAGCAAGGCGCTTTTGCCGGCTTTTTCCAAGCCGATGACGGCCACCTCAAAACGATTGGCATGGAGTCTTTCCAATAAGCGCTGCAAACGCGGTCTTTCAATATTGAGTTGCCTGAGTAAATCGGAAGGAATATCCACGCCGGTTTTATTGGCCAAAGTAATCAGCTTGTCGGCCAGCACCGAAGTTTTTTCCAGTCTGACCAATTGTTGCTGACAGGTTTCTAACCAAGTAGTCATAAGTGTTCCAAAACTGTAAACGAAAATGGGGTTATTCTACCGCATTGTCCCACCAAGTGCCTGAGCAAAATCAATTTCTCATAAAAAAGGTCATACTTGTCAGTGAGCAAGAAAAGCGAGTCCCTCAAAAAAACGGCAATTAACCTGGAAAGAGCAGTTGAGTCACGGATAGATCACGGATTTGAACAGATGAATAACGGCTTACATCAATTCTTTGCCCCCTTTGGGCGTACCGTGCGTAACAGAGTGCATTATCGGCGTTTATCGGTGTAAATCTGTGGCTACCTGATTTTTTAGGATTAAGGGTACAGCATGGCTTTCAGGTATCGCCCGGAAAATAGTAATGATATAGTCTAGAAAATTACCCCATTGATGACGTTCGGCAAACTGGCCTTAACCATTCCCGACAAGCCTTCCAGTCCCAAGCAGCGTTACATTACTGTTTAGCCTGAAATTAAATCTAATGAATAAACTACATTTGCAAGATATGCCCTTCTGTAAGGATGGATCGGATTATAAGAAAGCCAATACCGGTGCTTAATCGTTGATTATTGAACAAGATTTCCAGGCGGCAATATGTTTACACGACTGATCGTTTATTTTGCTTATTTCCTGAAAACATCAAAGCGTTACCAAAGCGCCAAGTTGTTTTTTTATAACCTGCTGGAGAATCCAAACAGCCGTCTTAAATCATATTTTGATGTTTTTATGATTTGCCTGGTGATGCTCAGCGTTTTTCTGCTGATTTACGAGGTGGATCATAAGCTGGGCGAAAGCGAGGTGTTGTTCGAGCACTGCGTAATCAGCCTGTTTATCGCTGAGTATCTGTTGCGTGGCTGGGTGTACAGCGACAATCATAAAATTATTCTTGAGTATTATGAAAAAGCACAATACTTAAATATTCCTTTTCGTCCGGCCAAGGTTGCCGGAATCATGCTTGCCAAGAAAATCGAGTATGTTTTCACTCCTCTGGCCTTGATTGATTTGCTTGCTATTTTGCCGAGTTACAGACCGTTACGGATATTAAGGGTTTTCCTTATCTTTCGGCTGTTTAAGCTGTTCCGTTATTTCAACAGTATAAAGTTATTTGCCAACGTCTTAGCCAGCAGGCGATTTGAACTCATGACCTTGGGGATTTTTCTGGGCTTTCTGGTATTTGTAGCCACTACCGGCATTTATTTATTTGAAAATCCTGCTAACGGCGGGGAGGTTAAAAACCTGTTCGAGGCTTTTTACTGGGCGATAGTCACTGTTGCGACCGTCGGTTATGGTGACATATCACCGCAGACTACCGGCGGACGAATAGTTGCGATGACATTGATTCTAGTCGGCCTGGGCGTCTTGTCTTTTCTGGTTTCGATCATCGTCTCGGCATTTAGTGAGGAAATGGATGAATTGCGCGAAAACAGCACCTACGCCGAACTGAACCGCTTCGACAGCTTTGTTATCATTTGCGGATTTGGCCGGGTAGGGCAGCATATCGCCAGGCAACTTGAAAAAGACCGGCTGCATTTTGTTATCATTGATAGCAAAGAAGCTAACGTTTTGAAAGCAAAGCGGCTGGGATATCTGGTTATTCATGAAGACGCCAGCAAAAATGGCGTAATACAGAATGCGGGTATTAATAATGGCGCAACAGCTGTCATTTGTACGACGGGCGATGATGTAATCAATGTTTATATCACGTTGACCAGCCGTCATTTAAACCCGGATGTCCGAATTATTTCCCGCGCGAACAACCAGGAGAACGTAAAAAAACTTTATCAAGCGGGCGCAAGCAATGTGATTCAGCCGTTTGAAATAGCCGGGATGGTGGTCGCCGAATACATCGGCCAGCCGGTGGCTTTTGAGGCGATTTTGGGCATCATCCGCGAAGAAAGCCATATTATCATGGGCACATTATGCGTGCATCCCGGTTCGTTCGTCGAGGGGATGAGCATAGCCGGGATTGACTTTGAGCAAAGGAAATTAATGTTGCTGGGTATTATCAGCGCCAATCCGGAGCATCAAAAACATAAGAACAGTTATGCGATAAAAAACCAGCACTTTTATTTTAATCCGGAACCGCACTTTGTCTTACGGGATGGCGACTTGCTGGTCGTTATAGGCAGAGAGTACGCCATTGACTATTTTCGCGATCAGATAGAAAAAAGCCGGTTAAAAAACGGGAGACAACGATGAAGCGCATTGCCGTGTTTGGTTACAGTATTATGTCTCTGGAAGCGATGGCCCGATTGAATCCGGAGCAATACAGCATTATTTTTATAGTAAATGATGCTGCTGAAGCTGCGCTGGTTGCAGAAAAAGATTTTGACACTAAAGTCATTGATTTTCGTAATGATGATGCGCTCAGATCCATAGGCATAGGTGCTGATGTCGATATCCTATTTTGTTTTTATCCTAGGGATTTTGATAATGTGTTTTTAACTATTTCGGCGCGGGCGATTGATAAAAATATTACCATCGTCGCCATTGTCGATGACCCGGAATCGGCTGAAAAATTACTGGCTGCAGGGGCTAATAAAATCATCGACCCTTATGAAATTTGCGGCAGAAAAACCCACGAAATGTTAACCAAGCCGGATATTACCAATATTCTGGATAATACTGTTTTTGGGCGGCATGATTTAAATATGGCGCAAATAGAAATCCCTAAAGGCTCCTGTCTGGAAAACACCAAAACCAGTGACTTAAAGTTGAATGAAAAGCATAATCTGATTCTGATCGGTGTAGTAGATAAAGAATTGGGCGATCAATTGCATTTTGCGCTCGGGGAGAAAGAGCACTGCCTGGATGCGGGCGATGTTCTGGTGGTCATGGGGCCTGCAAGGGAAATAAAAGCGTTCAAAAAAGAGGTCGAGCAATGTTGAGCTTGGCGAATTCGACCCGGATAAAGGATTTGGATGTTTAAAAATCCTTTTATTAAACAACTGTTCGGCAGTTTTTTGGATTTAGCGCCTATCCTCGCGGTTGTTCTGGTGTTCCAGGTCTTGATTATTCGGCAACCTGTTCCCGATGTCGGCAGTTTAATCGCCGGGATGCTGTTTGTTATTCTGGGGCTGACCCTGTTTGTCCAGGGGCTTGAGCAGAGCCTGTTCCCGATCGGCGAGTCGATGGCTTTTGCGTTTGCCCGCAAAGGCAGTTTGTTTTGGCTGCTTACTTTTGCCTTCTGTCTGGGTTTTGGCGCTGCGATCGCCGAACCGGGGCTGGCCTCGGTTGCTGAAAAAGCCGCAATAATTGCCGGTAATGCTAACCGGATAGAACAAACTGACTCGGCAAAGGCCGGTTATGCGTTGGGGCTGCGAATTACCGTCGCAGTATCTATAGGCCTTGCTATTTTGGTCGGTGTTTTGAGGATACTCCGTGGCTGGCCAGTATATTATCCGGTTCTGTTCGGCTATGCCTGCATCGCCATCATGACACCTTTCGCCCCTTCCGGAATCATTGGCATTGCTTATGATGCAGGCGGCATCGCTACGTCCAGCATTACCGTCCCTCTAGTCATCGTCCTGGGTGTCGGTTTGGCGACAGCAATCAAAGGCCGCAACCAGCTGACCGACGGTTTTGGGCTTGTCGTTTTTGCGACCTTGATGGCGACGATTTTTGTGTTGGCTTACGGGATGATCATATGATCGATTGGCTGATTCATTTTGCGTTGAAGCTACTGGAAACCAGCCGAAATGTTTTACCGATTCTCGCCATTATTATCGGCTTCCAACTGCTGGTCATTCGAAAACCCTTGCCCCACCCAAAAAGAACCATCATCGGCTTCTTTTATGTCTTGCTAGGTATTGCTTTCTTTTTGGAAGGACTGGATTTGGCTTTGTTCCCGCTTGGAAGTTTGATGGCGTCGCAGTTGACGACTCCTGAATTTTTGGGCGTTAATCCTTTTGAACAGGTTGTCTCCTGGCAAGCTTATTTTTGGGTCTATATATTTGCCGCCTGCATTGGCTTTGCCGCTGCATTGGCCGAGCCTGCCCTGCTCGCTGTCGCCATTAAAGCCGAACAAATTTCAGGCGGCGCGATCCAGGCCTGGGGCTTAAGAATTTCTGTCGCTATCGGCGTGAGTTTCGGCCTAGCCCTCGGCGCCTTTCGGATCGTTACCGGTTCGGAACTGTATTTATATATTATTGGCGGCTATATCATCGTCATGATACAAACGCGGTTCGCCCCTAAAATGATTATCGGTCTGGCCTATGATTCGGGCGTGGTAACGACATCAATGGTTACCGTGCCGCTGGTTACCGCATTGGGTTTGGGACTGGCCTCTGCCGTGCCCGGCCGCAACCCGTTATTGGACGGCTTCGGCTTGATCGCCTTTGCCAGCTTATTCCCCGTCATGGCTGTCTTGGGTTACGCGCAAATCGCACAATGGCGTAACAAAGGCAGTCTTTAACCCAAACCCTGAGGAACACCATGCATTTCAAATTAATTATCGTATTTGTCGAAGATGACAAAACTGACCTGGTGCTTGAGACCGCGCGTGAAAATGGCGCCAAAGGCGCAACCGTAGTCAATAATGCGCGCGGCGAAGGCATGAAACAATCGAAAACTTTTTTCGGCCTGACATTGGAAACGCAGCGCGATGTGCTGCTGTTGCTGGTCGAAGAGCATCTCAGTCGGCACATACTGGAAGCCATCGCCAAGGTCGCGGAATTCGACAACAAACCCGGCACCGGCATTGCCATCCAGATCGATGTCGAAGACGCCGTCGGCGTCATGCATCAGGTTGAAAAATTAACCCAAGAACTTGAGGATAAAATATGATTGCGCCACGCATAGTAATTCGTGTCCGGGATGTGATGAAAGCCGACTTCGGCACCATCGACGGCATTGCCACCATAGAAGATGCGCTGAAAAAGATGAAGGC